>Ga0315289_10001785_pt1 | contig 33450 bp, 29 predicted proteins | sample YL17G11_40_MG_FD_203452 | JGI IMG/M metagenome (GOLD analysis project Ga0315289, IMG submission 203452) | Sediment microbial communities from Yellowstone Lake, YNP, Wyoming, USA - YL17G11_40 | ecosystem: Environmental > Aquatic > Freshwater > Lake > Sediment | place: USA: Wyoming | collected... | reverse complement strand
GCCGCGGCGATGAGCTGGAACACACAGATGGCCGCGATCAGCAGGACCGGGCCCCTGGGCGCCCTGACCTGGCTGCGAGCCGGCTCGCCTAGGTATCGCCGCCCCAAGAACCACAGCAGCAGCATCGCCCACGTTACCGGCCCGATGACCATGAGAAGACTCTCCTGGGCCTCGTCCAAGGCAGCCCCCACGGCTCGACCGCTTCCCAGGGAGCCGACGGCCACAGCAGCTCGCTGATGCGGCGGGGTGCCCAGGAAGGCCGGCAGATGCCGGCGGATCGGCGGGACCATGTACAGCATGCGGATGTCAAGGGCGTAAAAGCCGGTCTGCCGCTGGATTGATCGTGCTCGCGGAGCCCAGAAAACCAGGGTGATTACGCCCCAGATCAGCAGATGCCTGGCCACGGCCGACTTGCATCGGCGAGCCAAGCCGAAAAACGCCAGCGCCGCCGCGGTGACAACGGGCAGGAACAACCCTTCGCTTCGCGTCAGGGGCGCCAGAGCCGAAGTGGCTGCCGCGGCGGCAGCCATCGCGACGGATGGCCGGCGCCAATAGACCGCCAGGGCTGCTACCGTTGCCGTCAGCCACAGGCTATAGAGCGACTCCGGGCCGACATTGGCGCCCAATCGGATGACCCACGGATTGCACGCGGCCAGGGCTGCCGCCGCCAGGGCGACCCGCCGCGTGGCCAGCCCAGCCGCCAGAACGTACACCAGCAGGACCGTCGCCAGCACGGATGCGGCGCTGACCATTCGGCCGGCGGTCTCGAAGGCATCGGCCCAGCCCGCGAACAGCCCCGCCGCCCAAGCCGTCGCCCAGACATAAACCGGCGGGATCATCGGGTGTTCAACGCCCGCGGGGTCGCCGGCGGCCGCCAATCGCGCCAGCGGCAGGTAATACGCGCAGGCATCCTTCGTCGCGATTTGTGCCATCGCCAACTGCTTGGCCAGCAGCAGCATCGCCACCACCATAGCCCCAGCCAGCGCCCAACGGGCCGTGCAGACCGAAATCGCCGGCGGCAGGTGGATCGAGCTGTCGCGGACATCTTCCACGGACACTGGAAGCTCCCTGGGTCCATTCACCCATGCCCAAGAACGCCGATCCCCCACAAGAAACAGGCATGGGGAAGCCGGCATCCGGTTTGGCATGCTGTGCGGCCGGGGGTGATTGTAATCCGGCCGCCGGCCGTCCACAACGCAGCCAGCCGGCGGGTATGGCGCACGCATGGCCCGTTCGGCACACGAAACGACACGTTGCCCGCCACTTTGCCGTCGGCATCAGCACAAATGCACGATCGCTAATGCGCCACTAACGGTCCCTCAGGCGCCGCCGGGACGCCGGTCTGGCGCCCGGCCTCGAGGACCACAAAGAACCACACCCCCGCGTCCCCCCGGCCTTCGCTGCGCCTTGTCACTCCAGCCCGTCCGACAAACTTATGGTCCTTTGTGTTGCCAATGTGACGTGACAGTGGCCCCGAACAGCCGGTTTCCAGGGCCCGGAACGGAGGCCTGTTACTCTGGCCACCCAAAGCTCAACAGACACAGTTTCCTGCATCGTTCATCCTAAGCGTATCCCCAGGAACTGGGCGCGGGGGCAAGGTGGAATCGTCTCCGGGTAGGATGCGGCCACGAGAGCCGCGAAGGAGACGGTCGGATGGCAGGGAGGCGAAGGCGGTTTACAGCGGAGTTCAAGGCCCGGGGGGTTCGCGGGGCGTTGCGCGAGGACAAGACGCTGGCGGCATTGGGCGGGCAGTTCGGCGCGCCTGCGAACCAGATCGCCGAGGGGAGGCGTCAGGCGCCGGCGGCGATGCCGGACGTGTTGGGCCGCAAGAGGCATGCGGACGGTGAAGGACGAGGACGCCTACCCGCGGGACTACGAGACTCCGGCAGCCCGGCGGGGGCTGGGGCGATATTTCGCGTAGTACGACCCTCGGCGGCGGCCCGGGAGCCTGGACCGACGGACGCCCGCCAGCGTGTGCGGACGGGTGGCCCCCTGGGCGGGCGAAAAGCTTCCTGCGTGGACGGCCAGAAGAGATCGAATCGAGACAGGCGACGGGCGTTCCGTTGCCGCGCGTGCTGCTGTGGGTCCGGTCGCCGCGCGTGCTGCGGTGGCTCCGGTCGCCGCGCGTGCCGCTGTGGCTCCGGTTGCCGCGCGTACCGCGGTGGCTCCGGCCACCCTTCGGGCTCCCTCCGCAACAGCAGCGGGAACGTTACCCATGGCGACGGTTCCACCTTATTCCAGGCTGGAAACCGTCCAGCGCATGGGGACAAGCTAATCCCCAGAGCGGCGCTTGACCGCGGCCGCCAAGGGGGATACCTTGGCTGCTCAGCAAACCCGCGGCCGGGCGGCCGCACAGGGAGAGGACAGATGATAATCGCAATCTGGGTGGTCATTGCGGTTCTGGTGTTGGTGGTGCTGGGTCTGGTGGGCGCTTACAACAGCCTGGTGCGCAAGCGCATCCGCACGCAGGAAGCCTGGGCGCAGATCGACGTGCAGCTCAAGCGCCGCCACGACCTGATCCCCAACCTGGTGGAGACGGTCAAGGGCTACGCCGCGCATGAGCGACAGACGCTGGAGCGCGTGATCCAGGCCCGCAATCAGGCGATGGCGTCCCACGGCGTCCAGGAGCAAGCCCAGGCCGAGAACGTGCTGACGGCGGCGCTGAGGCAGTTGTTCGCGCTGTCGGAGGCCTACCCCAACCTGAAGGCCAACGAGAACTTCGCTCGTCTCCAGGAGGAGCTGGCCACCACCGAGAACCGCATTGCCTTCTCTCGCCAGCACTACAACGCCTCGGGCGCCGAGTACAACACCGCCTGCGAGAGCTTCCCGTCAAACGTGGCGGCGGGGATCTTCGCCTTCAAGAAGGTCGAGTATTTCGAGCTCCAAGAGCCGCGGGAGCGCGAGGCGCCGCAGGTGAAGTTCTAGGCCGCCGCCGCAATGGCCCAGACGTTCCACACGCTGATCGCCCGCAACCAGCGCCACAGCGCGATGCTGATCGCGATGTTCGTGCTGGTGTTCGTTGTTCTGGGGCTGGTCATTGGGTGCGCGTGGGGGGGCAACTGGGCGTCCGGCTGGACGGTGGCGGCCGGCGCGGCCGTGCTGGCGTTCGTGCTCACGTTGGCCAGCTACTACGGAGGCTCCAGCGTCCTGCTGGGGGTCAGCCAGGCGCGCGAAATCTCCAAGGCCGACGACCCGCCGTTGTTCAACGTGGTCGAGGAACTCGCGCTAGCGGGGGGGGTGCCGGCGCCGCGGATCTACGTGATCGAGGACTCGGCCATGAACGCCTTCGCCACCGGCCGAGACCCCCGGCACGCCGCGGTGGCCATCACGACGGGCCTTCGCCAGCGCCTCAGCCGCGACGAGTTGCAGGGGGTGATGGCGCACGAGCTGTCGCACGTGCGGCACTACGACATCCTGTATGCCACGCTGACGGCCGTCATGGTCGGCGTGGTGGTGATGCTGGCCGACGTGTTCCTTCGGAGCCTGTGGTTCCGCGGGGGCGCGGGGCGGCGGTCGCGGAGCCGGGAGGGCCAGGGCGGCGCCCAGGCGATCCTGCTGCTGATCGGGCTAGTGCTGGCGATCCTGTCGCCGGTGCTGGCCAAGCTGATCCAGTTGGCCATCTCGCGCCAGCGGGAGTATCTGGCGGACGCGGGCGGCGTGGAGTTGACGCGCAATCCCAGCGGCTTGGCCGGCGCGCTAGCCAAGCTGGCCGGCGACACGGAGGTGCTGGAGGTGGCCAACCGAGCGACGGCGCCCTTGTTCATCGTCAATCCGTTCAAGAGCGCCCGCCAGCGGGCGGACAGCCTGTTCTCCACGCATCCCGACATTCGCGACCGCATCGAGCGCCTTCTGTCCCTCCAGGTCTAGGCGATGCCCGACCGCCCCAATATTCTGCTGATCACGGCCGACCAGCTCCGGGCCGACGCCTTGGGTTGCTACGCGAACCCCGTCTGCCGCACCTCGCACCTGGACCGGCTGGCTGCCGGGGGCGTGCTCTTCGAGCGGGCCTACGCTCCCAACCCCATCTGCGTGCCGTCCCGCGCGAGCATCACCACCGGCAACTATTCGCACCGGGCCACCGGGACCAAGAGGAACTCCGGGCGCATCGGCGCGGACCAGGTAAAGCTGGCCGAGCATTTCGCCGCCGGCGGCTACCGTACCTACGCCTGCGGAAAGCTGCACTATGTCCCGTACTCGGCGCCCAACCAGCCGCGGCTGCTGCACGGCTTTCAAACATGCGACCTGACCGAGAGCGGGCGGATCCTGGCGGAATTCGACCCGCGCGGCCGGCAGGCCGGGCTGGAAGATTACTTCGACTACCTCGCACAGGTGGGCTGGCGCGGCTATACGCGGGGGCACGGAGTCGGCAATAACGACGTGCGCCCGTGCCGCTCGCCGCTGCCGGCCGAGCATCACGTGGACCATTGGGTCGCCGACCGCGCCATCCAGCGGCTGCGGGAGCACGCGGCCTCCGGCAGCCGCCAGCCGTTCCTGATGTGGTGCAGCTTTCCCAAGCCGCACCCGCCGTATGACCCGCCGGCCCCGTGGGAGGGCCTCTACGACCCGCGAGAGCTGCCCCCTCCCGTCGGCAGCGCCGAATTGCTGGAGGACCGCAACCCGATGCTGGAATACCAGCGCCGCAAGCTGGCTCACGACAGCCTGTCGCCCGAGGCGCTTCAGGTGATCCGTGCGTACTACTACGGCCTGGTCAGTTTCCAGGACCAGCAGGTGGGCAGGGTGTTGGCCGAGCTGGACCGGCTGGGATTGGCGGGGGATACGCTGATCATCTACACCAGCGACCACGGCGACCTGATGGGGGACTTCGGAATGTTCTTTAAGTCCAACTTCCTGGAAGGATCGGTTCGCGTGCCGCTGATCCTGGCCGGGCCGGGCCTGCCGGCGGGCCAGCGGCGGCGGCAACTGGCGGGCTTGCAGGACCTCCTGCCGACGCTGGCGCGCCTGACGGACTGCCCGCTGCCCCAGGCGGTGGACGGGTTAAATCTGGCGGAGGCTTTGCGAGACGCCGACGCGCCCACCCGGCCAGTGTTCTACAGTCAATGCCTGGACGATCCGCATCAGTCGGCCATGGTCACCGATGGGCGGTGGAAATACTGTTACAGCCAGTGGGGCGGCGTCCAGGAGCTTTACGACCTCCAGGCCGATCCGCGAGAACTACTGAACCTGGCAACCAGGCCCGACTACAAGACGCTGTCGCAGTCTTGGCGTCAAAGGCTCATCGAGGAGGCCCGGCGAGTGGGCGACGACGGCCTGTTGGTGGATGGACAGCTAGCAACCTCTCCGCTTGACCGCCAGGAGCTTCGCCAGACGCCCGTGCATGGCATGGGCTGGCGCTGGTACTGAGGCCGGGATGATCGCTTACATCCTTACGATCGGCCGGCCATTTCTGGCCCTGGCGGTGGCGGCGATGGTGGCCGCCATGGCGTGCAGCAGCCCCGGTGCCGGTGCATGGATCATCCTGCTGGTGCTGGTGATCCTGGAGGAGCTGACGGATGCGCTGGACGGCTACTTCGCCCGGCGGCACGGTGCCGCCAGCTTGCTGGGCGGGGTGCTCGATCCGTTCGTGGACTCCATCAGCCGGCTGGCGATTTACCTGAGCTTCGCCCTGGCCGGATGGATTCACCTGGCTGTGCCGTTGACGATGATGTTCCGCGATCTGACCGTGGCCTATGCCCGCGTGATCAACTCGGCCGCGGGAGCCAAGACGTGCGCTCGGCCCAGCGGCAAGGCCAAGGCGATCGTTCAGGGTATTGGCATGCCGGCGGTGGTGCTGTTGGCCTGGGGGGCGCGGGGGCTGTCGGGGGCGGCGCTGGCCGGGGGGCGATGGGCCGTGGCGGCGGCGGTGCTGGCCGTGACGCTCTGGAGCCTGGCGGACTACGTCGGCGGGGCTTGGCCGGCCATCGTGGCCATGGCCCGGCGGAGGCCAACGTGAACTCCTCGCCGGCGGTTGAGATCCCGGGCGGCTTTGCGGGCCTCCTGGGCCGGGTGGGGCAATGGGGCACGCTGGGGGCGTGCGCGGCGATCCTGTCCGGCCTGGCGGCCCTGGCTGTGCTGGCGCTGCCGCGACTGCGGGCCGAGCGCGTCGGCGACATGACGTGGTCGGACTTCGTCAGCGCCCCGCGCGACCGGCCGGTTTATGTGGACGGCTGCGTAGAGCCGGCAGTGCCTGCCAATGATGCGCCACTGGCGATCGCGGCGGGCCTAGCCAACCGTCGGGTACTCTCGTCCACGCGGCGAGGGAGGTCGCTGGGTCTGCTGCTGGCATCCATAGGCGTCGGCCTATCGGAGGCGCCGGTAGTCGGCACGCCTTACGGCCCGCTGGCGTATCGGCGCGATGCGATAAAGATTCTGGGCGTGCCGATGGATCGGCCGCTGTGGCTGGTGGATGCCCGCCTGCTTGAGCAACTTCGGGATGATGAGGTCCGTGACCTTCTGGCGGTCCTGGAGCGCGAGGGGGCCGCGGCTGGCGTGCACGTGGGCCTTCGTTCGGACTTTGCCTCCGTGCGCCGGCGGCTGAATGATCGCTTTCCTCGCTTGCCGTTGGTGGGGCAGTCGGGCCAGGGCCGGGTCGGCGTCCGCCGCGTCGTGGGCGACGTGCAAACCTACGGCCGCCGCCGGCCAGCGGCGCTGACGGCCGATGCCGCCACGGCCGCCGAGTTGGCGCGAGCGGGGGCCAAGGTCCACCTTGTCGGCCAAGCCGTCCCCGCCGACGCGCCCAAAGGCATTGTCAAGTATGCCAGCTTGGACGAGTTCAAAGAAAAACTGCCCTCCGGCCCGATAGGGCAATAGGCGATGAGGCGCAAGCAGTCCAGGAAGAGGAGCGTGGCTGGGTCGTCGCTGGCCGTCGCGGCGGCCGCAGTGCTGATCTGCCTGGGCTGTGCGCCGTCCGAGGCCCCGCTGGCGATCCTTCCGGTCTACGTCGGGTCCGGCAGCGACACCGTCCCGGCCGCCCCGTGGCGCTGCCGCATGGCACGCCCCGGCGGGGCGCCTCTGGAATGGAACCCCACCGGCGCGCGGCCGTGGCGATACATCGTCGTCCACCATAGCTCGACGCCGGAAGGCGGCGCCGCCGCGTTTGACGCCCTGCACCGCGGCAAGGGCTGGGATGAGCTGGGCTACCATTTCGTCATCGACAACGGCCGAGGGGGCGCCGACGGGGCCGTGGAGATCGGCAGCCGCTGGCGCAGCCAGAAGTGGGGCGCTCATTGCGGCGGCACAGCCGACAATGAGTACAACAACTACGGCATCGGCATCTGCCTGGTGGGCGACTTCACCCGTGCCCTGCCCACGGCCGCCCAACTTGAATCGCTGGAGCGGCTGGTCAAGCACCTGATGGCGGCCTGTGACATTCCCGCCCGCCGGGTCATCGGCCATCGCGAAGCGCCCGGCAACGCGACCGACTGCCCGGGCAATGCCTTTTTTGACTATTTTCGCGACCGCCTTCGCCCCGCCTTGGCCAACTGGGAATTGCAGGAAGGCCCCGTGGCCGGTACGATGAGCACCCAGCAGGCTCCCCGCATTCCCGAAGACTGAGTGTTCAATGAGTGGAGGCTCCTGATGTATCGTCGCTTAGCCTGGCTGCCCACGGTATGCGTATCCGCGATCTGTCTGAGTATGGCCGGTCCCCTGCAAGCCCAAGTAGCCGGCCAAGTCTTCCCGGACCAGACGTGGGAGCGTAAGACCCCGCGGGAGCTGGGCATGGATGTCGCCAAGCTCGACGAACTGGCTCGGCAGGTCGGCGGCTACGGGTGCGTGATTAAGGATGGGTATCTCGTCTATGCCTGGGGCGACATCAGCCAGGAGCACGACTGGTTTTCGGCCTCCAAGCCGGTGCTCAGCACGCTGCTGCTATTGGCGGTGGCGGAGGGCAAGATTGCCGGCCTGGACGCTCCCGTGGCCGATTATTGGCGGCTGTCAAGAAAAGACCGGTCCATGACCTTCCGGCACCTGGCGAACATGACCAGCGGCTATTGCCGCCGCGAGAAGCCCGGGCAAGCCTACGCCTACAACGACTACGCGATTTCACTCTACGTGCTGACGTTGCGGAAGGTGTTCGGCCAGACGCTGGAGGAGGCCCTTCAGCAGCGGCTGGGTGCGCTGCAATTCGAGGATCGCCAGATCTTCTCCGATCTGGACAGTAATAACGGGGGGCGCATAGAGACCACGGTCTGTGACTATGCCCGCATCGGCTGGTTCTGGCTCAACAAGGGCCGCTGGAAGGACCGGCAGCTATTGCCCCGGGAGCTGTTCGACGAAGTCCTCAAGCCCGGCGTGCCTGCCGACCTGCCTCGCAGCCAGGGAAAGCCCACCCGTGACTACCTGGAAGTGGGCAGCTACGGCGGACGGACGGACCAGACCAAGCACGGGCCCGGAATCTACGGCTTCAACTGGTGGTTCAACGGCTACGCCCCCTCCAAGACGCAGCGGTGCTGGCCTGATGCTCCGCCCGATACCTTCCAGGCCAACGGGCGCTGGGGCGCCGAGGTGGTGACGGTCTTTCCCAGCCTGAACATGGTCGTCGCGGGCATGGGCGAATGGGGCCGCGCGGATCCCGGCGATCCCGACTCGCCCATGAACCAGCATCTCAAGCTGCTGGTGGAGGCGGCCGGGGGCACCTCCGCCATCTCTTGCCCGGCCTCTGCCCTGACGAGCCAGCCGGCCGACCCCCACTAGGCGGTCCGATGAGCCCAGGCGACAGGCAGATCGTGTTCCCGGCCAAGCAGTGGGAGACCCGGCCCCCTCACCAGGTGGGTCTGGACGGTGACAAGCTCCAAGCGCCGATTCGGGGCTGAACCGGTCGCTGGCGATGCCGGCGGCCTGTGTGGCCTGAGCAAAAGCCGGATTCTTGGATGATTTTCCTGCCCGGGGGTTGATACGATAGTACGATACGGCGCTGATTGCCTGTGACGCGAGAAAGACGGGCGGCTCACGCCATGCTTGATGATCTGACAGACAAGATACTTGCCAGCTACCGCCAGGACGAGATGCTCCAGCGCATCGGGCGGCGATTCCTGCCGTCGCGGACGCGGATCGTCGATATCCTGGACCTGCTGCGCCAACTGGTGTTCCCGGGCTTCTTTGGCGCCAAGGGCCTGACGCAGGAGAGCGTCCGCTACCACGCCGGACACTTGCTGACCCGCCTGCGGGCCGAGCTGTCCGAGCAGATCTACTACTGCCTCTGCTATGCCCAGGAGGACGCCGGGGAGGCCGAGTCTTGCCGCCGCCGGGCCCAGGACATCGCCGACCAGTTCCTCCAGGCAATCCCCGACATCCGGTCGATGCTGGCCCTGGACGCCCAGGCGGCCTACGACGGGGACCCCGCCGCCAAGAGCGTTGAGGAGGTGATCTACTCCTACCCGGGCTTCCACGCGATCACGGTATATCGTCTGGCCCACGAGCTGCTGGTGCTGGGGGCGCCGCTGATGCCGCGGATCATGTCCGAGCACGCCCACAGCGCCACCGGCACCGACATCCATCCCGGGGCGGTCATCGGCCGGCGGTTCTTCATCGACCACGCCACCGGCGTCGTCATCGGCGAGACGACCCGCATCGGCGACAACGTCAAGGTTTACCAGGGCGTGACGCTGGGGGCGCTGAGCTTCCCCAAGGACGAACGCGGGCGGGTGATCAAGGGACTCCAGCGGCACCCGACCATCGAGGACGACGTGACCATCTACGCCAACGCGACGATCCTGGGCGGAAAGACCGTCATCGGCCGGGGCGTCACGGTGGGCGGCAACACGTTCATCACGGAGTCCATCGGCGCTGACAGCACGGTGATGCAGAAGGCCCCCGAGCTGAGCGTCCGCAGCAAGAACCGCAAGAAGGGCAACGGCTGAAACGAACATGTACCATGACTTCCAGAGCCTGGCCGACGACTACTTCGTGAACTGCACGCTCCAGACCACCATGCCGCTGCCCTCCAGCCGGGAGACGATCCTGCAATTCGGCGAGGCGGTGCAGCGGGAGTTCCCGGACATGACCGCCTTCTTCCACCGCGACAGCGGCGAGTACGTCCTGGAGAGCGACCACGACCGGGGCAGCTACAAGTGGCTGGAGCTACAGACGCACCGCCTGATCGGGGGGTTCTTCAACCCGCCCTCGCCCGCCGAGGCATACCGTCTGCACGAATGGCTGCTGGAGCGGAGCATGTACTTCCTGGGCGTCAGCGGGCTGGACATCGAGTGCCTGGACGTGATGTTCGGCTTCAACCTGGACTACGCGGGCAACCGCGATGAGCTGGTGGCCAAGGCGCTGCTGGGCGGCTCGCCGCTGGGCAACCTCTCGGTAGACGGGACGGCGATAGCCATTGAGTTCGAGCCGAACATCGTCCTGGCGATGGAGCCTGAATGCTACCTCCAGGCCCGGATGGCCCTGGAGACGCACTCCAGCACCTACCAGGTCCGCACCGGGCACTACGAGAACGAGCCGATCAGCATCTACTTCACGGTGCGCCAGTACCCCGGGACCGGCAAGGTGATGCAACTGGGCGAGTCCTTCAAGCGCCAGTCGCAACTGTGCGAGGAGCTGGTCAGCAAGCTGGTGGTGCCCAACGTGCTCCAGCCGATCTCCTCAGCCATCGCGTCCTCGCAGTAGCCGCGATGGTCTGAATGACGGCCGGGAAGCCCGCGATTCCTGATTCCACAACCTTCTTTCGCGCAGCAGGTTATAGAACTGCGCCCCTCGAGCCGCCACAGGCGCAAAAAAATGGCGGGCCTGCCGCGGGGGGGGACGACAGGCTCCGCCTCGGCATTCGGATCGGCCGGGGGGGAACCGACCCGAAAGAGGGTCACTTCTGTGAAGCGTCATTGGCAGCTTCGCCAAATCCGCTCCCACTACCACCTGATTATAGAAGCCTCGCGGGACGATGCAAGAGATTTTGTAGGGTAACCACCTTATTTTTTAAAAATTCTTGGCAGGCATTCCTGATAGCTCCCCAAACCCCGCAATTGCGAAATTCTGCCTTTTCCCAGTGCGGACATCACTGAGATACCTCAACGGCACGCATCCTGATCGCGCCGGCGCGAAACTGGACGGCCAGGCACGGTTACGATAGACTCCGCAGGCAGGTTTACGGAAAGGATGCGCGATGAGGATTCTGTTGGTCGGAAGCGGCGGGCGCGAGCATGCACTGGCGTGGAAGATGGCCCAGTCCGTGCTGTGCCAAAAGATGTGGGCGGCCCCGGGCAATCCGGGCATTGCCCAACACGCCGAGTGCGTGCCGATTGCAGCCGCCGACACCCCCGCCCTCATCACGTTCGCCAAGCAGAATCAGGTCGAGCTGGTGGTGGTAGGCCCGGAGGAACCGCTGGCCAAGGGCCTGGCCGACGCGGTGCGCGCCGAGGGGATCCTGTGCTTTGGCCCCGGCGCCGAGGGCGCCCGCATCGAGGCCGACAAGGCCTACGCCAAGAACCTCATGCGCGCCGCCGCGGTGCCTACCGCCGAGGCCCGCATCTTCACCGGCCTCAAGGCCGCCAAGGACTACGTCCTGTCCCGCGACCACGGCGTGGCGGTGAAGGCCTCGGGTCTGGCGGCCGGCAAGGGCGTCTTTGTCTGCCCCGAACCCTATCAGGCCGTCAAACCGCTGGAGGATCTGATGGACCGCCGCATCTTCGGCCAGGCCGGCGCCACCGTCGTGGTCGAGGAGCTGCTGGTCGGCCAGGAGGCCACCATCCTGGCGCTGACCGACGGCAAGAGCATCTATTCGATGGAACCCATCCAGGATCACAAGCCCATCGGCGACGGCGACACCGGCCCCAACACCGGGGGCATGGGCGCATACAGCCCCGTCCCGCTGGTGACGCCCAAGCTGATGAGCCAGATCGAGCGCGAGATCCTCGTGCCGATCATCGACGTCATGCGGCGCGACTTCGGGCGCTACGAAGGCGTCCTCTACGCCGGCTTGATGTTCACGCCCGCCGGCCCGAAGGTCATCGAGTTCAACTGCCGCTTCGGCGACCCCGAGTGCCAGCCGCTGATGATGCGACTCAAGAGCGACCTGGTGGAAGCCATGCTGGCGGTCGCCCATCACAAGCTCGACGAGGCGACGCTGGACTGGGACCCCCGCCCGGCCGTGTGCGTCGTGATGAGCTCCGCCGGCTACCCCGGCAACTACGCCAAGGGCCATCCGATCTCGGGCATCGACCAGGCCGACGCGATGGAGGGCGTGAAGGTGTTCCATGCCGGCACGGGCATGCAGGACGGCACGCTCGTCAGCGCCGGCGGGCGGGTGCTGGGGGTGACGGCCCTGGGCGACACCATCGCCGATGCGCAGCGGCGGGCCTACGAGGCCGTGGATAAGATTCACTGGGACGGCTGCTACTGCCGGCGCGATATTGCCGCCAAGGCCATCTGCCCCGCCGCCCGCCCCGCCATGGCGTAGGCGGATGCGGGCAGTTCGAGTCGCGGGCGCCGGTGTGATCAACGCAGGGCCGGTTGGCTGACGGCCTCGGCGGCCCGAAGGTCCAGTTCCGCCTGGAGCATCCGCAACTCCTGATCCTTGACCTGAGCGTCTGGCATCCGGCCGGCTGACTGGAGCTTCATAAGCCCTTGCAGAAGCTCCCTCGCCACATCAAGCCGCCGTCGAGCCAATGCGAGGCGCGCCTCCGCCGCGGCTGGCGAATCCCTACCCGCAAACGCTTCCACCAGCGCCACCCTAGCTGCCAGGACGTTCAGTTCCTGCTGCTCCAACAGATCGGCGTCCCCTCGGCCGGCGTTGACCAGAACTTGGACCGACTTAAGCTTCTCCTGCTCGATCTCCAGCCTTCTGGTGGCGATTTGAACCGCCTCGCGGTCTGGAGCTTGGGCTCCCCGAGCCGGCTGGGTGGCCGGGGGGGCCGGGCGGCTGGTTCGCCTGTTGAAGACCTTAACGATGACGACCGTCGTGGCGATGCCCACCAGCGCCGCCACGACCGCGCAGGCTAGGCCGACCAGTGCCTTGGCCCAGCGTCGGAGGGGCCGGCGTTGGCCGGGCTGGTGGCGGGCAGCCTCGAACGCCTGGGCCGCCTCCTCCCGTCTCAAGACCACCCACGCCCAGATGCCCATCGACAGCCCGATGATAGTGCCTGGAGCGGTGACCATCGGCCAGCTCAGGGATATCCCCGGAGCGGCGATGACCAACCAGGAGGCGCCAAACGATCCAGTTACCGCTGCAACGCACAGGGCCATCAGGCCTGCCGGCACCGCGAATATCGCCATGAGGATTGCCGCCAAAGGCGCGAAGCGTCTGCCAGGCCGCAACATCCTTATCCCGCCCCAAACTATGAACCCGCTCATGGAGAACGCAACGATCCCGCACAGAATGGACAACTCAGCAAGCCCTGTATCAGGGCGGAAGGGGGACTTCGCAAGTACCCAACCCAGTATGGCAACGGTAATGGCATTGACGACGCCTGCCCCCATGAGACCGATCGCCGCTGGGCGGGCGCCCTGTTGCGGCGCCGTCGGCGGCGGGGTGCCCTGATCTCTCGGCGTCGAGACGATCGTCTCCACCTCGGTCTTGACCTGGCTGACCTGCTGGTAGCGGCGGGCGGGCTCTTTTTCGAGGGCCCGCAAAACGACCTCGTCCAATCGCACGTCGATGAGCACCTTGTGCGACGGCGGCTCGAACCGCCCGCGGGGCAGCTCGCCCGTGAGCATCTGGTAGAACACCACGCCGAGGGAGTAGATGTCCGCCCGGTGGTCCACCTCGGAGGGGCGATGGATCTGCTCGGGGGCCATGTAGGCCGGCGTGCCGACGATCTTCTCAGCCCCCGTCGCCGCCACCGCCGCGGAAGGCGCCAACCCCACCAGCTTGGCCAGGCCGAAGTCCGCGATCTTCACCTGCCCGGCGCGATTGAGCAGGATGTTCTCGGGCTTGATGTCGCGATGCACGATCCCGCGATCGTGGGCGTACTGGAGGGCGTCGCAGATCTGCGGCACGATCGCCAGGGCCTCCTTGGGGCTGACGGCGCCGGCCTCCAGCAGCCCGCGCAGGCTCAGGCCGTCGACGTACTCCATCAGGAAGAAGTACAGCCCGCCGCGCTGGCCGAAGTCGTGGATCGTCACGATGTTGGGGTGGCTCAGGCGAGCCATCGCCTGGGCCTCGCGGGCAAACCGCTGGGCGAAGCTCGCATCCCGCCCGATCTCCGGCGGCAGGATCTTCAGTGCCACCAGGCGGTCCAGCTCCTTCTGCCTGGCTTTGTAGACGGCCCCCATGCCCCCGCGGCCGATCAGCCCCAGGATGTCCAGCTCCGCAAACGCCCCGGCCAGTTCCTCGACGGTCGGGGGCGTCCACGCCGCGGCCGGCCCGGCCGTATCGCCTAGGGTGTTCGACTCCATCCCGCGCTTCAGCAGGCACGCTGGGCAGAGTGCCTGGGGCGCATCCGCCGGCAGCGGCTGGCCACACTGGGGACATCGCGTCTGATCGGTCATGGTCTGATCCCGTTTGCCCGTCACCCTTTATTGAAGCAAACCGCCCGGAAAGTTACAGGCAATCGAGAAGATACGCGATTTCGTCGTCAATCTGGCCGGGGGAATCCACCGTCTGGGCGATCTCGTCTCGCAGTAACTCCCGGTAGCGCCGCCGCATACGATGAACCGCCACCTTCAAGGCCCCCTGGGTCATCCCCAGCCGCGGGGCAATCTGCGAGTAGGACAGCCGATCGCGGTCCGGCGCCAGGCAGTCTTTGATGGCCTCGTAGAACGGCTCCTTGCCGGCCGATACGTATTCCTCGCGCAGCCGGTTGAGGACCTGATCGAGCACGGCCAAGGCCCAGCGGCGGTCGAAGAGCCTTTCGGGCGTCATCTTATCGGCGGGTTCCAGGGCGTAGCGGGCCTCGGCGTCGAGGGCGTCCAGGGCGATCACTCGCAGGCCCCCGCCGCGCTTGAGGGCCTGGGCCTTGTCGTGCTCGTTGGCTAGGAAGTGCTTAAGGCAGGCCAGCAGGAACGAGCGGAACCTGCCCTTGGCGCGATCCACGCGGGCCAGGTCCTTGCGCTCCAGCAGGCGCATCAGGAACTCCTGCACCAGGTCCTCCGCCTGGCCCGCTGGCCGGCCCTGGCGGCGGAGGTACGCATAGAGGGGGAACCAGTACGCGCGGATCAACTGCTCCAGGGCCTGACGGGTTCGGCTGGAGGCTTGGTCTCCACCCGCCGCCAGGACGACGCTCCATCGCGTCGCCAGGAAGTCCGCATTGGCCCGGAAAGACATTGTCGGCCTGTTTGAGGAGGTCACGTCCGGGTTATATCTTCGGTTGGGCGCGCCTTCAATGCCGCGGCGCCGCGCGACGGCTTGGCGTCTCCAGCCGGCAGAAGCGGCCGCGCCGGCACGCGGCGGCTAGGCTTCCAGGCCCAGGTCGATGGGCTGGACGAACTGCACGGCCACGCCGGCCAGGTCGGCGTTTCGCAGGGGCTGGTGGCGCAGGACGCGGGCCTGCGCGGAGAAGTCCTCCAGCATGTAGGTGTTGGCGGTGCTGCGGGGGACGGCGAAGCTGATGGTCACCGTGCTGTCTCGCGTGGGCAGGGCGTCCACCGGCAGGGGCAGGAACATCCCTCCGTTGCCGATGTTGAGGCACCGGCCCTTGCCCAGCGTGGCCCCCAGGTGGTCGCGCACGACGCAGGGACACTTGACGTCCAGGCGGATAGTCTTGCGTCGCTCCTGTTGGCTCCCGGCCATGGCATCCTCGCGCGTAGAGAGATGACCCAGAATCCAGACGGCGCACTGATACCGGAAATGCGGCAGGGATTATACCGGCGCTTCCCGGCCGCGCCAACCCTCAAGTCCGCGAGTAATTGCCCCGAGGATCCCCCTGATCCGGCAGGCGCCCGGATGCAGGATGGACGTGAGAGAGGCCGTCGGGATCGCCCAGCTTCCGCCGCGCGGGCGGGTGAAGGGCCGCTTGCCGCCGAGCCGGCTCCGGCCCCCAAGGCCAATCGCGGGAAGACCAAGGCAACCCCGCCCGCCGCCGCGGCGATGGTATAAGCCCCGCCGCAACCACGGGCATTGTGAAGGCGGACAAGGTAGGATATACTGCCACCCTGTGGTGGCTTAAGAAGGATGGTTCTTATGAGCACTGTTCAACAGCTTATCCACGTGAGCGAGCCCGACGCCGGGACAAAGCGGAATCGAAAGGCTAGACCGCCGGCCGTGACTGCGCTAACGGGCAAGAAGCTCATACCCTTCGGATGGTACGGCGGAAAGTTTTCTCACTTGGCATGGTTGCTGCCCTTGCTGCGGCCGTGTCACCACTACTGCGAACCCTTCGCCGGTTCTGCCGCCGTTCTCTTGAACCGCAAGCCGTCGCCGGTTGAAACGTACAACGATCTTGACGGGGAGGTGTGCAATTTCTTCCGGGTTCTGCGCGACCAAAAAGAAGCCTTGACCGAAGCGATTGGCTTGACCCCGTTCTCCCGGGAAGAATTTGCGCTTGCCTGCCAGTTGGACGCCGATCTTTCCGCGTTAGAGCGAGCAAGACGCTTTTACATCCGGGCTCGACAGGTCCGCACGGGACTCGCGCAAACCGCGACAATCGGACGGTGGGCGAACTGCAAAAATACTACGCGCGCGGGCATGAGCGGCGTAATCAGCCGTTGGGTGGGCGGCGTCGAAATGCTTCCTGAGATTGCCGACCGGCTGTTGCGAGTTCAGATTGAGAACCGCCCGGCCTGCGATGTTATCCGGTTGTACGATTCGCCTAAGACCCTGTTCTACTGTGACCCTCCTTACATACATACAACGCGCGGGGATTCCAAAGCCTACGGGTACGAAATGGCTGATGATGAACACCGTGCACTGGCAACGGTCTTGAATTCAGCCAAGGGCATGATTGCGCTGTCGAACTATGACTGTGATTTGATGAACGCACTCTACCCGCCTTCGCGTTGGCGGAAGATTGTTGGACCTGCAAGGACCAATCATGCGACGAAAGGCAAGCGAGTTGAAGTCCTTTGGGTTAACTACAAGGCCGACAACCTAAAAGGCGAATCGAATGGCCACAGACGACTTTTCTAAGATTCTCGACGATTCCTACAAACGGGCTGTCGCTCAATTGGGAAAATCCTTTGTCGTTCGCGCAGACATTAGGAACCGTGTCGAAGCTGTTGCCCTGTGTTTGAAGAATCGCGCCGGTGTACGCGCTTTGCTTGCTGGCCTACTGGCAAAGGTGCATGACCCCAAGGTTGACATTCGGAAGCCTTACACGGATATTGCGGGCGATTCAGGAAACGACCGCTACTCCGGCCGATTCTACGATGAACGCTATATTCAAATGCTGACAGTCAAGCCGTACAACCTCCCGATGAACACGACAACGGCCTTCCTGACGCCGGGGTTTCGTACAAAGAATATCGTGCTCACAACCGACGTTGCCCTTGAAGGGCGTCCAGCCGATATGTACAAGACTCTGTTGCAGTTGTTCGACGATGTCCAAGCTAATCGCGCGTCTGCCCGGAGGGTAATGGATGAAGTGTTTCGCTTGCTTGTCGTGGAACGGGCTAAGCGAGAGCAATGCATAGAGAACTTGCTGCATGATCTCAGGCGGACAGCCGATAGGCTTCCGCTTGCTGCCGAGGACATTGTTAATCTCATTGGACAGCATTTGGGCTGCAGGAATTCAAGCCGGTTGCCTGTTCTTATCGTGGCGGCGGTGTACAGGGTGGCTTCGGAGAAACTGGGTGAGCGGATACTGCATCTTCACGCCCACAATGCGGCGGACAAGCAAACGGGGGCGGCAGGTGATGTAGAAATAACGCTTGTTGGCGACAATGACGTAGTGACAGCATATGAGATGAAAATGAAGGCCGTCACTGTTGACGATATTAACATTGCCCTTGAAAAGATTGCCGCCCACAAGGACACGATCAGAAATTACATCTTAGTCACCACGGATAAGATTGACCCTGAAGTACGGGAATATGCAGCGGGAAGATACGACGATACCGGCGGCATTGAAATTGCTGTCTTGGACTGCCTTGGCTTCTTGCGACATTTCCTTCACCTTTTTCATCGGCTCCGTACGGCCTTCTTGGACGCATACCAAGAGCTTGTCATAAACGAGCCTGCCAGTGCCGTAAGCCATACCGTAAAGGAAGCCTTCCTGTCGCTTCGGAAGGCGGCGGAAGGCGCGGAGTAGGTTAGAATGGTCAGGCTGTCCCTGTAAGCACAGGCCTTCTGACTGGCACCAGATCGTCTTCCCCCACGCCTGGTGTTTCTTGTCGCCGTACTGTTCGCAGGAAGAAAAGCAAGCGATTGTACGCCGGTTGGGCATGACGTCCGGCGACAGCAAGATCCCGCCCCGCAGGCCCACGCCGACGAAGTTTAGGGCAACCTCGGCCGGCACGCCGTTGCCGCCGGCTGAATAGGCTGGACCGTGGAGAATGCGGGGCATACGATTGGGCGTACTGGCACGATGCGCCCCAGCGGACCGGCGACGCGCCTGTCGGGAGCGGTCCCGGCCGGCGCGGGCCCGGCGGCGCAAGCAGAAGGGAACGACCATGTCTATGACGAAAAGGTTGCTGGCGGAAGGCCTGGGGACGTTCTGGCTGGTCTTTGGCGGTTGCGGCAGCGCGGTGCTGGCGGCGGCGTACCCGGGGCTGGGGATCGGCTTTGCCGGCGTGGCGCTGGCGTTCGGCCTGACGGTGCTGACGATGGCCTACGCGATCGGGCACGTGTCGGGCTGCCACCTGAACCCGGCCGTCACGGTCGGGCTGGCCTGCGGGAGGCGGTTCCCCTGGCGAGACGCGCCGGGCTACGTGATCGTGCAGGTGCTCGGCGCGATCGTGGCCGGCGCGGTGCTGTACGTCATCGCCAGCGGCCACGCGGGCTTTGACGTGCGCGCGGGCTTCGCCTGTAACGGCTACGGCGAGCACTCGCCGGGCCATTACTTGCTGTGGGCCGCCCTGCTGGCCGAGCTGGTGCTGACGTTCTTCTTCCTGCTGGTGATCATGGGCGCTACTGACGCGCGGGCGCCCAAGGGTTTCGCCCCCATCGCGATCGGCCTGGCGTTGACGCTGATCCATCTGATCGGCATCCCGGTGACCAACACGTCGGTCAACCCGGCCCGTAGCACAGGCCCCGCCCTCTTCGTCGGCGGCTGGGCGCTATCGCAACTGTGGCTGTTCTGGCTGGCGCCGCTCGTCGGCGGCGCCCTGGGAGGTTTGGTCTACTGGATCGGCCTGGAAGAGCGCAAACAGACCCTGCGCTCGGCGTTCCCCTCCGGTCCCCGCCCCGCCTGAGCCGGGGTTTGCCAGAAGACTTCCGCTGATAACCGCGGCCGGCGCCGCCAATTCACGCCCACCCGGCAGGAGGTGAGGTTCGACGGCCTGGCCTTGCCGGAGCAATGCACAGCACCCGCCGCACGGGGCCGGCCGTCTTCGTCCCCTGTCTGTGTTGGCCGCCGCGTCCGATCCACGACGGGCTTCCGTAAGCGCGAGCACGGCGCCTGCCTGTAGGCTCCGTCCCGCGGCCGCAGCGCTCAGCGATTGAAGACGAAGAACCCGCCGCAGGCGATCAGCGCGAATCCCAGCGCCGTTCTCCAATGCAGCGGCTCGTGCAGGACCAGGACCGAGAACGCCGCGAACACCGCCAGCGTGATGATCTCCTGGATGGTCTTGAGCTGGGCGGTGCTGAACTGCCCGTGGCCCAGGCGATTGGCCGGCACCTGGAAGCAGTACTCCGCGAAGGCGATCGACCAACTGATCAGGACCACCTTCCATAGGGCCGTGTGCTTGAACCACTTCAGGTGGCCGTACCACGCGGCCGTCATGAAGACGTTGGAGATCGTCAGCAAAAGGATGGTGGCCATGTCCGCTCGCTTGTCTGGCCCGACGGGCGCGAAGCAGCCTGTAGCGGCACCCATGCCCGCTTGGGCGGCGATACGCCGCGCTCGGGGCGACCGCCGCGTCTGGGCGGCCAGGCGCGCCGCCTTGCCCCTTGCCTGGGCGTCGCGCCCCGCCGGGTAAAGCCGGGGATTATACCGTCCCGCAGCAGCGTCAACGAGGCCAGGCCGCGGGACATCCTCGGCGGCGAAGTCAGTACCGCCGACTTCGTTCCCTGCCTGTCCACTACCCGGATCGGTCTTTGCCCCGACCGTGTCAGGATGTTTGCGTTGCCAAGCGGGTGTGCTGGCCGGCCCGCCAACCTCCGCCCCCACCTGGGCGGGAAAGGGGCTCTGGAACACCGCCACTGCGGCGGCCATCGCTTCCGCAAGGTTTGCCCTGGGGCCACCCCCGGCTGGATGGATCATGCGGGATCGCGAATGCCGCCACTGCGGCAAGCGCATGACGACGTGGGAGAGGACGGGAGGGTGAAGTCTAGAAAAACCAGGAAAGTTGTGTAGTGAAAATCTCTTACTTCTTTTATTTTCATGTGTTATGGCGTCGGTTTCCCCTTGTCAAGACAGGAAGGCGCGGTAGCATCTAGGTGCTCCGACCTCCGTCAGGGGAAACGGCGGAGAGGGTGAAGCCGGCCGATTGGCCGGCATCGTGCTTGACTTGGTGGGCGCAATCCTTATCCTCGTAGGGTTGGTTACGCACCAAAACTCTGGGAGGGCGAGTGCGCCATGGCGACTCAGAACGTCACTGTGATCGGTCTGCAATGGGGCGATGAGGGCAAGGGCAAGGTGGTGGACGCCCTGGCCCCGTCCTGTCGCTACGTCGTGCGCTACTGCGGCGGGGCCAACGCCGGCCATACCGTCACGGTGGACGGCGAGCGGTTCGCCATGCACCTGATCCCCTGCGGCATCCTCAACAAGGGCGTCATGAACGTTGTGGCCAACGGGGTGGCGTTCGACCCGGCCGTGGCGATCGAGGAGATCCAAGCCCTGCGACGGCGCGGGTTTGCGGTAGGTCCGGAGAACCTTTTGATTAGCGCCGCGGCCCACCTGGCGATGCCCTGGCACAAGCAGGCCGACCGACTCAGCGAGGAGGCCCTCGGTGGCGGCAGGATCGGCACCACCGGGCGGGGGATCGGCCCTTGCTACGGCGACAAGGCTAACCGCTCCACGGCCATTCGCGTGGGAGAGTTGCTGGATGCTGAGCGCGTCGCCGGGCGGATCGAGCACATCACGGAGCTGAAGAACCGGGCATTCCAGGCCCTCTACGGAGCGGCGCCTCTGGACGGCCGGGACATTGCCCAGCAGGCCGGCCAGTGGAGCGCGGAGCTTTCGAGCATGATCGGCGATAGCGGATCCTTGCTGCGACGAGCGATCCAGCAAGGCCGACGGATTCTGTTCGAAGGCGGCCAGGGCAGCATGTTGGACGTGGACCACGGCACCTACCCGTTTGTCACCAGCTCGTCGGTCACGGCCTGCGGGGTGCCGGTCGGGGCGGGCGTGCCGCCCAAGGCGGTGGGGACCGTCTTGGGGGTCATCAAGTGCTACAGCAGCCGGGTGGGCCAGGGGCCGTTCCCCACCGAGCAGAACAACGCCATCGGGGACCTGATCCGTCAGCGCGGCAACGAGTATGGCACCACCACCGGCCGGCCGCGGCGATGCGGGTGGTTCGATGCCCTGGCCGTCCGCTACGCCGTGGAACTCAGCGGGGTGGATGAACTGGCCTTGTCCCTGCTGATGGACGGTCCAGGGCGGCTGGAAACCTTCCGCATCTGCGTGGGCTACCGGCTGAATAACCGGATGGTTGAGCAATACGACCCGAGCCTGCCGCTAGACCGCGTGGAGTGCGTCTACGAGGACCTGCCGGCCTGGCAGGAGCCGATCGGCGAGGCCCGGACGTTTGAGCAGTTGCCCCAGGCGGCCCGTCGGTACGTGGACCGTCTGGAGCAGTTGCTGGACCGGCCGGTCGGCCTCATCAGCGTGGGATTGGGGCGGCGACAGACCATCCTGCACCACACGCACGTGCCGGGGCTGGACCTGGCGGTCCGGTAGGAGGGTCCGCGGCATCATGGCGGATATCTCTCCCCAGGCTGTTACGGCCGCGCGACAGGCGCTGGGCATCGACGAGCGGCGGATCCCCCGTTCCATAGCCATCATCATGGACGGCAACGGGCGCTGGGCCGTCCGCCACGGCCTGCCGCGTCCGGCGGGGCACCAGGAAGGGGCCAAGGCCGTTCGGCGGATCGTGACCGAGGCCGCCCGACTGGGCCTGGAGGCCCTGACGCTCTACAGCTTCTCGATCGAGAACTGGTCGCGCCCCGCCGACGAGGTCAACGCCCTGATGCACCTGTACGCCGAGTATCTGGCGCAGGAGCGGCCGACGCTGATGAGCCACAACGTCCGGCTGCGGCACCTGGGGCGGCGCGAGGGCCTGCCCGAATCGGTCCTGCGCGAACTGGAGCAGTCGCTGCGAGCCACCGCCGACAACACCGGGATGTGCCTGTGCCTGGCGATCAACTATGGCAGCCGAACCGAGATCACTGATGCAGTCCGCCGCCTGGCCCGGCGGGTGCGGCAGGGGGAGCTGTCGCCTGAGCAGATCGACGAACAGGCCATCAGCGCCAGCCTGGACACCGCGGGGGTGCCGGACCCGGACCTGGTGATCCGCACCTCGGGAGAGCTGCGCTTAAGCAACTTCCTGCTCTGGCAGGTCTCGTATGCGGAGTTCTATGTCGCCGACGTGCTCTGGCCGGACTTCGACGAGGACCAGTTCCATCAGGCGATCCGGGCCTACGCCGGCCGCCAGCGGCGCTTCGGGGGCCTGTCGCAGCCTCGCTAGGATGCATGGCGTTGGCCTCTAGCGTGGGATGGACGTCTCGTCAGTGCGTCCGCCGGGCCGTCCGGGCCCTGCCGTCCACGGGCGGGACGCCCGTGGGACGCACGGGCAAGATGCCCGTGCCACGCCACATAGACGCACCAGCCCCGCCCGCCAGGATCAGGGCCTTGGTCAATTGGCCGCCCGCGTCGCCAATGCCGGCAACATACTCCCAGCCTTGGCCCGTGCGACACCCGGCTATGGAGGCCAATTTGACTCCGGCTCTGGCTTTCGCGGCCGGGGAGGCGCTTAATAGCCGGACATGAAGCGTTCCATGAAGCACCGGATTCTGCTAGGGGCGCCCATGCTGGTGGCCCTGGGTGGGCTGTTCTGGCTGGACTGGTGGCTGGAATGTTGCCTCCTGGCCGACCCGCATGGCTGGCCGCTGGCGATCGTGCTGGCGGCCCTGATCGTCCTGGGCATGCACGAGCTGTCGCACCTGGCGGCGGCATCGGGGGTGCGCATGCTGGGCGTTTCCGCCACGGCCGGGGCGCTGCTGGTCGGCTTGATCCCGTTCTGGTGGCAGCTTGTGGACCGCGCTTACCACGGTCCGCGGATGGGTCGACCGCTGAGCGGATTTGGAGTGCTGCTGGTGCTGTCGTGGCTGCTGATCGCGATCTTCATCGAGCAGATGATCGGCCACCGCGCCCGCGACGCCTTCCGGCAAAGCGCCGTCACGCTGCTGGCGGCCATGTATCTGGGGCTGGGGGGGGCGATGATCCTGGCCGTGCGGATGGCCTACGGCGTGCCGGCGCTGGTGCTGCTGGTGGCGGCGGCGAAGTTCACCGACATCGGGGCGTACTTCGCCGGTGCGCTCTGGGGCAAGCACAAGCTGATCCCCTGGCTCTCGCCGGCCAAGAGCTGGGAAGGCCTGGCGGGGGGCATCGTGGCGGCTGTGGGGATCAGCCTGTTGGTGGGCTACCTGCTGAACCTTCCGCTGGGCGCTGCATATCTGGCGGTGTTTGGCGTGCTGATGGCGGCTACGGGCCAGATCGGCGACCTCTGCGAGAGCCTGCTCAAGCGGGCTGGGAACGTCAAGGATTCCGGCACGCTGATCCCGGAGTTCGGGGGCGTGCTGGACATGCTGGACTCCGTGCTGCTGGCCGCCCCGTTCGCTTACGTGGCGCTGACGCTGATGGTGGTGCATCAGTGATGCTCGGGGCTGGCTGACAGGGCCTGCGCGACGGCCTCTTGGGCGAACCACGGGCGGACGGACGGCTCGTCCCACAGCAACCGGCAGGCCTGGGCCATTCCACCCAGATGCACCTTTGCGTCGCGTACGGATGCTTGCACGTCTGCCGGATCGTCATTATCGCCGCCAATCCGGCCCCACCTGCACGCGCGGATCCAGTGGTACAGGTGGTTCATCGCCAGGGCGCTCAACGCATCAGGGTGTCTGCCGACCTGCGACTGGTAGCCTGAAAACAGGGGCTGCCGGTTGAGCCTTCCCCGTCCGCAGTAGCACAGCGCCACGCCAATTTGCATGCTCTCGGTGCCGTTGCGAGCCATCTCAAGGTCGAAGAACCCGCGGAAATGTCCTCGCACGGCATGCATGTTGCCTACGTCCTCGTGGAAGACAATCTGCGGCTCAGCGCCGACCCGCGCGGCACTAGATTCCACCAGCGACAGAGACTGATCGGCCAGTGGCAGGGCGTAATGGGGGACCACCTGCTGGACCCTGCGGCAGCGGCGCACATACTCCATCACGACGGCCCGAAGGTCCTGGCCCCACGGTATGGCGACGAAGCACCGTGCCGGGTGGTAGCCCTGGGGATCCTCCGTCAGGGGAACCTGGGTGATTCGCCCCAGCGCCTGGCCCACCTCGCGGCTCAGCCGGTCAATGGCCTCGGGCCGATCTGCCAGCGTCCGTGTGCAATCGCTCACATACGTTCCGGGAAGTCGGTGCATCACGATGAGCTTCTGATCGGTGGTCGCCATCACCTTTGGCACCAGTCCCGTCGGCCCTAGCAATCGCAGGAAGTACAGCTCATTGCGCCAGCGGTCCGGCGACCAGAAGCACTTGAAGACCACTCTGCGCCGGGCACAGCGCCCAAACATGAGGTGGTTGGTGGACCCGCGACAGGTCGGTTGCACTGGGTCTAGCGAGTATTGCGGGTTAGCTGCAACGAACCGGCCCAGCAGCTCCTCCACGTTCTGCGGGAGTGGATCGCAGGCAGGGCTGCTCTTACGTTCCCCAGGCATTTGCCCCAGTGTACCCTGGCATCTCTGCGTGGGACAGTCAGTCCGTCTTCTGCGAGATCAGCTTTCCGAAGCGATTGGCCACCGCCAGCGCCGGGTCCAGGGGCACGTCCACCGGTCTGCAATCGGGTGGGATGGAGATCGTCGGCGTCGGGCGGATATGCTTGCCCTCAAATTGCGGCAGCCACTTGCGATGGGCTTCCAACATTTCCGAGCACAGGTCGCGGATCTCCTTGAGCGTCAGCACCGCCCCGGTCAGCGGGTCCAGGGCCACGGCGTGGACGATATGCTCGGGGTCGGCCTCCAGGGCCGCCAGGCCCGCCAGCGTCTGGACGTTGATGTTGGTCAGGCAGGCCGCGGCGCACTGGGGCGGCAGCTCGCCGATGGTGGTCGGGTGCAGGCCGACGTCGTCGGCAAAGGTGGGTACTTCCACGCAGCAGCCGGCCGGGAGGTTGCTGACGTAGCCGTCGTTGCGAACATTGCCCATGAAGCGGAAGGGCTTGCCCGTCAGGACCGCCTCCATGATGTACGAGCAGTACTCGACGCTGCGGCGGTCGATCTTGGTCGACTCATACTCCAGGGGGTCGTGCTGGGCGTACTTGGCGGCCAGGGCCTGGCAATAGTGGTAGTACGCGCCGCTCTCGCCCCCAAACGCCGGCTCGTCGCAGTAAAGTTCCAGGGCCTTGCGGTTCTTGCGGAACCACGGCAGGTATTCGCTGAGATGCCCGGTGGATTCGGTCATGAAGTATCCGAAGTGCCGCAGCACCTCCCCGCGGACCTTCTCGTTCTTGTAGTACTCGGGTTTCTCGAACCGCTGGCGAAGCATGGGGTACAGGTCGCGCCCCTGGTGCTCCAGGCGCAGGAACCAGTCCATGTGGTTGATGCCTCCGCAGGTGTAGCTGATCTCCTCCTTAGGCACGCCGCAGTAACCGGCGATCAGGTCCAGCGTGGTCTGGACCCCGTGGCAGAGGCCCACGAAGCTCACGTCGGCGGCCCGGCCCAGCGCCAGGCAGTTGGCGGCCATCGGGTTGGCGTACTGGAGCATAATGGCCGACGGCTTGGCCAGCTCCTCCATGTCGCGGGCGATGTCCACCAGCACCGGGACGGTCCGCAGGCCGCGGAAGACCCCGCCGGGCCCCAGCGAGTCGCCGATGCACTGGTCCACCCCGTACTTCATGGGGATCTCGTAGTCGATCCGGAACGCCTCGACGCCCCCGACCTGGATCATCACCACCACGAAGTCGGCGTCGCGGATGGCTTGGCGGCGGTCCAGCGTGGCGTAGACCTTCGCGCCCAGGCCGTTGTCGCGGACCATCCGCTGGGCGAAGCTCTCCATCCGCCGCAGCTTCGGCTCGCTGGGGCTCATCAGGGCGATCTGGCTGTCGGCGAGGGCGGGGGTGGCCAGGATGTCGTGCAGCAGGGTCTTGCAGAACACCACGCTGCCGGCCCCGATCATCGCGATCTTGGCGGCCATAGTTGGGTCTCCCGATCAGGCGGCCGGCGCCGCGGCCGCGGAGGATGCCGAACCGTCAATCGCCCATCAGTTGGGCGTAACCGAGGTTGCGGAACAGGTATAGGCCGTCCTTGCCCGGGGCGACGATGTCCAGCCGGCCGTCGCCGTCCACGTCGGCCACCCAGAAATGGATGCCGCACCCGGTGGCCTGCCGGACCGATCCGTAGTCGATCACCTGCTTGGCGAAGCCCTCGCCCGTCCACTTGAAATAGTACAGGCCGACCGGGTCGTAGTCGCCCGGGTCGTGCCCGCAGTGGGCGCGGTATCGCTTGCCGGTAACCAGCTCCATCTGGCCGTCGCCGTCCAGGTCCACCCACCACATGTCGTGATATTGGCTGTTGAACGGATCGATGGGGTGGCAGATCCAGGTTCGCTTTCCCTTTTCGAGCCGCTGCTCGTACCAGCTCAGGCCGTAGTCGTGGGCCGCGCCGACGATCAAGTCCGCCAGGCCGTCGCCGTTGACGTCGGCCACCAGGATCGGCACCGACGCGCCGCCCAGCTTGAACTCCGGGTGAAAGGTCCACTTCCCCCGCAGCGGGTCTTCGGGCGCCTCCAGCCAGCCGCCGGAGAGCACGAAATCTCCGCGCCCGTCGCCATTGATGTCCCCAAAGCCCAGCCCGTGGCCCTGGCGCTTGTCGTAGAGGGTCAACGTGTCGAACTGCCCGGCGCCCTTGCCGGCTGCATCCGTGCGGAGCTTGAACACCCGCAGCGGCCCGCCGGGGGTGTTGGGCACGATCTCAACCTGCCCGTCGGCGTCCACGTCCCAGGCGCGGGTGGTTTCGACGTTGCCCACCTCTGCGATTACATGCTCGGCCCAGGGCTTTGACGGGTCGCCCTGGGGGTTTTCCCGCCAGCGGATCGTGTTGCCCCACCAGCCGCCGGTGATGAAGTCGAGGTACCCGTCCCCGTTGACATCCAGGGGAAGGGTCGAGAAATCGTCGAAGTACTCCCCGGCGGCCTGCACCGGACCGACCTTGGCCTTGCGGTCGAACCGCGGCCCGGGGTACCAGTAGGCGCCGCTGACGATGTCCAGGTGGCCGTCATTGTTCACGTCGAACACGCCGGCCGATTCGTACCGCTCGTCGGCGATCAGGATCTTCTCGAAGCGTAGGGGGGGCATGGGGTCTCCTGGTAGAAGTTCACTGTCCAAACCGCAGGCGGATGTACTCGCGCGCGACCTTGAGGTCCTCGACGGCCTCGCGGGCGGCGCAGGGCGGGGCCATCTCGCCGCGGCAGACTTTCACGAAGTTGGCGGCCTGATTGCGCATGGCGTGGACCCACGGCAGGGTGGGCTCGATGCGCTGGGGGACGGCCCCGTCGCCGGGGTCTTGGTGGATCTCCACGCTGCCGGCGCGGTTGGCCGCCATCGGGGCCGGCAGGCGGATCGTGAGGTAACCCTTCTCGAATGCCACCAGCGCCGATTCCTCCCATGCTACCGTGGTGCGATAGGGGGTCATCTCGATGGTTCCGGCCACGCCCGAGGCGCTCTGGACGGCCATCAGGACCCCGGACTTCTCGGCATACGTCACCTGGTAGGGTTCGCCCAGCAGGAACCGCATGTAGTTGACCTGGTGGATGTAGTAGTTGACAAACGCGTCGTACTGCTTGGCGGCGGCCTCGTCGAGGTCGGGCGGGTTGGGTTCGCTGGCGAGTTTCGGGTACTTCTGCGTGGAGCCGATCAGCCCGCGGAAGCCCTCGGCCACCCAGTCGCCGGCCGGCATGAGCACGCGGACGTAGCGCAGCTTGCCCATCTCGCCGCTGGCCTTCCACTGTTGGATGAGCTTGAGGGCGTACTCGCTGGCGATGTCGCTGCGCTTGTGGTAGCCGACCATGTGCACGCAGCCGGCCTGGTCGGCGGCGTCGGCCAGTCGCCGGCCGGTTTCGACGCCTAAAGCCAGGGGCTTCTCGGTGAACACGTGCTTGACGCGCGGGTAGATCTCCGGCAGCAGCGCGACGTGGTTGCGGTAGCGCTGGCTGACGACCGCGCCGTCCAACTCATGGGCGTCGAACATCTCGCGGAAGTCGGCGTAGACGTGCGGGATGTCATAGCGCTGGCCGACCTTCCCGCCCATGTCCGTCCGGGCCTCCGCCAGCGCCACCACCTCGCAGTCCTCCAGGATGACATAGTTGCGCAGGTGAGCCATCTGGCCCATCCCGCCCGTTCCGACGAACCCGATGCGCGCCTTGGCCATGTGTGTTGCCCTTTAAAGCGATCATCGCCTGACTGGCGAGAACAGCCGCGATAGATTCGCCTGTACCCCCGCGGAATGCAAGCGTTGTGATGAATGAGCGCAGGCTGTGCTTGACGGGGCGGCGCGGCTAGCCTAGATTGTCGGCTCTTGCCCGCGCAGCTCCATCCGTTTGGGCGGGCGGGAAAGGAATCCGGCCGTTGGGGGCGCGTCGCGTGGCGCGCCTGGACATGGCTATCTCAGAATGGAGCGTTTGGCGCTATGTCGGATCAGACCACTCCCCCCGCCGCGGAGGGCAACGAGGCTCAGGCCGTCAACTACGACGTGAAGGTTGAGGACAGCGGGACGCTCAAGAAGAAGCTCACCGTCACCGTCCCGGCCGACCGCATCGTCAAAAAGCGCGACGAGATGTTCGGGGAGCTGGGCAACAGCGCGCAGATTCCGGGGTTCCGCGTGGGGCACGCGCCGCGGCGGCTCATCGAGAAGCGTTTCGGCAAGGAAGTCGCCGACGACGTTCGCAATGCGCTGGTGGGCGAGGCCTTGGGGGCGGCGCTGGAAAAGAGCGAGCTGAAGACCTTGGGCGAGCCGGGGCTGGATCTGGAGAAGATCGAGCTGCCTGAGCAAGGCGACATGATGTTCAGTTTCGAAGTCGAAGTCATGCCGCCGTTCGAGCTGCCCAAGCTCGAGGGCATCGCCGTCAAGAAGCCCGTGCTGGAGATGACCGACCAGCGGATCAACGAATCTGTCGAGCAGCTTCGCGAAAGCCGGGCGCGCTACGAGCAGACCGACCAGCCCGCGCGGGAGGGCGACGTGGTGCTGGCGGGGGCCAAGATCGCCGGCGAGGGGCTGGCGGAACTGGACCGTCCGGGCCTGACGCTGCGGGTGGCCCCGGGGCAGATAGAAGGACTGCCCCTGGTGGACCTGGGCAAGGAGTTGGCCGGAAACTCCGCCGGCCAGACCGTCACGATCAAGATCAAGGGCCCCGAGTCGCACCCCAACGAGGCCTGGCGCGGCAAGGACCTGGCCGTGGCCGTCAGTATCTCCCAGGTCCGCCGGCGGGTGCTGGCGGAGGTCAACGAGGAGTTTGCCGCCGCGATGGGTTTTGGGTCGCTCTCGGAGCTGCGCGACCAAATCCGCCAGCGCATGACCCAGCGGATTGAGCTGGAGGTCCGCCAAGCGATGCGGGACCAGGTCCGCCAGTACCTGCTGGAAAACACGCCGATGGAGCTGCCGGCCCAGGCGGCCGCGCGGCATACGCTGGCGGTCCTGCGGCGACGGCTCCTCGAGCTGCTCCAACGCGGAGTGCCTCGCGAGCGGATCGACGAGAACCTCACGCAACTCCAGGCGGCCGCCGCCGAGCAGGCCCAGCGAGACATGAAGCTGGCGTTCATCCTCAACAAGGTCGCCGAGCAGTACGAGATCACCGTGGACGAGGGCGAGGTCAACGCCCGGATTGCCCAGATGGCCGGCGAGTACGACCGGCGGCCGGAGCGCCTGCGACAGGAGCTGGCGACGGATGGGTCGCTGGGCGTTCTGGAGGACGTGCTGCGGGAGGAGAAGGCCCTGGAGAAGCTTCTGGAGCAGGCGGTGGTGACCGAGGTCACGCCCGAGCAGGCGGCTGAAAAGGCCCCGCCAAAGGCCAAGAAGAAGGCGGCCCGCAAGAAGGCCCCCAAAGCCGATCAGGGCCAGCAGGCCAAGAAGTAGCGGTTGAACGGGCGGGGCAGCGGCCGGGGGGGCAGCCTTGAGGCTGGCGAGGCGAGCGGGTCGGCGCGATATAATGACTGGACATGCAGGAGAGGGAGAACGCAGATGGGCCGTCCTGCGAAGACGTGGATTCAGGCTTACCGGGAGTACGCCGAACGCCGCGAGATGACGCTCGAGGAGCGCCTGGCGGAAGAGCGCGTGGTGTTCCTGTGGGGCGAGATCACCCCCGGCATCGCCGGCGGGCTGATCATGCGGCTGCTGGAGTTGCAGGCCAAGCATCCCGGACGGGACATTAATCTGTACATCAACTCCCCCGGCGGCTCGGTCGACGACACGTTGGCGATCTACGACACCATGCAGTACCTCCACAACGACATTGCCACCTACTGCGTGGGCCAGGCCGCCAGCGGGGCCGCGATGATCCTGGCCTCCGGCGCGAAGGGCAAGCGCTATGCCCTGCCGCATTCGAAGATCATGATCCACCAGCCGTGGGGCGGGGTGACGGGCCAGGTGTCGGACATCGTCATCCAGGCCGAGGAGATCCTCAAAGCCAAACGCCTGCTCAACGAGCTGCTGGCCAAGCATACCGGCCGGTCGCTGGAGCTGATCGAGCGCGAGACCGAGCGGGACCGGTACCTCACGCCCGCGGAGGCCAAGGACTACGGCATCGTCGATGAGATTCTCGAGGCGACCACGCCCCCCATCAAGAAGGACTAGGTCAGCACCATGGCATACAACCAACACCTGGTACCGATCGTCATCGAAAAGACCGGGCGCGGCGAGCGCAGCTACGACATCTTCAGCCGGCTGCTGCGGGACCGGATCGTGTTCGTCGGCGGGAGCATCGATGACGAGGCGGCCAACCTGATCGTGGCCCAGTTGCTATTCTTGTCCAACGAGGACCCCGACGCGGACGTTCACCTATACGTCAACTCCCCCGGCGGGAGCGTCTCGGCCGGGCTGGCGATCTACGACACCATGCAGTTCATCCGCCCGGCAGTGGCCACCTACTGCGTGGGCATGGCCGCATCCATGGGCGCGGTGCTCCTGGCGGCGGGGGACCAGGGCAAGCGGTACATTCTGCCCAACGGGCGGGTGCTGATTCACCAGCCGCTGATCCACGGGGTGCTGACGGGTCCGGCCACCGACCTGGACATTGAGGCCCGTGAGATCATCCGTCTGCGCCACCGCATTTACGAGATCCTCGCCCGCCATACCAAGCAATCGATGGAGCAGGTCGAGCGGGATTGTGACCGCAACAAGTGGCTGGAGGCCCACGAGGCGGTCAAGTACGGGGTGGTGGACCAGGTGCTGGAGCGGATTTCCGGCATGCAGGTCCACGAGGAGAAAGAGGAGTCCTAATGGCGCGGGCGGCGGCGATGGCGGCGGTGCTGGCGGCGGTGCTGTGCGGCTGCGCCAAGGACCTGCGCCAAGAGAACGCCCGTCTGCGGAGCCAGGTGCTGGACGGCATGGCCCGGCGCGACGAGTTGCAGCGGCAGAACGACGAGATGGCCCAGCGCCTTCAGCAGAGCCTGCAACAGATCGACACGCTCCAGCAACTGGGCCCGGAGCGCCTGGAGCTGATCCCGCGCGCGGCGGCCATTGAGCTGGGCCGCTACAGCGCCGCCCTGAACACCGACGGCCAGGACGGCGACGACGCGGTGAAGGTGCTGGTCAGGCCCATCGACCCCCAGGGCCACGTGGTCAAGGCAGCCGGTTCGCTGCGGGTGGAGCTCTACGACCTTCAGGCCGAAGCCTCTGCCAATCTGCTGGGCCGTTGCGAGCTGGACCCCAAAGAGCTTTCACGGCTGTGGTTCGGCGGGTTCGGCACGGATTACTACGGCGTGGTGTGCCCCTTCCAGCGCAAGTGCGAGCACCGCGACATCACCGTCCGCGTGGAATTCGCCGACCTGGTGACCGGACAGGTGTACCGGCAGCAGAGAGTCGTGCCGGCCCGCCTGGGGGACCAATCGCCCGGCCAGTAACCTCCAAGGGGGCCATAGGAGATCACGCCATGTGGCTATTCCTGGTGGTGGTGCTGTCGGTTTACACGGCCGTACACGCCTACGTGTTCTGGCGCGTTCGCGCGGCCTGGCCGACCATGGGATGGTGGGCGCTGCTGCTGGGGCTGTTTTTCGTGTCGATGATCGGGGGTCTGTTCGCCGTGCGCCTGCTGGAGCAGACGGGGCACGTCCGGCTGGCGCGGGTGCTGGCGGGGGCGGCACATTCCTGGATTGCCATTGTCTTCTGGCTGTTCTGCCTGTTCGTGGGGGTGCAGGCCTGGAATCTGCTGGTTCGGCTGGCGGGGCTGGCATGGAATCCGGCCGCCGCCGGGGCGATCCTCCCCCGGCCCGCGCTGTGGGGCGTGCTGGCGCTGGTGGCGGTGATGACCGGCTGGTCGCTGGTGGAGGCCAGGCTGATTCGCGGCCGGGAGATTGTCCTTTACACCGAGGCGCTGCCGGCGGGGCATCCGGGCTTGCTGATCGCGCAGATCAGCGACCTGCATCTTGGGGCCGACACCGGTTCAGGCCGCCTGCGACGGGCGATCTCGATCATCCAAGCGGCTCGGCCGGACGTTGTCGTGGCCACTGGGGACGTGGTGGACGCCCACTACGAGGACCTGGCCCACCAGGCCCAGATGCTCGCGGAGCTTAAGCCGCCGCTGGGCAAATACGCCGTGCTGGGCAATCACGAGTTCTACGCAGGCGTGGCTACGTCGACGCGCTTCCTGGAAGCGGCGGGCTTCCGCCTGCTGCGCCAGGAAGCGGCGGAGGCAGGCGAGCACCTGGAGATCGTGGCCGTGGACGACCCGGCCCGGGAGGGTCGGCGCAACGACAGGCGCTCCGACGAAGGCTCGGTGTTACCCCCGCCAGGCCAGGAGCGATTCACGCTCCTGCTCAAGCACCGTCCGAACATCCGGATTGAGTCGTTGGGGCGCTTTGACCTACAGTTGTCGGGACACACGCACGGGGGACAGATCTTTCCGGCCAACTACCTTGTGGGGATCGTTCTTGACTTTGGCCCGGGCCTGCACGAGTTGGGCGACGGCTCGCGGCTGTACCTAAGCACGGGCGCCGGCACCTGGGGTCCGGCCATGCGCCTCGGCGCCTGGCCGGAGGTGGCGCTTATCCGCCTGCTGCCGCTTGG
>Ga0315289_10001784_pt1 | contig 33470 bp, 38 predicted proteins | sample YL17G11_40_MG_FD_203452 | JGI IMG/M metagenome (GOLD analysis project Ga0315289, IMG submission 203452) | Sediment microbial communities from Yellowstone Lake, YNP, Wyoming, USA - YL17G11_40 | ecosystem: Environmental > Aquatic > Freshwater > Lake > Sediment | place: USA: Wyoming | collected... | reverse complement strand
AGGAGCAACCGATGCCGGAGCTAATGAGGTGAGTGACTTGCAATTCACGGTTGATAAAGAAGAAGAATTTGAAAAACAGGCCAGAAAAGAGGCAATTGAAAAAGCAAAAGCAAAAGCTGAGGAATTAGCTTCTCAATTAGGAGTTAATTTGGTTAAAATCATTAATTTTAGCGAAAGCAACGTTGTCCCTTATTTTTATGGATTAGAAAAAGCGGCGGCACCGGCAGGATTGGGTGGGAGTGAAGCGCCTCAAATTGAAACCGGAGAAAATAAAATAGAGGTAACAGTCACCATCACCTACGAAATTAATTAAGAAAATAACTCATGAAAAAGAAAGAAATAATTCTGGTTGATAAGAAAAATAAACAAATTGGAATAGAAGAAAAAATAGCGGCCCATAAAGAAGGCAAACTTCATCGGTCTTTTTCGATTTTTGTTTTTAATAAAAGAGGGGAACTGCTTATTCAAAGGCGAGCCAAGTCAAAATATCATTCCGGCGGCCTTTGGTCAAATACCTGTTGTTCCCATCCAAAACCCGGTAAAAATCTCATCAGGGAAGCCAAAAGAAGATTAAAAGAGGAGATGGGAATTAAATGCGATTTAAAAGAAATTTTCAGTTTTTATTACAAAGCAAAAGTTGGAGATTTAATTGAACACGAGTTTGACCACGTCTTTTTGGGAAAATTTGAAGGGAATCCAAAACCAAACCTTAAAGAAGCCGAAGACTGGAAGTGGATAAGACTGAGAGACTTGAAGAAAGACGTCAAAAAAAATCCTTCAAAATACACTGTTTGGTTTAAAATAATTTTAGAAAAAGCGCCAAAAGAAGCTAAAACCCTATTTCAAAATAAATAATGAATTTAAATAATGAAATATTTTTGTTTATCAATCAAGAAATGGCTAATCCTACTTTGGATTTTGTCGTTCTGAAAATATTAATTCCTCTGTTTTTATTGCTGGGAATTATTCCTTTTTTGATGCTTTTTTTCAAAAAATATCGAAATTTAGGGGCTTTTTCTTTAATCTCGGGGGCTTTATGTTATGGAATCGGGCATTTACTTAAAATTTTGTTTTCTTTTCCCAGACCATATGATGTTTTATTAGCCAGAACCATCGGCCCTTGGCACCTGAGCGAATTTTCTTTTCCTTCTTCTACTACTATGTTGGCTTTTGGTCTCGCCCTGCCATTCTTAATTAAAAAATCAAAATTTCGATATTTTTTCTTAACCCTGGCTTTTTTAGTTGGTTTTGTTGTTATCTATACCGGATTTCATTTCCCAAGAGACGTTTTAGCCGGAATATTTTTTTCTATCTTAATCATTTCTTTGCTTAACAAAATTTATGAAATTATTAGAAAGCGGCGAGAAAGTCCATTGGACAAAACATGCCAAAGCGAAAATGCGCCACTATCAGTTATCAGAAAGTAGGTTAAGAAGAGTTTTAAAAAAACCAGATAGAAAAGAATTGGGCATTGCTCCGAGGACAGTAGCCATTATGCAAATTACAGGCACCAAAAAACACCCGACGGAGATTTGGCTGATGTACCAGATAGTTAAATCAAAAATCCCCGAAGGAAAGCCTTCGGCTTCCTACGGGGCAGGCAAAAATCAAAAGCATGCCCCGTACCGAAATAAAGTTTCTGGTGCGGGGTCAAAAATAACTAAAATAATTAGTGCCTGGAGGTATCCGGCAAGAAGCCCGATAGGCGAGCCCCCACCAATCCCCGAAGATATCTTGTGGGAGATAAAACATGAGATTGGAAATTCCAATTGAGTATAGAAAAGGATTCACTAAATTTTTAAATTGTAAAATTAATTTATCAAAAAGAGTTTTTATACCGAGAATTGAAACTGAGTTTTGGGTAAAAATAGCCATAAAAGAATTGCCAGAGACCCGTTCTCTGGCAATTTTGGACATGTTTGCCGGTTCCGGGTGCATTGGGATTGCTATTTTAAAGACTTGCCCTGAGGGCTTCGACCGAGCTCAGCCGAGGGCCTTTGTTAGAAGGGTTGATTTTGTAGATAGCGATAAAAAGGCAATTGAGCAAATTAAGATAAATTTAAGATTAAACCACGTCCCTCCAAATAGATACAAAATTTATAAATCAAATCTATTTGAAAAGCTAAAAAGAAAATACGACTACATTTTTGCTAACCCCCCTTATGTAGCAAGAGAAAGAATAAAAGAAGTAGAATCATCGGTTTTAAAATACGAACCCAAAATAGCACTTTTAGCTGGTAAAAAAGGTTTAGGCTATATCAAAAAATTTTTAAAAGAGGCAAAAAATTATCTGAAAGAAAATGGAAAAATTTTTATGGAATTTGATCCTTTGCAAAAAGAAGGAATTGAAGATATCTTAAACAGAGAAAAGTATAAGAATTTTAAGTTCCTTAAAGACCAGTTCAAAAAATATCGTTTTTTAAAGGTCGAAAAAAATAAATAAAATGGAGGAATCCCCCGACCCCCGCTTTAGACACCGAACCGCAGTGAGGTGAAAAAGAGATTTATCTCTTTGACTACCTTCGGTGCTCAATGAAGCTAAAGCTTCATTTCGATCTGCGCTTCCGTAAACGGAAGCTTGATTTCTAACGTTTTCGCCTTCGGCGAAAGCCTGTTTTTCCAAGACGGGGGATTCTAAAATATGATATAATAAAGACAATATGAATTATAAAAATATTATTGGGTGGACAACATTTTTTGCTGGGATTTTAATAATAGCGTTTGCCCTATATTCCTCTTATAATATTTTTACTGGAAAAGCTCCTCTGCCTGAGTTTTTTAAAATTGAAGGGAAAGCAGCCCAAGCCCCACTTACCCAAAAAGGGCAGGTACCAACTAGTTTAGAGGGAATGCAACAGCAAATAGGAGAAATGCTTGGAGAACAATTAAAAGGATTATTGCCGGAAGGTTTTCTACCTAAAATTTTAAATTTATCCGTTTGGTCAATGTTAGCTGGAATTTTAATATTTGGTGGAAGCCAAATTTCGGGCTTGGGAATAAAATTACTAAAAAGTTAAAGAAAATGGAAAAATTAACTCTACAACAAAACATTTTTTGGCAATGGATTTCTTGGCAGTTTTTTGAGGTGCCAGGAAATATTCTGAAGGCCTGGTGGAACTTTTTAAAATTTTACTTAATAAATTACTTTTCTATTCCTTTATTAATTGAAACGTTTTTTTCTCACTGGAGAAGGTATCGTTGGTTTTACCCTAAGGGTTTTGATATCGGCCAATATTTTGAAGTCTTTTTCTCTAATTTAATTTCTCGAATTTTGGGCGCAGTAATGAGAAGCTTTTTGATAATTATCGGGATTTTAGTAGAAATTTTTATCATTTTCATTGGTTTTTTTATCTTCTTAGGATGGTTTTTGTTACCCATCCTTTTAATTTTGGGATTATATTATGGACTCAGAATTTTATTTTGATTATAAAAAAGCAGCAATTTTTCAGGCCGTAAGATGGGAAAGAAATCTGATTTTTAGATTTACGGGATTAAAAAAGAAATTATTTTTGCTTTTATTTATTCTCACTTTTTTATCGTTCTTTTATGGTTTTTTGACCGAAAATTTCTTTCAAAAATTAAATTCCCAATTATTAGGTTTGACAATCATATTTTTAGCTCTGGGATTAAGTTTTTGGGTTACAGAATCTTTTTTAAATTCAAAATTAAAAAAAACCAAATTAAAAGTAAAGATTGAAGAAGCAATCAAAACGCCTGAAAAATATAATTTGGCTGAATTTTTAAATTTCGACGTAGCCAAGGCGGTTTTCAAAGCCATAAAATTTGCCAAAGCTAATAATCTGTCTAAAATTGATTCTTCGCTTTTGTTTTACTTTCTTTTACTCGATAATCCCAAATTAAATTTTATTTTCTCACGAGCCATTTTAAGTTTAAAAGACATCAAAAAAATCTTAGAATCGCATCTTAACATTCCTAAGGCCAACCCAAATGCCGATATCAAATATCTACCATATGAGGAGAGTTTCCAAAAGACGATTTTAGAATCCTTGAAAATCGCTCAGAAAAAAAATCATCAAAGAGTTAAAATTGGAGATGTTATCACCGCCTTAGCTAGACATGATTTAATCTTCAAAAAAATTTTGATTGATTCTAATCTTAAAATTGAAGATATTGAAAATTTAACCTGGTGGTTAGAAGATTTAGAGGAAAAGATAGAAAAAAGAAAGAGATGGTGGGCATGGAAGAATTTGGTCAAAAGAGGAGCGTTAGCCAAGGGGTGGACAGCCGGCTATACTCTGACCTTGGACCGATTTTCCATTGATTTATCGGAGGTGGTTAAAAGACAAGGTTTTCCAGAAATAATTGGTCATCAAAAAGAAATTGAAACTATGGAGAGGGTTTTGGTAAAAAGAGAACAAAAAAACGTTTTAATTATTGGAGAACCAGGCTCGGGAAGAAAGAGCATGCTTTACGCCTTGGCCGAAAAAAGTGTTTTGGGAGAAAGTTTGCCAGGAATAAATTATAAAAGAGTGGTTCAATTAGATTTGCAGGGAATTTTAGCTCAAACTGAAAGTTTAGAGGAAGTAGAAGTAATTTTAGATAATATCTTCCGTGAAGTCATAAGGGCAGGAAATGTGATTTTGGCTATCGATGAATTTCATAATTTTGCTGGAGGCATAACTCGATTAGGAACAATTGATATTTCCGGAATCGTGGCTTCTTATTTGCCCCTGCCTTCTTTTTGCGTTGTGGCCATTACCACTTTTGAGGGTCTTCACAAGAATATCGAACAAAATCCTTCTATTTTAGCTCTTTTTGAAAAAGTTGAGGTCTTAGAAATTTCCCAAAGAGAAACTTTATTACTTTTGGAAGATTTGGCTTTGCAATTGGAAGAAAAATACAAAAAATTTGTTTCTTATTCTGCTCTTCGTGACATCATTGATTTTTGTGATAGATACTTACCGGCTACTCCTTTTCCCGAAAAGGCAATGGATTTATTGGAAGAAACGATGGTTTATCTGGCCCAGACCAAAGAAAAAATCCTTTTATCAAAACACATAGCTAAAATTATTTCGGAAAAAACTCAAATTCCGGTTGGTGAAATAGAAATTAAAGAAAGGGAAATTTTACTTAATTTGGAAAAATTAATTCATCAAAAGATCATTAATCAAGAAGAAGCAGTCAAAGAAGTTTCAGCTGCCTTAAGAAGGGCGAGAGCGGAAATTACGATTAGAAAGGGACCAATTGGTTCATTCTTGTTTTTGGGACCCACCGGAGTGGGAAAAACCGAAACCTCAAAAGCCTTAGCTGAAATTTATTTTGGCTCAGAAGAAAGAATGATAACGTTAGATATGTCAGAATTTCAAAACGTGGAAGATATTCCGAGATTAATTGGCTCCCCCGGTGAAGAAGGGCTTTTAACCACTTCGGCTAGAGAAAATCCTTTTTCTTTAATCCTCTTGGATGAGATAGAAAAAGCTCATCCCAATATCCTGAATTTGTTTTTACAGGTTTTGGATGAAGGTCATTTAACCGATGGCTTGGGCAGAAAAATTAATTTTAAATATACCATCATTATTGCTACTTCTAATGCAGGTTATCTCATAATTTTGGACGCCTTAAGAGAAGGGACTAGATGGTCACAGGTAAAAGAAAAACTCTTAAATTACTGTTTTGAAAAAGCAATTTTCAGGCCAGAATTGATAAATAGGTTTGATGCGGTGGTGGTTTTTGGCCCTCTAAGTAAAGAGAATCTTTTGGATATCGTTGAATTGATGCTTCAAAAGTTAAAGAAGAAGTTAGCCGAAAAAGAAATTGAATTTGTAATTACTTTACCTCTAAAAGAAAAAATTGTTGAATTAGGTTATGATCCTACTTTTGGAGCCAGAAACATGCAAAGAGTAATTCAAGATAAACTTGGAAATGTTTTGGCCAAAGCGATTTTATCAGGAGAGTTAAAAAGAGGAAATAGGGTGGAGATTGATCCAGAAGGTTTTAATTTAAAAATAAATCCTTAAAAAATTAGGTATTTTAATCCTTATAATACATTAAAGCCCCTAAGGGCTGTTTTTATTTGATTGTGAATAAGATGTGAATAAAACCCAATTTTATATTCATTTTGAGAAGGTGTTATTTTGTGTTGACGGATGGTGATGCGGTGATATAAAGTGAGAATAGGTGGGGGATTGTGGATAACTATGGGAAAACCCTACTTTTCTGTGGATAACTCATATGTTCATAGGCGAGTATACATACTCAATAGATGAAAAAAAACGACTAGCCATACCCCCGAAATTTAGACAACTTTTGAGAGAAAAAGCAGTTATCACTCGGGGGTTAGACCAATGTCTTTTTCTTTATTCAGCCAAAGAATGGACGATTTTAGCCAAAAAATTAAGTCAATTGCCTTTGTCTCAATCAGATGCCCGAGGCTTTGCCAGGTTAATGTTAACCGGAGCAATGGAAGTTAATTTCGATAATTTAGGCAGAATTTTAGTTCCAGATTATTTAAAAGAGTATGCTTTACTTAAAAAGAAAGTAATTATTGCCGGGGTTTTTAATAGAATCGAGGTTTGGGATGAGAAAAAATGGAAAGAATACAAAACAAAAACAGAGAAAGAAGTGGGAGATATAGCAGAACGCCTAAAAGAGTTGGGCGTCTAATGACCAATGACCAATAACCAATTTTCAATTCACGTTCCAGTTCTTCAAAAAGAAATTATAGAGTATTTAGACCCGAAACCAAATGAAAATTTTATTGATTGTACGATAGACGGTGGCGGTCATGCCTTATCTATTCTGGAAAAAACGAAACCAAATGGAAAACTATTAGGGATAGATTGGGACACGGAGTTAATTAAGAATCTGGAATCTAGAATTCAGAATCTAGAATTTGATAAACGATTGATTCTGGTTTGCGATAGTTTTGTCAATTTAAGAGAGATTGTTAAAAAAGAAAAATTTGAGTCGATTTCAGGAATTTTGTTTGACCTCGGTTTATCAAGTTGGCATTTAGAAGAGAGTAAAAGGGGATTCAGTTTCTTAAAAGATGAACCACTAATTATGAGGTACGATGGCGACACAACAAAATTAACTGCAGAAAAAATTGTAAACGATTGGCCAGAAAAAGAAATCGAGAGAGTTTTACGAAATTTTGGTGAAGAAAAATTTGCCAAAAGCATTTCAAAAAAAATTATCCAAAATAGGCCAATTAAATCAACATTAAAATTAGTCGCGGTCATTAAAAAAGCAATGCCGGGCAGATATCTTAATTGCCGAATTCACTTTGCCACCAGAACGTTTCAGTCCCTGAGAATTGCGGTTAATGAGGAACTAAATAATTTAGAAAAAGCCCTACCCCAAGCTTTAGAGGTTTTAGAAAAAAATGGCAGATTGGTAGTGATTTCCTTTCACTCTTTGGAAGATAGAATTGTTAAAAATTTTTTCAAAACAACACCTTGTCTAAAGATATTAACCAAAAAACCAATAAGGCCGACTGGAGAAGAAATTTTAATTAATCCTCGCTCAAGAAGCGCCAAGCTTCGGGCGGCTGTAAAAATATAAAAATATGACACCTGTTTTAAGTTCAAAGGCTTTTCGAATAACAACTTTTATTTCAATGATGTTGCTCCTTTCTCTTTATATTTTCCAAGTAGGAAATTTTACTCAACAAAATTATCTTCAAAAAGATTACGAAAAACAAATAGAAAAGCTTTTAAAAGAAACAGGAACTTTAGAAATTACTTTTTCAAAATCCGATTCTTTAAACAATATTGAAAATCATCTTATCAGCGAGAACTTTGTTAAATCAAATCCCAAACAGGTCAAATATATTCAAATTTTGGGACCTACTGTTGTAACTAAGTAAGCCATACCGGAAGGGGGGCGGGGAAACACTTCGGTTTCCCCGTCTAGGAAAACAGGCTTTCGCCGAAGGCGAAAACGTTAGAAACCGTGGGTTTCTAAGGAGCGAGCCGAAGGCGAGCGACCTAACTTTGTATTACCACTGATGAAAAATTGGAGAGTAAATTTAATTTTTATCTTAGTAATCATTTTTTCAGCGGCTATTCTTGGTCGCTTAATTTTTCTTCAGGTTCTGGGAGGGGATTTTTATAAAGCTCTATCTCAAGGTCTCCATAATCCTTTCAATGAGATTGGAGGAGAAAGGGGAGAGATTTTTTTAAATAATGAAAAAGATTTGGCCATCAATGTAAATTTGCCATTGGTTTTTGCTGTACCAAAGGAAATAAAAAATCAAAAAGAAACAGCGAAAGTTTTAAGTGAAATTTTAAACTTAGATGAAAATTTTATTTTAGAAAAATTAGAAAATAACACTTCTTATTCGTTGATAAAAAGAAAATTGAGCCAGGAAGAAGTAGAAAGTTTAAGAAATCTAAATTTAAAAGGTATTTTTGTGACCGAAGAAAAAGAGAGATATTATCCTCAAGAAAATTTAGCTTCTCAAGTAATCGGATTTTTGGGGGCAGAGGGGAAGGGACAATATGGTTTGGAAGAATCTTATGATGAGATTTTACAAAGCAAAGAAGAGTTGATGGGGTATCAAAAAGGTTCAGATTTAATTTTAACGATTGATTACAATATTCAATTTGAGGCAGAAAAATTATTAGAAAAGGCCAAGGAAAATTTAGGGATTGAAAAGGGTCAAATTATTGTCATTGAACCTAATTCGGGAAAAGTAATGGCGATGGCAGTTTTTCCCAATTTTGACTCCAATCAATATGAAAAATACGCCAAAGAAGGAAATCTAGAGGTATTTAAAAATGGGGCCACCCAAGAATTATTTGAACCAGGGTCGGTTTTTAAACCAATTGTGATGGCTGCTGCCCTGGAAGAAGGAAAAATTACTCCCCAAACTACCTATATTGATGAAGGTCAGGTTAAAATCGGAGGCTATACTATTTTTAATTATGACAATAGAATTTGGGGCGAAAGATCGATGACAGAGGTTTTGGAGAAATCAATTAATACCGGAGCAGTTTTTGCTCAAAGTCAATTGGGCGAAACTCTTTTTCTAAAATATATTGAAAAATTTGGCTTCTTCGAATCGACCGGGATTGACCTTCGGGAAACTTATTCAGAAAATCAAGAACTTAGAAAGGGTCGAAAAATCAATTTAGCTACTGCCTCTTTTGGTCAGGGAATTACAATTACACCAATTCAATTAGCCGAGGCTTATGGCGCCATAGCCAATGGCGGAAAATTAGTCAAACCCTATTTAGTAGAAAGAATTTTTGAAGACGGAAAAGAAATTCAAACTGAACCTGAAATTTCTCAACCCATTATTTCTTCAAAAACCATTCATCAATTAACAGCCATGTTGGTAAATGTGGTTGAAAACGGTTTTGGAAAAGGAGCAAAGGTTCCCGGATACTATATTGCCGGAAAAACTGGAACTGCCCAGGTTGCCGAAGGTGGGATATATTCACCCGATAAATCCATCCAAACCTTTGCCGGATTTTTCCCAGCTTTTAATCCCAAATTTTTAATTTTAGTCAAACTGGATAATCCCAAAACAAGAACCGCCGAATATTCCGCCGTTCCCATATTCCATGATTTAGCTGAGTATATTATTTACTATTATCAAGTCCCCCCTGATTATGTTCAATGAATCTTCGATTCATTTCAATCTTCAATAAATCTTTGATTTATTTCGATGAATAAAATTTTCAATTACCAAGCGTTAGCGAAGGTGGAAAAGAAGAAAATCTTCTTTGACTTTCAATTTTCAATTTTCAATAAACTTAAATTTCTTTTAAAGAGACCTAGGGTGATTGTTATTACCGGAAATAGTCGTCAAACGGCTAAGGAGGCTATTTTTCAATTATTAAAACCCTATTTTAAAATGGAAAAGGACTCCAACCCGCCCAAGGACGGGAGCTCCCGCTTCGCGGGAAGCCCTCGCGTCCCGACCACCCTCCCGCCCAAAGGGCGGGCCCCTATTTTAATTTTAGAATTAGAGGAGGAAAAAGTTAAAGATTTAACATTCTATTTAAAAAATTCAAAGAAAGCGGTCCTGGTTATCACTCCGGGGGTAAAAGAAATGGCTTCTTTTGCTAAAAAATTACCCCCTAAAACCAATTTAATCTTTAATTTTGATTTTGATAATGAAATAATTCGGGAATTAAAAGATATGACCGGTTTAAATACTCTAACCTTTGGGTTTCAAGAAGGAGCGGATTTGAGAGTAACCGACATCAATTTAAACCAAGAAACCAATTTTAAAATAAATTATCAAGGGAATATTGTACCGGTTTGGTTAGGGGGAATTTTGGGCAAAGAGCAAATTTATGATACCCTGGCCGCAGCGAGCTGCGGAACAATTCTTGACTTAAATTTGGTTCAAATCTCCCAAGCCCTTAAGAATTATTATTCTCTACCCGAAAAAAGAACCACCAATTGAAAAATCCTTTAAATTTGATAAAATTGAGAAAGGCCCCATCGTCTAGTGGCCTAGGACGCGTGCTTCTCATGCACGAAACTCGGGTTCGACTCCCGATGGGGCCGCTTAATCGCCTCGCACTTTCAGTGCTCTGCTCTCCAGATGGGAAACCAAGGTTTCCCCTCCATGGCGCTCATCCTCAGCCAAAAACGGCTTCGGCCTCGCTGTCACCCCTTCCTAAAGGTATTTTAAAAGGCTTTTAATAGGCCTCTTTTTTTGTTAAAATAAAACAATAGCTGAATTTTCGAAATTATGTCTAAATTAATCTACCCAATAGCCACTCTTTCTGGCACCATTATTGGGGCTGGATTCTTTGCTTTACCTTATATTACTTCTAAGGTCGGTTTATGGATAATGTTGGGTTATTTTTTAATCTTGGGGATTTTAGTTACTTTAGTTCATTTATTTTTTGGTGAATTATCTTTGGAAACCCCCGATTATAAAAGATTTCCTGGTTTTGCCAAGTTTCATTTGGGAAACTGGGGTGAGAGGATAGCTTTAATTTCAACAATTTTGGGAATTTTTGGCGCAATTTTAGCCTACTTAATTGTGGGGGGCGAATTCATGACCGAAATATTTTCACCAATTTTTGGTGGGAATTCTTTAATTTACACCATCTGCTATTGGGCGCTGGGTACAATTTTAATTTTCCTTGGAATAAAAATTATCTCAAAAGTGGAAATTTTCGATTTAATTTCTTTTTTCATAATTTTAGTTTTAATACTTTTAAAAGGATTTTCCTATTTTAAAATAAAAAATCTTTTTCCTTCTCCCGATTTTAACCAAATTTTCTTGCCCTACGGCCCAATTTTGTTTTCTTTGTGGGGAGCGGCATTAATTCCAGAGGTAGAGGAAATGTTGGGAGAAAATAAGAAAATTTTACCGAAAGTAATTTTAATTTCAATTTTAATTCCAATGGTCTTTTATTTTTTATTCATTTTCTCAATTTCGGGAATTATGGGAGAAAACACAAAAGAATCGGCTTTAATTGGCTTAAAAGATGTTATGGGAGAAATGATGGTTATTCCCATGCTTTTATTCGGAATATTAACCACTTTTACTTCTTTTATTGCTTTGGGGCTAACTTTGAAAAAAGTTTTTTGGTATGATTTAAAAATAGATAAAAATTTAGCTTGGTTGCTTACCTGCTTTTTACCTTTGATTTTGTTTTTACTCGGAATAAAGCGTTTTATCCCGGTGATATCTTTTATGGGTGGAGTAATGTTGGGGGTTGATGGGGTTTTAATTTTGTTGATGTACCAAAAAATAAAACCCGAAAGGAAATTCTTAATTTACCCATTGATTTTAATATTTTTAATCGGAATTATTTATGAGATGGTTTATTTTTTGAAATAATTTTTAAATTATGCTTTTATATTATATTTTTATTTTTATGGCTTCCTTCGCGGTACTGTTTTGGTCAAGTCGCTTTTTAGTTGATGCCTTAACAAGGATATCTAAATTTCTGGGCTGGAAAGAGTTTGTTGTCTCATTTTTTATTGTAGCTTTTGCCACTACTATCCCCAATTTTTTTGTAGATATAATTTCGGCTTTAAATAAGGTTCCTGAGCTTGCCTTTTCAGATGTTGTTGGAACCAATATCGCTGACCTTACTTTAATTGTGGCTTTATCTGCTTTAGTTTCAAAAATGGGACTATCTGTTCCCAGTCGGACAGTTCAAGGAAGTTCTATTTTTACAATAGGGGTTGCTATTTTACCTTTATTATTGATTCAAGATGGTATTCTTTCCCGATCAGACGGAATTTTATTATTAATTACTTTTTTGATTTACCTTGCCTGGCTTTTTCAAAAAAGAGAAAGGTTTACAAAGGTTTACGACGGCCTCCCAGAAGGGTTGAGTTTAAGGTTTTTTTTAAAGAATGTTATCTTACTCTTTTTTTCGATTTTATTATTACTCTCATCTGCTCAAGGTATTGTTAAATCAGCCGTCTTTTTCTCAGAATATTTACATTTTCCCTTAAGCTTAATTGGTATTTTAGTTGTTGGTTTAGGTACTGCCTTACCAGAACTTTCTTTTACTTTAGAAGCAGCTCGAAGAGGCCAAGATTGGCTAATAGTCGGAGATGTTATGGGCTCGGTCATTATGACTGCCACTCTTGTTTTAGGAACCGTTGCCTTGATCTGTCCGATTAAAATTTCTGATTTTTCACCATTTGCCATTGGAAGAATCTTTTTAATAATTTCGGCTCTCTTTTTCCTCTTTTTTATCCGAACCGGTCAAAAAATCACCCGAAAAGAGGCCGCGTTCTTATTGGGTATTTATATTACCTTTATTTTAGTTGAAATTTTGGCTAAATAGGTTGGGGGAGGGAATTATTGACAGGTTTTATATAGTATTTCATTATGATGCCACTCAAGCATCTCTTTTTTTTTTTGACGAAAATTAAGAAAAATAGTAATATTAATTAATGATTGATTTTCTTAGTATTTTGATAGGATTTATTCTTTTTGCAGTAGTAGGTGTAGTGCTTTTTTTTATTCAGAAATCAAAGGTTGATCAAAACCAAACCAATTCTATAAGAGATTTGGAACGACGTATTACGGATCTAATGATAAATCAGTTAAAAGAAATAAGAGGAAGCGTAGATGGAACTTCTAGGGCTATGAATCAACAGATTTCTTCTTTTACTAAAGAAACAGTCCAAATCCGCGACCAATTAAAACAGGTTCAAGACGAGATGAAAAATATTTCTTCTTTCCAGGAGATCTTCAAGACGCCGAAATTAAGAGGTGAATGGGGAGAAGCAAGTTTGGAACATATTTTAAGTGAATATTTTCCCAAAGAACTTTATAAATCAAACTACTCTTTTTCTTCGGGAACACAGGTAGAATTTGTTTTGAAGCTTCCTAATAGAAAATTATTGCCAATTGATGCTAAATTTTCTTCCGATAATTTTGGGAAAATGTTAGAAGCTAAAATTACTGAAGAAAAAAATTCTTTCAGGAAAAAATTTATTCAAGATATAAAATTTAATATAGATACAATTGCTTCAAAATATATTTTACCGTCCGAAGATACTATTGATTTCGCTTTAATGTATATTCCTGCTGAAGCAATCTTTTATGAAATAATGTTTAATTTAAAAGAAGAAGATATTGCTAACTATGCAAGAGGCAAAAAAGTTGTTTTAACTTCACCAAATACTATTTATTTAACTTTGCGGACAATTATTGATTGGTTTAGAGATACGCAGATTTCTCGTCAAACCAAAGAAATTTTAAAAAAAATCAATAAAATTCAAACCGATGCCGAAAAATTAATGGACGATTTTAGAAAGTTGGGAAGCCATTTGAAAAATGCTGTTTCCGCCTACGATAGTTCAGAAAAGCGACTCTCCCTTCTTGACGAAAGGGTTGAAAAATTGGTAGAAATAGGGGAGACCAAAAAATTAGAAGAACCATCTGAATCTAATAACGACTAAATATGTTAGCAATAATTAAAACCGGGGGAAAACAATACATTGTTAGCCCAGGAGATAAAATAAGAATTGAGAAAATCGAGGGTAAAGAGGGAAAAGAAATAACTTTCAAGGAGGTTTTGCTTTTGGAAAAAGGAAAGAAATTAGAAATTGGATACCCTTTTGTTAAAGAAGCGAAAGTTATTGGAAAAGTTTTAAAGCAAGCAAAAGCTAAGAAAATAATTGTTTTTAAATATAGACCAAAAAAAAGGTATAAATTAAAAAAGGGCCACAGACAACCTTTTACCGAGGTGGAAATATTGAAAATTGAAACTAGTTGAAATTAAGCGAAGCGAACAAATTTCTATAAATTTCTATCGTCTACTTTCTAAAGCCGACGATAAAGTTTCTTCATCAGCGTATTCTAATTCGCCGCCAATAGGTAATCCTCGGCCCAACCGAGTGATTTTTTTATTATAGGGCTTTAATAATCTCTCTAAATATAGGGTAGTAGCCTCGCCCTCAAGAGTAGGATTGATAGCCAGAATTATTTCTTTGATTTCAGGATGTTTTTTTACCCTTTCTTCCAATTCTTTAATCCTCAATTTTTCAATATCTGCTTTTTTAAATCTGGAAACCGTTCCACCCAAAATAAAATAAAGACCCCTGTATTTTTTTATCTTTTCAATTGAAAGTAAATCAGTTTCTTTTTCAACAATACAAAGCAAAGTTCTATCTCGGCTAGGATTTGAGCAAATTTGACAAAGTGCGGTTTCTCCCTCAAAAGGTTTAAAGCAAAAAGAACAAATTTTAACATTCTTTTTCAAATCTTGAATTGCTGCTACTAATTCATCAATTTCTTCTTTCTTTTTCCCCAATAAATAAAAAACGAAACGGGCGGCAGTTCTCGGCCCGACAGTCGGAAATTGGGAGAATAAATCAATGAGCTTTTGAATAGATTTGGAATACATTTTATTCTTCGGTGTAACCTTTTTCTAAGCTCCTAAAAGTAACCACTCTTTCATCAAAATATAACTCAACTCGGCCGACCGGACCATTTCTGTGTTTAGAAATAATAATATCGGCAACACCTTTTCTGGGAGTTTCCGGTCGATAGCGATCTTCTCTGTATATAAACAGAACTACGTCCGCATCTTGTTCAATAGTTCCCGATTGTCTCAAATCGGATAATCTCGGAATCTGGGGAGACCTTTGTTCGACTGCTCGAGATAATTGGGAGACAACTAAAACCGGAATATTAAGCTCTCTGGCCATTGCTTTCAAAGCTCTGGAGTTTTCGGATACTTGTTGGACAGGATTGGCATTAGGATTCAGTGGTTCCATCAATTGCATATAGTCAACAATGACTAACCCCAAACCTTTATCCGCCTGCAACCTCCGACACATTGCCTTCATTTGTAAAACAGTTGGGGAAGCCGCATCATCAATATAAATTGGAGTTTCAGAAAGGACGCCTAAAGCATTTTGAATGCGGGCGAAATCGTTGTCATCGCCATCAGCCGAAAGCCGGCCGGTTCTCAATCTCCACAAATCCACTCCGGCGATAGAAGCAATTAATCTATCAACCACTTGGTCCCGAGACATTTCCAAAGAAAATATCCCAACTGGCACCTTCTGATTTATAGCAGCACTTGCCGCAATATTAAGAGCTAGGGCACTTTTTCCAAGAGTGGGTCTGGCAGCTAAAATTATTAAATCAGATTTTTGGAGACCGGCTAAAATATTATCTAAATCAGGAAAACCGGTTGGCAAACCCCTAAGGCCGGCCTGATGTTTAGATAATCTATCAATTCTTTCAAAAGCTTCAGCTAAAGTTTCTTTAACTTGAATGAAGTTTTGAGTTAAGCTCTTTTGGGCGATACTAAAAATTCTTTTTTCGGCTTTATCTAAAACGGTATCGATGTCCTCGGTTTCATCGTAACCCAATAATCCAATGTCCTGTGAAGCATCAATTAAATCCCTTAAAATCCTTTTTTTGTGGACAATTTTAGCGTAATTTAGGGCATGACTTGAGGTGGGAACGGTATTTATTAATTCGGTTAAATAGCTATTTCCCCCAACTTCTTCTAATAAATTTTTCTCTCTCAATCTATTTGAAATTGATAATATATCAATCGGTTCACTTTTTTCGAAAAGCTCCAAGCCAGCCGCGTAAATGTCTTGGTGGGATTTTCGGTAAAAATCTTCCGGTTTCAAAAAATCAGCCATTCTGATAATGGCGTTTTTATCAAGCATCAAAGAGCCCAAAAGAGATTTCTCGGCTTCAATTGACTGGGGAGGAAGTTTTTCTGGTAAATCATTTGGCATATTTCACATTTGAATTTAACATAAACAAAAAGGTTTGGCAAGTTGCCATTTTTTGATATAATTGGGAGATATGAAGGTCGCACTAATTTCATTTCATACGTTTTCTCAACCAGGTGGCGTAAAAAGGCATGTTTTGGGTTTATATAAAGAATTTAAAAGAAGGGGGATTAAAACAAAGATTATTGTTCCGAGGCGAAATTGGCGGGAAAATTATGGCCAGAATGTGATTTTATTAGGAACTTCTTTTCCGATAAATTTTGTTGGCAGCCGATCTGATTTAGATGTCAATTTTAATCCCTTAGCTGTTGAGAGGATCTTCAAAAAAGAAAAATTTGATGTCTTACATTTCCATAATTTTAGCGTTCCTTCGGCTCTCCAAATCCTAACTTCTCCCTCTATCTCAAACACTTTAAATGTTTTAACCCTCCATTCCAATCTCAGAGGAAGTAAATTTTTAGAAAAATTTCCCAGTCTCATTTATCTCTTCAATAAAATCTGCCAATGGAAAGTTGATGGCGTAATTGGAGTGGCATCTTTAGTTTTGGAAACATTTAAAAATTATAAAGGACCAAAAATCCTTATTCCAAACGGGGTGGATTTGGAAGAATTTAACCCAAAAGTTCCTCCACTTAAAAAGTTTTCTAACGATAAAATAAACATCCTGTTTGTCGGCCGAATTGAAGAAAAAAAAGGGTTAATTTATTTATTAAACGCCTATAAAATATTAGAGAAAAAATTTAAAAACCTGAGATTAATTATTATTGGAGAAGGGGATTTAAAAAAAGAGTGTCAAGATTATGCAAGAGAAAATAATTTAAAAGAAGTTCATTTTGAAGGGAAAAAAGTGGAAAGGGAGCTGGTTTCTTATTATAATAATTGCGATATTTTTTGTAGCCCGGCAATTTTTGGTGAAAGTTTTGGAATTGTGCTTTTGGAAGCCATGGCTTGCGGAAAGCCGGTTGTCGCTTTTGCCAATGAGGGTTATAAAGAATTTTTAAAGGGCAAAAGGGGAGAGAGGTTTTTAGCTAAACCAAGGGATTTTCAGGAGTTGGCTCAAAAACTGGAAATTTTAATAAAAAATCCTCAATTGAGAAAAGAAATGGGGGAGTGGGGACAAAAAGAAGCTCAAAAATATTCCTGGTCAAAAATCGCTGACCAGATTTTAGATTTTTATCAAATTTGTCAAAAAGAAAAACGAAAAAAAGAGAGTTTACCTCTCGAAAAAATACTGGATAAAGTGGGTCAGGCCTTGAATAAATACAAGCTGTTGAGGTCTGATATTAACAAGATAATTTTTTAATTTTAGGGACTTTTTTTGTGTCTTCGATCCAATAACCCAAATCTTTAATCTTTTTTCTAACATCATCTGCCTTTTTGAAATTTCCTTTCTTTCGATACCCCTCTCTAATTTCAACTAATTCTTTTATTTCTTGAGGAATTTTTGGCTTCTTGACTTTTGCTAAATTCAAACCAAAAACTCTATCAAAATCTAATAAAAGTTTATATTTTTCTTGATTTGAAATTTTATTATCTCCAATTAAATCCCACATCAAAGCTAAGACTTTCGGAGTATTCAAATCATTATTTATAAATTCTAAAAGCTTCTTCTGATACGTTTTATTCCGTATTTTCCACGATCGTGAAAAATGTGGTATTTTTTTAGATTTAAATTCTAACACCTTTTGATAAAGATTATCGAGGGCATTTTGGCTTGCTTCAAGTGCCTTCCAGGTGAAATTTAACTTTGAACGATAATGAGTGTTAAGGCATAAATATCGATAGGCGAGAGGATTAAATCCTTTTTTAACTAAATCATCGATGATAAAAATATTCCCTTCAGATTTTGCCATTTTCTTTCCTTCAACGGTGACAAATTCTCCGTGAAGCCAGTAAGTTGCCATCAATTTCCCAAAAGCAGCTTCGGCCTGAGCAATTTCATTTGTATGATGAATAAAAATGAGGTCAATTCCACCACAATGAATGTCAAAGGGAATTCCTAAATTTTTCACTGACATCACAACACATTCGGTGTGCCAACCGGGAAAGCCATGATCCCAAGGAGAATCCCACTCCATTTGTCTTTTTACTCCCGAGGGAGCAAATTTCCATAAGGCAAAATCAGTCGGATTTTTCTTTCCCGCCACCATTTCTATCCGTGCTCCCGGTTTTATTTTTCTCGTTTTCTTTCCCCATAATCTTCCGTAAGTTTTTAATTTTGAACTGTCAAAATAAATTCCATCTGAAATTTTATAAGTAAATCCTTTTTTCTCTAAAACTTGAATCAAGTTTATTTGATCCTCAATAGTATCAGTGGCTTTTACCCAAATATCAGGTTCTTTTACATTTAAAAGTTTTAAATCTTTTTTGAAGGCCCTGGTATAAAATTCAGCAATTTCCCAGGCAGTTTTTCTTTCTCTTTTTGCCCTCAATTCAATTTTATCTTCACCGGTATCAGCATCTGAGGTTAAATGCCCCACATCAGTAATATTCATTACATGCTTTACTTTATAGCCATTGTATTCTAAAAATCTTTTCAAAATGTCCTCAAAAATATAGGTTCTCAAATTTCCAATATGGGCATAGAGGTAAACAGTTGGTCCGCAGGTATAAAGCCCAACCCTTTTATTTTTCAAAGGTTTAAAAATTTCTTTTTTTCGAGATAGAGTGTTGTAGAGTTCAAGCATATTAATTTATTTTATCATCAGGCGAAGAGGTTTTCAACCTCTTCTTCACCTACCCGAGTCGCAACGAAGGGTGAAAAAGAGGTTTACCTCTTTGACTTCGCTTCCATAGGGCAAAGAGGGCTTCGCCCTCTTCTTCCACCTCGTTCCCATAAATGGGAACTCGGTAATGGAAGCTCGGTTTTTGATTTTTTTGAAAATTTATGATAAGATCAAAAAATGAGAAAAATTGATATTATTTTAGCTCTTATTAGCGGGGAGGGTCTTGCTTGGTTGTTTCTTTGGTTACTGAAGGGATTTAAGATAGAAATACCATTTTTAAACTGGGTTTTATCTATTTTTCTGCCAATTTTAGCCGTAATCTGCATTTGGATTTGTTATGAAATCGGAAAGAAATATTTATTTGTTTTCCAATTGGGAAAATTTATCCTAATAGGGATATTCTTTGCCCTGATTGATTTAGGATTATTGGACGTTTTAATGAAAATTTTTGGAATTACCCAAGGAGTTACTTATTCAGTTTTTGTCGCAGTATCGTTTGTTGTTGTTACTTCTATTAAATATGTAGGAGATAAATTTTGGGCTTTTGAGAAGATGGAAAAAGAAAAAATGGGAACAGAATTTGGTACCTTTTTTATCATTACCTTGGTAAGCGGAGGAATTCAGACTATCGTTGCTTCTTTGGTGGTAAACGTCTTTGGTCCTCAACTTGGCGTTTCATCTTTTATTTGGGCGAATATCGGAAAAATAGCTGGCATTGTAGTGGCTTCTACTTGGAACTTCGTCGGTTATAAGTTTATCGTCTTCAAAAAATAAAATATGTTATTAGTTTTATATCGAAAATATCGACCACAGACTTTTGCTGAATTTATTGGCCAGGAACACATTGCTAGAACTTTAACCAACGCCATTTCCAGTGGAATGATTTCTCACGCCTATTTATTTGCTGGACCAAAAGGAAGTGGGAAAACGACAATTGCCAGACTTTTTGCCAAAGCAGTAAATTGTCAAAATCGAAAAAAAGGCGAATTTGAACCTTGTAATAAATGCACTTCTTGTCTTGAAATTATGGAAGGAAGGTCGATGGATTTAATGGAGATTGATGCTGCTTCCCATCGGGGAATTGATGAAGTAAGGGAGTTGAAAGAGGGGATAAGATTTGTTCCGACGAAGTCAAAGTATAAAGTTTATATAATTGATGAAAGCCATCAAATTACAAAGGAGGCGGCCAATGCCCTTCTAAAAACATTAGAAGAACCACCCAGCCACGCCATTTTCGTCTTAGCCACAACCGAAATTCATAAAATGATTCCAACCATTATTTCTAGGTGCCAGAGATTTGATTTTCGGAAGTTAACCGTTTCAGAAATTCTAAAAAAATTAGAAATTATTTGTCAAAAAGAAAAAATTAAAATTGAAAAACCGGCCTTAGAGCTAATTGCTCTGAATTCAGAGGGTTCATTTAGGGATGCCGAAAGTCTTTTGGACCAAGTTTTCACCCTTTATGGAGAAAAAGAAATCAAGGCAGATGAGATTAAAGAGATATTGGGATTGGTGGAAATAGAATTGGTGAGTAAATTTACCGAGTTTTTGTGTCAAAAAAATTCTCCGGGAGCAATTAATTTTTTGAATGATATTGTGGAAAAAGGTTCAGATTTGGAAGAATTCGCCAAAGCCCTCATTAATTATCTGAGACAGGGGTTAATCTCAAAAATAATGGGGGAAGAAGGCCCCACCACCAATAACTACTGGTGGGGGGCTGGTTTGACCAAAGAAGAAGTTCAAAAATTAAAAGAACAAGCACAAACTTTTAAAGAAGAAGATCTGCGAAGAATTTTAAATCTCTTTATGGAAGCCAAAAACAAAATGAAATATTCGCCAATACCACAGCTACCCCTGGAATTAGCCGTTATAGAATCTTGCGGGGTCGTCTAATGGTCGGACAGGGGCCTTTGAAGCCCTAAATGTAGGTTCGATTCCTACCCCCGCAACCACCTTGAACGCAGTTTGAGAGATCGAGTGGCATTAAAATCGCCAATAAGGCGGTTTTTTGGTAGAATATATTTATGATTAAAGCAGTCATTTTTGATTACGGAGGTGTAATGAAACCAGAATCTCATTGGGTAGAAGATATTGCTTTAGTATATAAGGTTCCCATCAGAATAATAAAAAAGAAAATAAAACCCTTTATTAATAGTCTTCAAAAAGGAATTATAAAAGAAAATGAATTTTGGAAAAAATTTTCTCTCGTTTTGAAAAAACCGATTCCAAATAACAGTAGAGATTTATGGCGTAAACTTATCGAAAGAAATTTTCATATATATCCTGAAATGAGACGTTTTGTTAAAAAAATAAGGTCGCAGGGAATTAAGACGGCGGTATTATCAAACACAATAGAGTCTCATGCCAAAGTAATTGAAAGACATAGAGGCTACAAGAATTTTGATGTCGTTGTGTTATCTTCCAGAGTAAGTTTACGGAAACCTGAACCAAAGATTTATCTTCTCACGGTTAAAAGATTGAAAGTTAAGCCAAAAGAATGTATTTTTGTCGATGACAGAAACGAGTCTTTAAAATCAGCTAAGAAACTTGGAATAAGAACCATCCTAGCAAAGAATCCAAAACAAGTTATTCACGATGTTTATGAGATTTTAGGTTAAAAACAGGTTCTAACATCGTCGCATAGGCGCAACATCTCTCAGCGTGGTTCGCGAGACCGATCCGCGTCGCCCGAGAGTTTTTCTCTCGAGATTTTGATTTCTTGATGAGGTTTTTTTATTTTGCTAATATGTTTTTATAGTTCTTTAAGGGAGGTGGTATAAGTTATGGAAGGAACAGGTGATGTTATAAGCATAGGAATAGCAGAAGGAAAACAAATTGGAAAAGTTAGCCACTTCTTTCCAAGGATATCAGTAGCAGTAATTGAACCAGGCGAGGTCTTGAAAGTAGGGGATGTCATTAGAATTACCGGAAAGGGAGGAAGAATTGACTTTACCCAAAAAGTTGAATCAATGCAGCTCGAACATGAGCAAATAAACGAAGCCAGGCCCGGCAAGTCAATAGGTCTGAAGGTTAACGAGGAAGTGCGCGAGGGCTGTAGCGTTTTCAAACTATAACCTCCTTCATTCTATGATATGCGGTTCTAAATCCCTTTTTTCTGAACCGCTTTTTTATTTTTCCGCCCGAGAGTTTTTCTCGGATTGATTTTTTTATGAGGCGTGATACGTTATAAAATAGTTAAGGAGGTAAAAAAAATGAAAAAAGAAGAAATCAAAAAATTTGTTAAAAAAAGATATTCAAAAATAGCTAAAGAAAGGACCAGCTGTTGTCTTACTTGCGGATACGATGTAATGGAACAAGCGAAAAGAATTGGTTATTCGGAAAATGAATTAGAAAAAATACCAAAAGAAGCTGTTATGGGCTTAGGATGTGGCAATCCCACAGCACTGGCAGATTTAAAAGAAGGAGAAACAGTTGTGGATTTAGGATCGGGCGGAGGGATTGATGTATTTTTGGCTGCAAATAAAGTTGGATCAAAGGGCTTTGTTGTTGGAGTTGATATGACAAAAGAGATGGTAAAAAAAGCAAATAAAATAGTAAAGGAATCTGGTTATAAAAATGTGGAATTTAGAGTTGGGGAGATTGAAAATTTGCCAGTTGAAGATAGTTCAGTTAATTTAATTATTAGTAATTGTGTCATCAATCTTTCTCCAGATAAATTAAAAACATATCAAGAAGCCTATAGAGTCCTAAAACCGGGTGGAAGAATTTTAATTTCTGATTTAGTTACAAAAGGAGGGATACCAGAAAAAATAAAGAAAAGCTTTGATGCTTGGGCTGGATGTATCGCCGGAGCGTTAGAGAAAAAAGAGTATTTAAATACAATTAAAAAAGCGGGGTTCAGGGATATTACTATAGTTTCTCAAAATATCTTTTACGAACCAGGACTAAATAAGAGATTATCTGGAAGAATCATAAGTGTCAAAGTAAGAGCTTATAAGTAAAATTTGTTCAGCCTTGAAAGCCTCGGTGTGAACGAAGTTTTTATTTCTCTGGACCCAAAACCGGTATCACAAAACACTCTTTCGTGCTCATAAAATAGGTTCTAATAGCCTTTAGGCCCCGCAGCAAAAATAAAAAAATTATTCAATTCTCCGAACGTATTCTCCAGTTTCAGTATTCACTTCGACAATGTCCCCTGATTCAACAAAAAGGGGGACATTTATTTTAGCACCGGTTTCTAAAGTGGCGATTTTTGTTCCTCCTTGGGCGCGGTTGCCTTTGACTCCCGGGGGCGCTTCTGTCACTTTCAATTGAACCTTGATTGGTAAAACAACACTGATAATCTTACCTTTAAATGCCATACCGGTTAAAGTTTGATTTGGTTTTAGAAAATTTAAAGATTTGCCGATTTGTCCCTCTGTAAATTCAAATCGATTTCGCGAATTTTGAACTTCAGAAAAACAAAATTTCTCTCGGTGAGCATAGAGTAATTTGACTTCAATTTTAGAAATTTCCGCCTCTTCAAAAACATCTTCCTGGTGAAAATTTCTCTCAACAACTTTTCCAGTAATTAAATTCTTGATTTTGGTTTGAGCGACAACAACATCTTGGGCTTTTCCCATTTGCCGAAATTCCAAAACCTCATATGGTTCGTCATCTAAAATAAATTTTACCCCTTTACGGAGATCAAAATAACTTAACATAAGCCTCATCCCGACCCCCGTATTAGACACCGAACCGCAGCGAGGTGGAAAAGAGATTTATCTCTTTGACTACCTTCGGTTTCTAACGCTCGCCCTTTCGAGCTCGCTTTTTTCCAACACGGGGTGATTTTTTATTTATTTTAATATTGTACCGATAAAACCTTGATTAGATCTAATAAATTCTTCAGAAGATCTTTCTTTTTCTCCTTCTAATTTTAATTTTTCAATAACCAAAAAATCTCCTTTTCCTGGTAAAAAACCCGGGCCGCACTGAACGCACATTTCATTTTGGGGAACGATAAGAGTTTTACCAACGGGGTAGGCGAGACCTCCTATTGATTTGAAAACTCTCGTCTTTAAAATTTCTACCCTGAAAAATCTACCACCTTTTTGCCAAACAGTATAGCTCCCTGGCCAAAAACTAAATGCTCTAATTTCCCTTTCTAGTTCCTCAGCTGTTTTCCGCCAATTAATTTTACCATCTTCTCGAGTTAGAGTTTTAGAAAAAGTCACTTTTGGCTCATCTTGTGGTTGGGGTTTAATTAAACCTCTTTGCCATTTTGGAATGGTTTCCATTAAAAGACGAGCTCCTAAATTCGCTAATTTATCATGGAGAATCTTTGGGGTGTCATCTTCTGAAATTAATAACTCTCTTTGGGCTAGAGTTGGGCCATGATCTATCTTTTCATCTATTAAAAAAATAGTTACTCCGGTTTTTTTATCTCCGCTTAAAATAGTGGATTGGATGGGAAAAGATCCTCGCCATCTGGGAAGCAAAGAAGGATTAACACCTATTACGCCTTGTTTTGAAACATCTAAAAGTCCTTTTGGAAAGGGTTGGTGAAAATCTGGGGCAATGATTAGGTCTGGTTTTATTGTCAAAATTTTCTCTTCATCAGGAGCGTGAATTACTAAAATAGGCTTATAACTCGTTTGATTAAGTTTCTTTAAAATAATTGCCCCAAATTCAGAACTTTTTACGAAGACAATTTTCATTTTACTATGCGCCATTCGATATCTGATTCTTTTCCGGCAAATTCTAACCAATTACCGACTTCGTCAATGACATACCATTTTCCTTTTGTTTCTGACCAAACCATCGGATTCTCCTGAAAATATGGTTTCTTTACTATTTCTTTTGGTTTTAATCTATCCAATTCTAACCATTTTTTAAAAACTGTTTCAATGGCGTAATCTAAATTTCTTGATTTTGCCCATTCGGCTACTTTAGAAATTGCCTCTTTTGCTTTTTCCACCGAGCCTGCCAACTCCAAAAGTTGTTTTGCCGGCTTGGTGAACCTGGAATAAATAATTTTTTTCTTCTTGGCTGCTAATTTAAGTTGCTGCAAGGCCAAACCCTTTGTCTCAAAATAATGAGTTATAATCTGAAGGATAGCGGTCTCTTCTTTTAATTTTTCATAATAACCAATTTTACCCTTTTTAACATACTCTTCAATTTTTCCGGCAATGCTTTTGCCTATTCCCGGGATTTTCCGAAGACCCAAAGTTCCATCCTTCTGATATAAAAGAGAGATGTCCTCATCTAAACTTTCAATGACTTTTACTGCCCTCCTGTAAGCATTAGGTTTAAAAGCTACTCCTTTTATTTCTAATAGTCTCGCAATCTCAGATAACATTTTGGAGATTTTTTGATTAATCATTTATCGAACCCTTCTCCAAAGAAGGGTGAAGATGGAGATGAAGGCAAACTCCGAAGGAGGCAAACTTCATCGACTTATTTCTTTTAAAATTTGCCTGTAAAAATTTTTTGCTTTATTCAATTCTGTTTCACCTTTTTTTGTAATTTGATAAATTCTTTTCCTCTCTTCCATTTTACTTTTGACAAAACCATCTCCTTCTAATCTATATAAAACTCTATAGGGAGTAATTCTACCTGGCCTGAAATTAAATTTTTTTTCAATTAAAGAAGGAATTTCCCAACCATAAAGTTCTCTATCTTTTAAAAGAGAAAGAATATGAATCCACAAATTTTCTTTGGTATTTGATCTTTGGAGATGTTCAAGGGGAAGCATAGTTTTCCACAATAGCCCTCTTGACAAACTATTTTACGCCCGTAAAATAGTAGTAATATGGAAAAAGGCATTAAAATTGCTATTGCCGGAGTAGGGAATTGTGCTTCGTCTTTAATTCAGGGCCTATTTTATTACCAAAATATCACTAGTGACGATGAGTTGGTCCCCGGCCTGATGCACAACCTAATTGGTAAATATAAAATCTCTGATATCAAACCGGTGGCAGCTTTTGATATCGATGCAAGGAAAATAGGGAAGGATTTATCTCGAGCAATTTTTGAACTGCCAAATTGCACTAAAACCTTCTATAAGAATATACCACATCTTGGGGTAAAAGTAAAAATGGGGCCAGTTTTAGATGGAGTGGCCCCTCATATGAAAGAATACCCGAAAGATAAAGTATTTGTAGTAGCAAAGGAAAAAGCGGTTGATATAGTCAAAGAATTGAAAAAATCAGGAGCAGAGGTTTTTATAAATTATATGCCGGTCGGAAGCCAAAAAGCCACCGAGTTTTATACTGAAGCTTCTCTCAAGGCAGGTTGTGCTTTCATTAACTGTATGCCAGTATTCATTGTTTCTGAAGAGAATTGGGCAAAAAGATTTAAAGACAAAAACATACCCTGTATTGGCGATGATATTAAATCTCAGGTCGGTGCTACTATCGTTCATCGAATCCTATCTCACCTTTTTGCTCAGAGGGGAGTAATTATTGATAGGTCCTACCAACTAAATTTTGGAGGCAATACCGACTTTTTAAATATGCTTTCAAGGGAGAGGTTAAAATCAAAAAAGATTTCAAAAACAGAAAGTGTTGAATCACAGTTAGCAAAAAGGCTTTCTTATGATAATTTGCATATTGGTCCTTCCGATTGGATTCCCTGGTTAAAAGATAACAAAATTTGTTTCATCAGAATTGAAGGAAGACAATTCGGAAATATCCCAATGGACCTGGAACTTCGACTCTCGGTTGAAGACTCGCCAAATTCAGCCGGCTGCGTTATTGATGCCGTCAGATTAGCAAAATTAGCTTTAGATAGAAAAATTGGCGGTCCTTTAATTTCAGCTTCGGCTTATTTTATGAAATCACCACCCCAGCAATTTACCGATGAAAAAGCCAGAGAAATGGTCGAAGAATTCATCTTGAGAAAACGCGAACACTAAAAGATATGCAACCCTTTGAAAGATTTAAAAATTTTAATACCGAAGGAAATTTATGGATTTATATTTTGACTTTAGGAAAAGAAAGAGAAATTTGTGATGAGGAAGTGAGAAAATTAATTTTTGAAAAATTTGGATTTTTACCAAGCAATCTTTTAATAAAAAGCGTTCTTTATCGTTTAAGAAGACGGGGATACGTAAAAACCGAAAAATATCAGGGCAAAAGAGCTTTCAGAACCACAAAAGAGGGGATAGCCGAACTGGAAAAAATGAAAAGTTTTTGCCAGGAATTATTAGAAAAAGTATAAAATTATTAATATTTCTTAACAGAGAATTTGTAGATTAAAATTTTTTCTTTAAGGGGGTTAATTCCTCCTTTTTGGCAGGCAATTGAAATTTGTTTCTCAATTGTATCTACGCGTTCTAAATCGGGAAGCAATAATCCGGTTTTAGCTACAAAATGGCCATTAAAAACTACATCAATACCAGTGGGGCCTTTAATTGGTATAGTCTTTACGATTATGCCATATTTTTTTGGATCAAGTTCTTTAATGCCCTTAATTAATTCTGGTTCACCGAGAATATAAACAGTATAAAAAAGGTGGGGGAGTTCCTCCTCCCGAATTGGCCCAAAGCGATAATCCTCGGCAGCTGCGGCAATGGCATTATGAATGATTTCTTCGGTAATATTCTCTCTGGTCGGCAAATAAGTTCCAATACAACCGCGGAGCTCTCCATTTTTCTCAATCGTCACAAAAGCTCCTGCCTTTCTCTCTAAAAATTCTTTTGGTAAATCTCCGGGCGGTTCAATAATTTTCCCTTCTCGAATAAAAATTTCAACAACCTGCTTAACTAACGCAATTAATGGGTGCATTAAAGTATTTTTAGTTCTAATTTATTAATGTTGCTGTCGTAAATTGCGAAAGTCGGCTTGAAAAATAACCCGGCTATGTTTCCGGGATTTACTAATTTTGTTTTTTTTACTTTTGCTTCCCAAGGTTTGTGGAGGTGACCATAAAAAACAATATCATATTTTTGAGAAATAGCTAAACCAATAGCTGTTTTTGGAAAGTGGGTGAAGGCAATTTTTTTTGCGCCAACTTCAATTTTTCCAAATTCTTTCCAAATTTTAAGTTTAGGGAAATTTTTAAAATAATCTTTCTCAATTCCTTCAAAATATTCCTCATCAACATCACTTAAAACAAAGTGGGCTTTTCCTGAAAAATCTTTTAAAACTTCTTTTACTGTCTCTGGCTTAAAAATATCTCCGCAATGAATCAAAAACTTAATCTTTTCTTTTTTAATCACAGCAATCGCCTTTTTTAAATTCGCCAAATTATCATGAGTATCAGAAATAATCGCAATTTTCATATTAAATTCTAATAATTTCTAAATCTTTAGCAGTGTTGATTTCTTTTTTAAAGTCTAAAATGGCAATTGTTCTTTCTCTAGTATAGGCGGAGGATGTAAAAATTGTTAAACATCTATCATCAGATATAAATTGGGGACAATCTGGTTGATGAGATCTGATTAAAACTTTTTTCTTAAATTTTTCCATTGATTTTAAAAAATAATCTTGACCAAATTGAGGACGACCAGTAAATGGATCTGTGCCTAAATATTCACCACTTTCCTCAGAAAAATCACCCCAGGTAATTTGCCGCCACATATTATCGCCTATTTTTATTTGATTTATCTCCTCTAAACTTTTAACATCGGGCGGAACGCCATGCAAGGCAATAATATCTTTTGCGATGACTACTAAAGGAAATTTTTCAACAATTGAGGTATAAATTTTATATTCTTTATCATCTAAACTTTCCCAAAATTCAGCTGGGGAAAATTTTAAAATCCGATGGCCTTCGTGATTTCCTTGCAAAAGAAAAATTTGATTTGGAAATTTTAATTTAGTTTCTAATAAAAAATCGAGGTTTTCTTTCGAATAGGGCCCTCTATCAACATAATCTCCAAGAAAAACAATTTTATTTTCTTCTTTTAGATAATCTTTAATTACTTTTTGGCTCGCTTCCAAATCTCCATGGGTATCGCCAACAAAAATAATCTTTTTTGCATTTTTAATTTCAATAAGTTTAGCTTCCATTATAATTATAATTTGGCCTTATCCCATTTATCGAAAATTTTCCAGAATTTAAGAACAAATTCATGTGGATTTTTTGCTAATTTTTTCGCGGTTTTTGTTTGAAGAGTGTTATAAATCTTTTGTTCGATTGTCCGAGTATATTTTAATGCTTCACGAAATCCCATTTTTCTGGGCCACATGTTACAGGTTATTTCTCTTATAATTCCAAAAACTCCTATTACTTGAAGTTTATCTGCGTCCCAAACCACTTTTGCCTCGATAGATTTCCCTTTCATTTCTAATTTTTTAGCCCAAGAACATTCTGCAATTTCGGCCAATTTATTCGAAATTTCTTCATCTACTTTTATCTTTCTTAAAGATTTTTTGACAAATTTGCCATTATGGAATTGGTGAAGCAGAGCACCCAATCTTGTAATTTGCAAATCAGCACCTTCTTTTTTAGCCAAATATTCCGCTAATTTCGTCGTTCTTTCAGCATGTTCAATCCCATGCGTTTCATCCAACGTCCTATAATAATTGAGTGCGAAATTTTCTATTTGTTTAATTTGCTTTTTACTTAATTTTATTTTAGCCATTTAATAAACCAATCTATAGTTAATTTTATTAATTCTTTTTCCGAATCTTTGTCAGTAAAATTGTGATCTCCTTTTTTTATGATTTTGTAATCTGCATTTAGTAATTTTACGGCTTCTTTATCTCTTCCTGTCCCAACTATTTCATCTTCTGAACCTCGTAAAATTAAGACTGGCATTTTTACTAATTTCATAAATGGTCTTATGTCTAAAGTGGTAATTTCTTTGAAGAGTTCTTTCCCTGCAACCAATCTTTTTCCTGTAAACCCTTGCGTAACATAGAAAACCCCTTCTTCTTCAACGGTTTTCCGGTGTTGTGGTGTATCATAATATCTACTACCATTAAAATACCAGGCAGGACCCCAGAAAACCAAAGTTTTCACATCTGGTTTATGTTCCATTGCCATAAGAATAGCAGCGGTTCCCATACTTATTCCAATCAAAGCCATTCTTTTAGAATCAATATTTTTCAAATTTTTTACGTAATCTATTGTCGTTAAAACATCTTCTGACTCAGATTTTATTGTCATATCCTTAAACTTTAAATCACTTTCTCCCGAACCCCTAAGGTCTATTCTTAAAACAGCTATACCTGAATCTGTTAAAGGTTTTATAGAATTATTTACAAATGGATAATATTCTTTCGTTCCTTTGAAACCGTGAATTATTATCGCTATTGGTAATTTTTCTTTGTCCGGAATAGATAATAAACCAACAAGTTTCTGTTTTTTATTATTGTAAAATATAACTTTTTCTTCTTTCATAATTTAAAATTGGCTACTAAATAGCCAACACCGAAGGGGCCTTCGTAAGATAGGATCTCGGGCTGATAACTTATTTCCGATTCTTCAAGTATTCCCAAAAGAAAACAAAAAGAACGGAGGCCGCATTCGCCAGCTTCGGGATATATTTGGTCTAATTTCAAAATAGTTTCAATGTCTTTTTTCTTTAAGGCTTCAATTAGGGTTTTATCAAATTTTGGACCATCGGGATGAAATCCATACGGACCATCTTCTTTTAAACAATGGGATAAATCACCCGAAGCGATAATCGCGAATTTTGAATTTTGAATTTTGAATTTTGAATTATACACTTTCTTGCCCTCCTCATAATAAAATTGAGGTGATTCTAAACCGATAAGAATTGATTGAATTTCTCCCTTGAACCCCTGGGCAAGAAAGTGTAACGGAACATTAAAACCCCAGTCGGGGTGGGGAGCGGAAATGATTATTGAATCGGGGTTTGCCTCTTTTAGCTTTTTGCCCAATTTTTCTAGAGATTCAATTGTGTTTTTAACTTGGGCCCTATCTTTTTCAGAACTAACCGAAGGCAAAATTATTGGAGGATGAGGTGAAATAGCTACAAAAACAATTTTTTCCATGTAATTTAAACCTAATGAAAGGGGTTATTTAACCTAAAACTTCTTTCAAAGGAGTTTGAACATTTTCGATTAAAATATTAATTAATTTTGTTAATTTTTCGATTTTTTCTTTTACTTCTTCTTCAGTAACTAATGGTGCCTCATCTACCGCTTTTTTTAAGAAGTATTTTTTATCGATAATTCCTAATTCATCAGATAATTCTGAAAACTTTTCATTTAATCCTGTTATGCTTCCCCCTCTATCATATCTCCCGCCGCAAACAACAATTAATCCTATTATTACGCCCCTAATCGTAATAGGAAGCCAACATAAAGCAAACCCAGCATAGCATTCAGTAAAAATTGGCTTTTTTTGAGCTCTAACCAAAGAAAAACCCATTTTAAAACCATCTTTGCATCTCACTCTTCCTTCTTCTGTAGATATAATTAATTTACAAGCTTCCTGAACTCCATCCATTTTCGTTATCAAATTTCCCTCTTTATCAAGAAGAAAAACTTGAAATTTTGTTTGCTGGGCAAAATCATCTAGTATTTTTTGAAAGTCTTTTAAAAACCATTGAGCTGCTTCTGAAAAAGATTTTTCGGGCATTTTATTATTTTAAAATTAAATTTAAATCTTTACCGCATTTTGGGCATTTACCGTCTTTATCGCGACGATGAATGATATAATTTGTTCGATCGATTACTAATGTCCCGCATTTGGGGCAAAAAGTGTCTTCTGAAGGAAGACCGGGGACATTACCAGTATAAACATATTTCAGGCCAACTTCTTTGCCAATTTTCCAAGCCTTTTGTAAAGTTTCAACCGGGGTATCGGGTAAATCTTGAAGTTTCCAAGAAATTGCTCCCGAAAATTGGGAAATATGCCAGGGAGTTTCAGGACCCAATTCTTCATAAATAAATTTAGCAATTTTTCTAAACATTTCTTCTGAATCACTCAAGGTAGGAATAACCAAAGTGGTAATCTCAACCCAAACACCTGATTTTTTCATCAATTTTGCAGTATCCAAAACTGGTTGAAGTCGACCACCGCAATTTTCTCGATAAAATTTGTCATAAAAACTTTTAATATCAATGTTATTGGCATCCAAATAGGGGATAATCAATTTCGCTGATTCCTCTGACATAAAGCCATTGGAAACAAAATTGTTTTTCAACCCGGCTTTTTTTGCTAATTTCATTATGTCTAAGGCGTATTCCAAAAAGATCGTTGGTTCTACATAAGTATAAGAAATACTGGGTAAATTATTTTCTAAAGCCATTTTGACAATTTCTTCTGGTGGCAAATCTTCACCGGGAATTTCCTTAGCTCTTTTAAAACCTTGGGAAATGTCATAATTTTGGCAGTTCCGGCAAATAAAATTGCAACCAACGGTGGCAATTGATAAAGAATGGCTTCCTGGCAAAAAATGGAAGAATGGTTTTTTCTCAATCGGATCAATATGTATGGCGACAGCCTTTCCGTAAACCAAAAAATAAAGTTTGCCATCTCGATTTTCCCTTACACCGCAAATTCCTATTTTCCCCGGAGAAATAATACAAAAATGTGGGCAATTTTGACACCGTACTTTTTTATCTTTTAATTTGTTGTATAACAATGCTTCTTTCATCGAGTTTTTATGAAATAAAAACGAAGATAAAGATGAAGGCAAACCCCGAAGGGGGCAAACTTCATCGCCCTCTCTTTAATTTTATCATTTTTTCAAAAAAAGAGGAAAGATTTTGGATCTCTTTCCTTTTTAAGGATGGGGAGTAGCTCGAATTCCCTTTAAGGTTCTTTCTCTCCATTCTTTATATTGTTCAATTGTAAGTTTTTTCCTTTTTTGTTCTATTTGCTCTTGGAGATTGCTTTTGAACCCACTTTTGAGGACTTTTCCTCTTACGACAATAGACCCGGCTCCGCTACCGTATCCTGCCATGCCAATCTCTTGACCTTTTTGAATCTGCTCCAACACCGCAATAAGGCAAATAAAAATAGATGCGGTATAACAGTTGCCGATAGAAGGGTTATATTTCAAGCCTGGCTTTACTTTTTTGGCAAAGAACTCCTTGAATTCTGGTGTCTCCCTTATCTTATCAATTATCTTTTTGTACTCATCCCATCGATCGGGATTCCTTACACAATCATCAATCGAGAGATGGGTTGGGTCCTTTTCTTCACCGAACTTTTTGTAGAACATTGCCATGTACCACTCTACCATTTTTACAAAAGGAACATGCAAGACAAAATAGTCGAATCTATCTACTCCAAGACCTGGATTAGATCTCTCCCAGTCATTTACAGCCCATTTCAGGCATTTTATGAAAGCGGGTTTTGTTAGGGGGCCATCAACAAGGGGAAAGGGAGCAGTGCTCAAGGGGACTCTAAAGTCATCTATGTCTTCAGCATATTGTCCATAATGTAGATAGTCGAGGGCTAACAATTCAGGATTCATCTCTATTCTCGTTGCTACTGCTGCGCATCCCGCCGTTATTTCAGCTTGTGAATCTTCCTCGTGATAAATTGACCGGTCTGCGGCTATGGCAATCGCCGGTTTTCCGTGAGCGATACTGTATTCAGAGGCCTGAAGCAAGGCTATCAGTCCTGCGACACAGGCGAATTTTGACTGAACTGGAACAATAGTAAGTCCTAACTTTTTATTCAGGGCAGTTACTGCCAGGGGTTTTGACA
>Ga0315289_10001782_pt1 | contig 33478 bp, 66 predicted proteins | sample YL17G11_40_MG_FD_203452 | JGI IMG/M metagenome (GOLD analysis project Ga0315289, IMG submission 203452) | Sediment microbial communities from Yellowstone Lake, YNP, Wyoming, USA - YL17G11_40 | ecosystem: Environmental > Aquatic > Freshwater > Lake > Sediment | place: USA: Wyoming | collected... | reverse complement strand
CTCCATTAAATAGAAATGCCCAACGCCATTTACACAAATATACTTATAATAATATGTAAAGGCAAGGCTTAGTCATCGATGGATGTTGCGTACATATCGTCTGGTATGTCTGAGCCTTCTGCATCATCTTCTGCATTTTCCAGTATATTGTACAAATCTGACATATGCACTGTTATTACAGTAAGTTGAGAATTTAACGTATCAGTCAATGAAGACGGTGCATCGATAATACGATCCAAAAGTTGATCGTAGTCATCGTGAAGGCGGTTTAACTCAGCATTGATTACGTCTAATTTACGCATGTACTAGTCTCCCTAATGAGTGTTACATCTTCTACCAGATCTGACCACAATAGCCAAGATCTATCCAGATGGGAGTTTCTCCCAACTATCGATTGGTGCAACGTCTACCCAGTCTGTGGGTACTAGAAGGATTTCAACCCCACGCAGATGGGGTTTAAGGGATGGCCGTGCCATGACCAAGAAACAGGTTGGCACTTGCCAATAGTCGGAGTACGGACCGTAGGCCGATGAATCATCATACGAAACAATAGTCGGTTTTGCAGGGATAGGCACAAAAGTGGTCAAAGGCACTTTGATTCCAGCTAGCGAGTAACCCCGATCTCCAGCATCGGGATCTTTAAAGATAAATAGCCGAAATCGCATTCAGTAACCCCTTAGAGTGTGCGTTCAATCTTCTTTGTGTACAAAGGCAATCTTAATTCTTCTTTAAGTGTAAAATCTTCTGCTCTGAATTCAACGCCACTCGGAGTGTAAATAAGATCGTTCGTGTCTGGTTCCATTCGGGGGTAGTTCTGCTCTGCAAGCCAAGAGACGAAATCGTTATGGTCAGGATGGTCGTAGATATGCACATCGTTCAAGTATAGCTGATACGAATTGGCTGCTGGCACTCCTGCGTGATGGGCAAAATAGAGCTGAAGGGCTCGGTGCTGAACCAAGTTGTGGGGTAAGCCTAAGATGGCATCCGTGGATCTGAAAACGGCATTCATATGGAGTTGGCCATCTCTCACTTGAAATTGCGAAAATACTAAATGGCAGCAGGTGGGAGCCATCGGGTTTTCGTTGATCTCTGGAAAGGCGGCCATCGTCCCAGGGTTCCAGACGGTGAGACAGAGCCTTCGAGATGTTGGATGCTCCTTGATCTCATGCCTTAACCATGCGACTTGGTCAAAGGCACCTAAAGGCGAAGGGGATTGCCTAAGTTGGAGTGGGTAGCCTTGTCTCAAAGTATTGTCTGGGCTGAGTTGTCCTTTCCACCAGATGTCACTCAAAGCTCCTTCAGGACAAGTCTCGCTGCCCGACATGAACCACTCTAGCTCTTTAAGAGCTGTCTTCCACATCGTTCTTCTCAAAGTAACGATGGGGAAGCTAGGCACAGCTCCGAAGTTATGACCAAATACCGACTTAACTCCTGCACCACGAGTTACTAGGTATGATCCCGAATTGTTCAGCATTAGTAAAAGCTGTGTGTATAAACCATTAATCATTATTTACTCCTTCTAGTTGCTAGGCATTTTTCACAAGTGACAAATTTCCATTGTGTCTTGTGGTTTTTATATCCCACTTTCGAGTAGGCACCACAACGAGTAGGAAACCCCCATTTGCCTTCGACAAAAATAGGCCAACTTTTATGGAATCACGTTTGCTTTCGCTGAATTCTTCATTCAACCTTCTGTCCTAACTCTTATAAGTCAAAGGCACCTGCACCAACTTAGAAAAACGATAATCTACTTCTGGAAATTTCACTGGAAAGTTATCCTGCCACTCATCGCATATGTAAACCGATAGCCCTAGTTCAATGTTAGGCTTAAAGAGAACCTTCAGCTTCTTCCCCCTAACCCTTATCTGCTCTGTGGGTTTTGGAAGGGATAGGGCTAGAGATGGCCGCTCTTTCAAGATGTCTCTCTTAACGACTTCCCATCCTTTAAAGAAAAGAAGATCAAGCCGCTTCAAAATCTTAGCGACAAAACTAGGATCTATAAAATGGATCTTGTTTTTAAGATCGCCTAACAACTGGTTTCCCTGAGCACCAAGGCCGCAGTGGTAAGTAAAATCCTTTGGATCTAAAACGACATGGGCAACGATCTTCTCAGGGGGAACATGCTTAATGGCTACATTGCCAAATAGATGATAGCTCTCTAGCCATTTGTCTTTATACTTACTGATATCGATGTCAGAAGGTTTACCCTTCCACGCCTTGCCTGTTGCTACAATACTCTCCCACGACAGCTCTCGCTCTATGAAGTCTTCGTCTGGGTAGAGATCCGCTTCATCAACATCCACTTTAATAATGACCGGCTTGTTCTCGTCAATCGAGTAAGCGTGAGCCACTGGATTCCATCTGGTCAGGTAGGTGAAGTGCTCGTTGCTAGCAAGAGCACCGCCATAGACAAGATTTCCGGTATCCTTCCTTGGGAGAAGGCCACGAGCCAGAATGCTGTCGAGATTTTTGGAATCAGTACCGTGGTAGAAAATCATAGTAGCCTACTTAACCCCATCCACAATTGGTTTATTAAAATCAGATCCTTCTAGTAAGAGGTGTTCATGTTTTTCAATAAAGTAATCCACATCAGAATTTGTGGTGTGTGGTGCAAACTTTAATTTCCCTTGTTTAAGAAAGACTAAAGCCTTTTTAAATTCCCCAAACCAATAGTCATGCTCTGCTTTTGTTACTGTGCCATCGTCTACAGTGAGTTGAAACATTGGATCAACTTCTTCTCTTATAATATCAACCATAAGCCCTATGCAAGTGTCACACACAAACCCAGATGATATCAACTTTCGAGCCTCAATTTGGTTTATCCCACACCAACCACATTCCTTAAGCATTTCCTTATTCCCCAAACTTATCATCAAAAATTGTTGAGACACAATGGTCACACACAGTGCAGATATGGGCAGGACAGGTATGAGCCAAATCCCCCCATGCGTATTCTTCCACTTGAGTTGTTTCATGTGAACACAGTGATCTAAGACGTGCCAATTCTTCTTTGGCTCCACGGATAACTTCACAGTTCATCAACCGTTGCTCTTATCTGTTCTCTTTTCATGAACTATAACCATTCTCTCTTAGAGCTTCTCTCACGCCTTTTTTAAGACCAACGAGAGCCGCAATGGCACCTACAACTAGACCTGCCAAACCCGAAGCTATCGCCACAAACATAAGCTGATTAAAAGTAACACATTCCATTCTAGTTCCCTTCCTTTTTCGTAGCCTGCCAATTCCGAATAGCCGTCATTAGTCTTCGTAAACAGGCTTCACGGTCTTCAACAGAAAATTCTAGTAACCTTTCAATAACAAACCGTTGCTCGAAACATAACTTTAGCTCGCTCCCATAGGTGGGGTTTACCCCTCCGTTTTACTTCGTCCGAGTACATTTGTAACTCTGATTGCCACATAGCTGATTTACTAGCACGCTTGGCACTCCATCCTGTTTGGACTATTCTTGACATTAATTCTTCGTCCGATATTTCAGCCAACACAGGCTTCTTATCTTCCCTAAAAGCAAACAACACCGATTCTCCCTTTCTTTACTAAAATAATTTTTTATCAAAATTTTCAGCTATCCCTTGTAAGTACGTCAGCCACTCTGCTTTAGCGGTTTATATTTAATGGGAGCACCTTTTATGTTCGCCATTTCCATTTTCCTGCTGCTGGATTATCCGTATAATATCATCTATAGATACTGGATTAAAATTATGTGCATCCACTCCAACATTGATCTGTCTCGGATGATAATCACATAATGGGGTTTTACGGTGGTCATGACCGTGTAATAGCCATAATCCTGTATCTCTCGGTCTTTTTTTACTTACCACAGCAGGATGAAGCCGTTTCCAAAAAGCACGGAACCAACTGCATCTATAAGGATAATGAGACAATAATAAGATCCGTCCATGTGTGCGGAGGCGTATAACTTCTGCCGCCATTAATATCTTATCTTTTGGTATACTAGCCCACCGATCATGATTACCAAGAACAAGAATTACATTTTTACATAATAGACTATCTAAAAAGTGCTCCCACGATTCCTTTTTCCCCAAACTGACATCGCCTAACAAGTAAAGAACGTCATCTAGACCTATCTTCTTATTAAAGTTAGTGATGATCGTTGCCATCATCTCTTCAATGTTTTTGAAAGGACGTTGCGTCAAATGGATGCAGTTGGTGTGGGCATCATGTATATCTGATGAAAACCAATACTTTCGATTATTCTTATTAGGCTTCATATTACTCTAGGTCAATGCCTTCTTCTTTTACAATTTCAAAAAATAGATCTTCCAGCATCCCTACTATTTCATAACTAGCTGGATTATCGTTCATAAGGGCTTGCAGCTTCGCATTGTCGTAACCATGCTTTCTTGCTGGCCTGAAAATCTCCTGTGAAACCCGATATAAAGTGTGTTGGTATTCACTAGCTCTCAGAGCTAACTTCATCTCGGCATCTTCTTCTGGTAACTCATACTTTATCATTACAGTTGGCATACTAATCTCCATTCCTTGGATTAACAGTAATCGGCCATTGTAACACCAGTGGGCTACGAATTCTACCCCTTCGCTCTTTTCATTTCGTTAAGTGCAATCTCAACCGCATCCTTCACATGCATCATTTGAATACCAACAACACTCGTTAACTTCTCGACCGACAATTCGCAATTGCTTCTAGCCGCTTTCGCCAGGGAAGACAAATCATGAAGTGCCAGTGGCTCAAACATATGGTTCTTATCAACGATTTCGCTATACATACGCATAATGTCCCATGGGGAAATCGTACTCTCATTAACAATGTTGAATGTTCCTGTAAACCCTTTATCCATTAAAGCCACAGCCGCATTTATAAAATCTGGGATATAGGTCATGGAATTTCTGCACGTTAATACTTTCTTGTACCCTATCAACTTGCGTATCAAATTGCGTGGGTTCAGCGATCCATCAAAGGGCATTCTTAGTCTCAGGTTAAGGACAGGGAAATCTTGCAGCATAAGATCAGCCACAAGTTTTGTCTTCGAGTAGAAGCTGCCCTTAAAATTAGGATCATCTGTCTCGTCATAAAACCCATTGTCGTAAATGCATCCTGAACCGATATGCACATACGAGATACCAGCTAGAAGACACTGTTCCATGAGAACTAAGGCTCCAGTAACATTGGAGTGAAGCGTAGCCAGCTTATTGTCTTCACACCAATCAACGTTCGGCCTACCTGTCTTTCCTGCACAGTTAATGACCAGATCAGGCTTGTGCTGATCTCGGAGCATCGTCTTGACGGCACTCAGGTTGCTGATATCGACCTGAGCCGCTATCGCATGGGGAAGCCTTTGGCGAAAGTAACCACCTAGAAAACCATCACCACCAACGATTACTATTCGTTTACTCATCATCATTCATCTCTGATGTAAAATATTCGTATTCAGGATCTAGCTCCCCATTATTTTCTTCATAGTCGGGATCTAAGTACATGAACATGCCGTAAGCCACTGGCACATCTTTGGCTTTCTTGGTGATCTTAACCTTAAAATTCGAACAAAGCCATTTGGCTTCTTCATCTGTGATCTTCTTAGTTTTAAAAATATCTTTAAATGATTTAAAATCGGGGTAACCAATCTGCTGGTTCGTGCCGATAGCGGCAACATGAGGACCGCACTCATCACCTTCATCACGCTCTTTATAAAATACCTGTTTATCAACTAGCTTTAAATACTCTTTCCACGCTACATCAACGTAGATGGCAAAGCCCTTGAGATCAAACTCGTCTGCCCAATTCGAATCGCACTTGACTAATAGTAGCTGCATAGTAACCCCCAGTTAAATAATAATCTCTCGTATCCGAGCCATATCCAACTTGCCGACAATCTCAACTCTAGTCTCGTACTCTTCAGATTCCCAGTGGCTTACACACTCCGAGACATAGTCTAGAGCCAAAATGAATTTAACGTCAGTCGTCTCTTCAGCCATTCGATTTCTACATGGCTCTTCGTTGTGCCGTTTCCTATCAGCATCCCACTTGGCTTTTTCTTCTTTGGCATAAGCAACAAGATCATCTTCACAACCTTCAAAATGATTTTCAAAATCTAGCTCATCATCAAGGTAAATCCCTGAGCCACGACGATCACCAAAATCACCAAAGAATACACACTTGAAACCAAATCCTATGAAATCTTTTAAAATGGCATAGTGTTCTTCACTCTCAATGTCAAAACACCGAAGCTCTCCGTTGTCAGCTTCTGGTTCCTTCGGTGGACGAAGCTCCCAGTATTCCTGGCCTTTGTCATCCAGCCAATTTCCATAACTTGTGAAAGTGTAGATATCTTCAAGATTGGTTGTCGTTTTATCGCCAGCCTTAAAAAAACAAGCACTCACTTCCAGTAAACAATCAACCCTACCTTCCACCTTCTTATCTCCTACATTACCAACCTAGCCTTTTAGTGGCTTCATATATTAAGTTTTCACATTCTTCATGCGACAGATCCAAAGGACACCAATCAGGACGTGTATCTGGGTTATCTACAATTCGCTGAGTAGCTTTGCATTTCCAGCTACCTATTACTTTTTCTCCAAGCCAAAAGTGTAGGCATGGGCATTCTTTACAAGCATCATTCTTTAGTTCTATCTCCAGTACATATTTCACAACTAGTCCTTATAGCAAGTATTAAATCCGCATTTTACTTTAGTTCCGACAAAGACTTCGCTACCAGTTTCTTTTTCCGAAAGTGTGGGATCTTCGAGATTAGCTATTAAACTACGCACCTTAATTACACACTTGCCATCACGACAGGTGCCGATCTCGACCACTTCCATCCATTCCCCATCTCGCATGACTTCGTTATGTCGGCAGTAGGTGAATAAGCAGATAACCAAAAAGACAAGGAATCCCCCTACCCCTAAGAAAGGTAGAAGACTATCGCTATCATCCAAACCGTCAGTCCAACTCATTCTTCTTTGCTCCTGCTAGCCGCCAGCCATCTACCGTCTCCCCCATGAGCATTCTCTCTAAGGGAGCGAACTGTTTCGCCTGCTCTTCTGAAACTCCTTCAAACAGCTTCGTCAACTCTTCGGCTGGCATCTCTTCGATAGCTTTAAGAAGTCGCTCTAGCCCTTCAACCATGCGTTGCTTATACTCATTCATATCAGACACCATCGCCTAAGATCTCAGCCACAGCTTTCTTAGCCAGCTCGATAGGCTTAAAAATCTCGTAGACCACAGCTTTTTCAAGAAAAGTATCTTTCACCACAAACCGAAACCCTTTCCCCAGCGTACCAAAAAGACCGTAAGCCTTCCAATCGCACGGATCACCATGCTTATCGGCAACGCCTGAATCACATACGGTCGGATCGGCAGAAATGCCTTCGCAAGCAGGACAAATAAATCTGTGGCTTGGAAAGCACTCGTGATACTCCTTGGCGTTATCAAAAACCATAACACCATCGAGCTTTGGATAGTTGGCTTCTTGATAATGGTTTGGAGCAGTCACTCTTCTTGCTGCTTCCATCGAAGCTAGGACGTGGTCAGGAGTGAAACCAAGACGCTCGGCATACTGAGAAGTTTTACTGCGAATAAACTCTTCAACTCTGGTAGCTCTCGAATCACCTTCAGTGCCAGCCCATGTGGCTCTAGCTGCTTCTATCGGCTTTTTGATTAGTTCTTCAAATTCCATCATCAGCCCTTTATTATTCTAGTTATTTGTCTGGGGTAATGGTGTCTTACGCAAACCGTCCAGCCGCACTCGGAACAAGCATGTGGATACCAAGCAGGATTGCTCGTCAGTTCCATACCGCTCCATCGCATTTCTCGGCCACACTCTTTGCACAGTAGCTCTTGCACAAACGTTTTGGCTTCTGTCTCTAAGACCATCGATGTTGCATCGTTTACATAATCACCGTACATTACTTACCTTCTTCTTCCTTTAAAAACTCATCCAACGACTGTGTTTTCTTTTGATTCGGAGCAACTTCGAATTTCCTTGCTAAGGCTAGGAGATCTGACCGATCCACTCTCGTATCTTTTATGCCCTTCTTCTTTTTCTCTTCATCGCTCTCACCAAGGCGACTTACCGAAAATCCCATCTTCTGAAGAAACTTCAACTTCTCTTTCTCGTCCATCTAACGCACTTACCTCATATTCAATTAATAGATTTTTCTCTTCTTCATCGTCAGGAAACCCCAACATATCTAATACATCGCATAAGGGACACTCTTGTTCGGGAGTAATAACGACATCTGGCTCTGGCTCTGGCTTTTGTTGGGCTAACACCATAATTTCGAATGCCGAAGGCGGTCGTGGCTCTGGCTTTGGACACCAGGGAGCGATAGGCTCCAGATCTAAATCCAAAGCCCTTCCCTCTGTGAAAGTATCCTTGAAGTCTGGATGCATACACGCATTCCATTTCACACTAGGATCTGCACCATAGTGGGATACCCCTAGATGTAAACAATCTCGACACGATGCCCTTTTCTTTTTAGTTCCCATACGCTTTCCACCGATCACATTTTATGGGCTTTCCCGTCAAATCTACATGTACCGCCAAACCCCTTATTGTCTGCATATATTCGACACCGGCTTTGGCACATAAATACTGAATCCGTAACTCTCTTGCTCTCAAAGCGGATTCGATCTGTCCAAATCCACCTGCTAGGTATGCTATTATCAGTCCACCTAGCATAGTTAAACTAAGTATGAATTTAATCATGCTTCTCCTTCGTCATCATCTTCTTTATACGACAACTCAGGTAATTTAGGAATCAGGGAAAAGAGCCAAGCCCTACCTTCCTGTGTTGTTAAAATAGGGATCTCACGCGTTGACCAACCAATAGGACGCTCGAACGTAACTTCATTGCCTGTCTTCTTATTGACCGCTGAACCTAAAATCACTGTTTCATCATAATAGATAAAACCACCACGCTTGAACCGCACTGGGTAATCATTCCAGTTCTGGCCTTTTTGAAAGATCATTTCTTGTAGCTCGGAACATTTCTTCCCAAAGCATTCTTTGTCAGAATAATAAGTGTAAGCTGCTGACTGGATAGAATTCCTTGTCGCATCATTTTGCCGCCATACAAAGTAATTATAGACTTCGACAGGATCAGGGATTGTAAACACACGAGTGTCGAACATCGCTGGTCCTCGTTCCCGAAGAAGCTGGTCTGTATCCTTAATGTAGTCGTCTACTTGATCGTTAAAAATAGCCGTAAAAGTTGATGATCCCACCGAGCATAACTTCTGGACGTTGCCGTCAAACCAACTCGATGTTGTCAGCTTCTTTCCTTCTGGATCGAAGTCCACGAGAAGAACGCTTACTTCATCGGATTGGGTATAAGCACAAATCGCACCTTGAACCTTCGAGCAAAAGATCTTAGCCGTGTTATCCATCAGAGCTTGGAAGTCCTGATCAAATGGCCGCTTTAATCCCCTAGTCCAAGTATGGAAGGCTTTGCCATCTATCCGCATGATTGTGTAGGTTCTTCGTGGTAAGTAAGCCCTAGTGCGGTCTTCATACCAGCCTTTCATTCGATCGCCGAGACTATCCTTCATCATCATCTCCTTGCGTTCCTGCTACAGGACAAATGTCTCCCATCTCGTCTAGTGCCAAATCGACTTCGTCCGCTATTTCTCGGCACTTCAACACGGAGCCATTTTGCATGGTAAACGAAGTATGGTAGCCATGGTCATTAGACGTTTCACCGTAAGTCATAATCAACTTACTATTGATCCTAAATGCAATACCCTTGTTGTCTGTCACAACTAAAAATCCCATATCAACCCCTATCTTCTTCAAACTTAATGTCTTCACAACTATAAAACTTGCGAGTAACTACCGCTTTCACCTGATGCGTCTTGTAACAATTTGGGCAGCCTAATTCCACAGCTTCTCCCATCTCCATCAACGAGAAGTAGGCTTGGCTGTCAAGACCACTAGCCATTCGTGGTTCCACCATGGTCTTGCAATAAGGACAATGCCAACCATCATCCGATTGGAATGCTGTTAGATAGGACAATGATTTTCCAAGTGGCTCGTTGTCGTAACGCCAGCCACGAATTTCTTTAGCCATAGTAAGGCTCCCCTCGTGTGGGATATGGTGATATCGAAATTTATATTATTATCTCAGGAGAGCCAATGGGATTTTTTAAAAATAAGTAACCTTTGGAGATTATACTAGAATCCACTGAGTTACTTGTGTGACTGGTATCTTTTGGCATAACTTACCGCTAATGATAAGCACAGACCTTGCAGGAAAATGATCTAAGGATACGCCTTTCATCTGCTCTTCTGTAATTGAACTGTACGTCACCGATGAGGAAAACTTAGCCCACTCATCGTTTAAAGATTTAATCACTTCTTCTTTGGGCATATACTTGATATGGGGTTCATCGTCACATCTAAAAATCACTAGATACATTTCCATCTTTCTTCTTCCTTGCTCGTTCAATTACTAAATCACCGTGCTTCACAGCATCGTCTGCATCTGGGAATTCTAAGGCATACTCTTTAGTCTGAAAGGACTTGTCAGTAAGAACCTGAGAATCCACAATCGGATGCCATACTCCCCAATCGGTCGCATCTGCCATACACCGCTCGCTGCAATAGCGAAAGGGAACGACCACTGGCTCGCCACAAGACATACACCTGAAGTCCTTGTTGAGATTTCGGCACACCGAGCAGTCCCATAAATAAGGGATCTCTGTTCGCTTCTGGCAGCGATTACAGGTTTTGACATCCATTAAGCCAACTCACTCTTATCCTGCTGAAACAAAGTAAACCAACCAGAACCTTCAGCGTACTCGGATTCGATATAGATTTCTGACAAGATATCATGGTGATACTTGCAAACCATCAACGGTGTTTTATCGGGGTTTCTCTTAGGTACAATCTGACCAATAACCATACGGTCACAATCTGTCATATAACATTTCACAAGACCAAGCACTGGCATCAGTAGGTAACCCCCGTTCTTGCATCACTCTCTTTTAAACGATATTCCCAAGTGTATTCTACATCATTTACTACCCCCGACCAAGTAGAAGGCTGATACCACACAATGGGAATTTTTTTAACAATCGGTACGCTCCTACGTCTACAGACCAGCATACGCATAGCTTCGTCTTTGCATTCAGGACATTCGTAGCCCTTCGTCTCCATGTTCCATAAAGCACCACAAGAAAGACAGTACATTCTTGACTTCCACCGATCTAACTCGGAGCAGTTCAAAATATACTCCCTTTCAGACCAATCATTGGTCGTGCCTACTCGCACATTAGTGAAAGTAAACGTCAGCCAATCTTCTAGGATCTTTCCTACGTCAGCGTCTTGTGCCTTTTTACTCTTTGTCATCCTGTTTAATCACCGTTGTATTGCCTATAAATTGATTGAAGTAGGTGAGTAGTTCTAGTTGGGATTTTCTATTCTGGGCAAGGATATCAGATGCTGTCTTAGCTGCGATCTCTTGCTTCTTCAGTTCCATAGCTTGGGTACGCTCATAAATGAGCATCAGCTTTTCAAGTCTTTCAAGTAGATCCTCTGACATACATTAGTAACCATAGTAACCAAAATTCAATCCAACGAGCGCGTTCCTGGCGTGTACTGACCTAGTTCATACACAGCCTGAGTTTCCCCATGCTTCCACTGCTCATAAATTATCTCGTAAAGTGCATGTAGCTTATCTGGTGTCGGAGCACTCGTTGTTACCATATGTCCTGTCACCAAATGCATTTCAATCGTCAGGCCACGCTTTTGCATAGCTATGAGCTGGCTCCAATCCATAGAGAAATCAACCCCGATCTCAGGGATAAAGATCCTTCCTATTCTCGACATCACCACTCCGTTTCATATTTGATTAAAGCCGCACGCCTATCCGTACCTTCTGTCGCTTCGATAGCCGCTTCAATGTCCCAGCCTTGGACTATACGGCAATAGATAAGTGGGTTGCCCTTAAACTCGTCAGCCCAGTCCATCACTGCCTTCACGATCCCTTTGTATTTAGCCCAGCGTGTGATCCTTTTATTTCGACCTTGCTGTATGTCGGTTTCCCAGCGACAGTTGGCAGGACCGTAGTCGGCATTGTTGTCGATTCGACCAAGGGATTTTCGTGGTGGTATATCCCCAACATCATCACGAAAATTATTAAAAACGTGCCAGCGTGGATGCACTTTTATACCCCGACCACCATAGTGTTTATAGTTAATATCTGTGGGATCGTAACAACGCTTCATCATACTTCGATGACGCCGCTTAAGTCTCTCGATCATCGATAATTTGCTTTGACACCCGCAATGCGTTGTACCATCAAACATCAGATGGTGAGCTGGAACAGAAACTATTTTCCCACAATCGCACAGACATTTCCAATATGGATGCCCTGAGTTATATACCAGCGTAGGATCTTTACTTATAACTGTGAGCATTCCAAATCGCTGCCTGAGTAGATCTAATGGCGGATCTTGTGGGCAGCAGCCACACGACTGGATGTTGTCATTGTAGAGATTCTTTGACCATATCTCAAAATCATCTCGACCACAAACGTGGCACTTGCAACACCAATGGATATGTTTTTTGCCGTCTCGTTCTCCGGTATCAACTCTGATTTCAAGATGGAAAAATCTTTTACCAACGTAGCCATGGATGGTCATAAATAACTCCTAGTGCTCACAATCTTCTTCTGCTCTCGCTTCGAATTCTGCATCGAAGGTATCTTCAGGCGTGTCGCCATCATCGTAGTATTCCATGTAGGCTTCTGGATTACTCGCATCAATCAAGCTACTCTCTTCACGCTCTATTGCAAAGGTAACCAACTCCTTAAACCACTCGTCAAATGTTAAATTTTTCATAACTGCTGCTCCATACCAACATTAACATCTTTTCCCATTCTCACTTTATCTGTATAATTAACAAGTCGAGTTAAGAATTTTTCCCAAAGTCGCTTGTCAACTCCTGCATCTTCCAGTATCTGCTTTATATCGTTCTTTATTTTTTTCTTGTGCTTCATCTCCTAGTATCCTCAACAACAACTACTTATCCATTTCTGACCAAACAGCATAATGTATAAACGTTTCAAGTGCATCAATAAGATGTGTGTATTCTGAGATGTCCTTATGCGGATATTCCTTCTCAATATACTCTTTAAAGCGAATAGTGTAATCTCTTAGAAATTTTGGTTCCATATTCACTCCCATCTTTCAACGCTTCTTTCTTCGTTCCTTTTCTACTCTTTTGCGAGCCGCTCTACTTTTCAAAGTTTTAGCAACAGATGGCTTTACATGATATTCTTTTTTTCTAATATCGTACATAAGCCCAGCTTTTTCTACTTGCTTCTTCAGCAGACGCAGTAATTTATCTATAGGCTCATCATCAAAACGCGAATATATACCTGGCATTGTTCCCCCTATTTAGCCCGACACTTGTTACATAATAAGATGAGTGTACCTACTCGAAGACTACTACAACTCATTAGTACACCGCATTCCCAGCAGGATACACCATCTTTAAGCACAATTACTTTTTGTGATTCTGGTAGGTTAACCTTGATAATTAATGAATCGATTAGATCTTGCCAAAGAGCGACATTTTTTGTCGCTCTTGCTTGTTCTAGCGTTGAAGTAACCAGCTCCCACGTCTCTGTACCCAATTCCCTTCGGATATGAGCCACTGCTCTACTTACATTCGACACCATCCATGGATGGTCGGAGAACGCTTTATTTCTCATCATCTTCAATTCATTTATATATATCACTATAAACCTTACCTGTTAGTTGGAAGCAAATAGATGCCACGCTCCTGTTGCATCCATCCACCACGCTCCTACAAAGGCAACCTGAACACCGTAAGGATGCCATTGACCTTGAACATCCATCCAATAGTCGGCAGTGTTCGCACATGGACAAGGAACATAGGTGAATTGGGTTGGCTTTTGCCCTGGCTTCTGATCAGGGGGATTTTGATCAGGGGGATTCTGCACAGGCGGCTTAGGTGGATTCTGCACAGGCGGCTTAGGTGGTACTGGTTTCTGATCTGGCGGTACAGGCTTTTGGTCTGGTGGTTGATCAGGACATTTTGGGCATGGCGGTACAGGTGGACATGGTTTCTGGTCAGGACACTTTGGACAAGCTGGGCATGGTGGACATGGCTTATCGGGACATGGCGGTGCTGGTGGGCACGGCTTATCGGGACATGGTGTCGGTGTCGGTGTCGGTGTTGGCGGCACTGGTGGTGTCGGTGGTACTGGCGGTTTAGGCGGTGCCGGTGGGAAACAATTTAGCTCGCTTCCACCAACGCCTGGCGTAGAAGCTGGGTATTTAGTATCCCCTTTACGCTCATCCCGACCGCAGGCTGAGAAGAGCAAACCTGCTCCAATTGCTAATACGATATACTTTTTCATTTAAATCCTTTCAAAAAAATAATGGTGATGTTGTAAGTTTAAATAATACTTTATGTCGTGTAACCCCCCTTTCAAAAAAATAAAGGATATCTACATGGGACAGTTCCCATACAGCTATCCTATATAGCTTTATCGTTACTGCAAAGAGCAGACTATTTACTTAGTCAAACGCAGTCTCTGCTTTAGCGACCTTCTCTTCCTTCTCTTCCTTCGCCTTGCGTCCTTCCGTAGCTAACCGCCTAAGCTGGGCTTGGCGGCTATGCTCGGCCTGCTTTCTAAACGCATAGAATTTAGGGGTAAGAATACCTTCTCCAACATCTAAAAAGCGGCCTTCATCAATCCCTGGGTCTTCGATCAACCCAAAATGGACTAATGCTGTGACAATCATATCTCGGCATGTCTCTGAGAATGTTTGTTCTGTATGGATACAGTAGGCTTCAAATGCTTGGCTAATTGGATCTTCTGGACGACCAATATAAAAAGTGTGTACTCCACTACTTTTTATAACTCGTGTAGGGTTATACGATCTACCCATTCATCAACTCTCCTTGTCTACCATCTTCTGAGTAAGTCTATTTAAAAATTTATTCTTCTTCCCTATGTCTATGTCAGGCTCCAGTGGGAAATCTGGGATCTCTTTTTCAAGATCCAAGATCTTTCCACTCGTCAATGTAACCTGACAATGGCATCGCTCTCCGTTAAGAATCCTTCGCTGGCTCTTAACATTCACCATGTCGAGCATTATCCTAACCTGACTACAGGTTCTGACTTCAACACGCATTCACAACACTCCAAGTCAAACGCTCACTTCAACACACAAATACCTGCTCCATCAATAGGATGGGGATTTTGAATAGGCATACACACAAGATCGGGATGGCATAAGATGCCAGCGAAGCCGTAACAAGGTTCACCCAATTCGGCTCTATATAAAGAGACTAACGTTACTAAAGTTAACAACAACCGCACAAACAGATCCTTTCTTACCAGTGTATACCGCCACTAGCCATTACAGTTTCATTGCTCAGAATCAACCCACCAACACTATAAGAAGGCGAAACACGATACTGATATTCAAGACCAATTAAACCGCCTTTAGATTTATCTTTTTCTTTTCTAACTGCGTACTCATCCTGTCGGTCTTTTGTCTCATAGTAATCTGTCACAATCCCATGAGGACCGATGCCGACCAAGAGATTCAATGTGTTCTTCGGAGCATTATCAATGGTTACAGTGCGATCACGATAAACCACCTTCTCCTTCTCTATCGTTTTAATTCTAACTTCTGGCTCACACTTAGGGCATGGTCTTGGCTCAGGGCATTTTTTCTCAGTTGGAACTGGTTTGGGCTTAGGTTTGGGTTTGGGTTTAGGTTTCGGTGTGCAATCGGGTTTTTTCTTCTTGGCTGGGGTTACTGACGGTGGACATTCTGAAGCTGTCGTTGTCGTTGTTGTGGTAGATGCAACCTTAGCTGGGGTTGCCTTCCTTGCCGCCTCTTCCTTCAGGGCTTCCCTAGCAGCTTCTCTCGCCACATCCCTTAAAGCCTTGTCCTTAGCTAGATCATCTTCTGTTTTAGGTGCATAGGGAATCGCTGGTGATTGTTGTGCATAGCCACTACTAGCAGCACTCAACAGAAGCCCTAAGATAAAAATTGATACTCTTTTCATTAACGTAAACTCCTTATTTCTTCTCAGATGGGCAAAGACCAGAGATATTATTCGACAATGACGCTGCCGCCTTTGCATAAGCTCTCGATACGCCTACTCGTTCAATGTATAAATCACGATCTGAAACCGTGAATTTAACTAACTCCCATGCTTTATCTGTGAACATGAAATTTAATCGTCCTGTTGCTGGTGCATCACCTTCTCGTCCATATGTTCCTGACGAGATAACGGTGTCTTTATACCACCAGAAAGTTTTATCGCTATTGAGACGAATACGTTCATGACAAACGGCTGGGCTGTTAGAGACACTGTCCCACATCCCTATTAAGAGCTGATCTGTGTTATCTGGTGGATCTGACACTCTTTCGCCACACCCAACGAGGGCTAACAATAAACCCATAAACAAAAACTTCTTCATACATTCCCTTTCTTTAAAATTAAAAATTAGCAAGACACTTCGTCTTAGAATTCTCGTTTCTTTGTCACTTCGATGGGTACAGGCAGTCGTCTTCGCTCTTCGGGATTCTCCGGTGGTGGTCTTTTCTTTAACAAAAATCCCAAAACATCTTTATCAACATTCCATTCAATCGCAGCATCTATGCGATCTGTCTGATATCTAGCCACATCAAAATAAGCATTTACTAAACGTTTATCTCTATCAACTTTAATGCCTTGCTTAACGGTCATTACACAGTGCCTAACAAACTCAGCACACAACTTTCGCACTTTTTGTTCGAAGTCCTTACTGGACAACTCTTTGAATACATAGGCACTATACAATTCAATCAATTCATCTTCGAGATCTGGGAATGCTTCAAGCAATTCAATAAAAGCAGCGTCACCTGCCCTGATAGTCTGATCCATTGCTTGTTGCTCATCATTGTGCATACAGTACCCAAAACCTAGTTTACGCCACAGCCCTATAGATATATAATAATATTATATGAGAATTCAACTTTATATTCACACATCTGTAAGACATTAAGAACACAAGGACATTCTTCAAGCTGTGTCCATGTCATTTTGTCTTACTCTTCTTTTTGATCTTCTTGATCTGCTGCTTTTCTGCCGCTCTTCTAGCCTTGCGGTTCTGCCCAGAAAATAGCTTACCTTTTGGCTTGGCTTGGCCGTAGGTCAACCCTAACGAATAGGATTCTGGATTTGGCAACGTAAGGGCTGCCGAAGGGATAATATGGAAAACTTCTCGCTCCATCATCACGCCACTTGGAGCCATAAAGGATTCTAATCCTTTAAACTTTCGTGTTACGGCAGGGTTGTCTCTTGATCCTGCCATAGCTAGAGCTTGGAATGACTTCGTTGATGCTCCATCAAGTACGTCAACTTGTGGCTCGTCCGTGGCAGTAAGAACAGCTTCCGAGCCTTCTTCCTGATCGCTCACTGAGAATTTCGTAGCGTTTGCATATGTAAGCGGTGAGCCGTCCGTAACGGTTACGACACATTCAGGGGTTGGCTCTCCATTATCAATACTAAGCGGCTGTATTACTTTTGCATAACCAGACCTAACAATCGTTTCTTCTGGTGCGTTTATTTCTTGTTCTTCTGTCATCGGATCTCCTGTCAAATAGGGTTTGGGGTTTGGGTTCCTTGGCTAATCTTCCCACCAATCTTCTTCATATTCTATGATTGGAATATTTGTGCCTAGCCGATCATCTACCGTTTCTTTAATGGTCATCTGTGTATCCCTGCTGTGAACCGCTGCTCGAATAAAGTTACAGAAACAATCGTCAAGTTTTCCTGCATGTTTGTCCGTAGCTTGAAACGCAAAACTTCGAGTGTTGTGTCTCCATAACTTGTAGTTTCGCAGCACTTCCGTGCCGCAGCACTCATCACTACAGCCAATGCAACCCATACCATTGTCTGCCGAGAAATAACGCAAACCATATTGCTCTGCAAGTTGGATGGCCATATTTGTGTATTCAAGTCGCAATTCATTGCACAACTCGTAATCGGAATGATTATCTAAGTTTCTATTCTTCTTGTAAAATTCCCTGATGTCTTCGCCAACATACTCTTGCATGTGCTTGATCTTCTCTTGCTCATGTGTCGGCATTGCAATTCTCAACTTCAAACCTTCAGTATTGAATGCCCAGCATCCTGCTTCTTTGATCGCTTTAACCAAGTCAGGTAAATCAGCTAAGATTTTTGGGTAGATGCACGGCTGGATCTTAACCATTACCTTTAACCCCATGGCGGTCAATTCTTTGATGGCAGAGAGCCTATCTTCCACAGTGGGAGCGGTAGGCTCACAACACTTCACAAATTTCTCATCTGTACTAATCAAAGTAACGGCAATCGTCCAGTTAGGGTTAGTAAACTGATCGGCAAAAGCGAGTAAACCCCTTGGGTTTTTCGTTTGAATCTCTGTCGGATAATCGTACTTGTGCAGTGCTCTCAAGACGTTTTGAGTGACATGATGCTTTTTCTCTGCATAGGGGAGCGGATCAGAGTTAGCTCCTATCTTTAAAACCAGTCGCTCACGAAGAGCCACATCTTCTGGTTTTTTCTTATCGTCTTCTTCAGTCACCATCACCTTATCCAGCCAACGCTCAAAAGCCACATGGTCATTAGGAACAAGATAACTAAACGAAGGATGGTCAGAATTTCTTCGAGCGAATACAACCAAATCCCTAGCAAAACAGTAATGGCATCCAAACGTACATCCCATGTAAGTGTCCAGATGAAAGGGAACAGGGCAATGGGTAATCTGTGATGTTAACGAAGGTTTCCTAAGAGACATAACACTCCTTTGTACGTCAAATCAAATACGTTTGAATTAGTTCCAGTGAGCTAGTAGCAATATCTTTGCCTGTCATGGCGTAGCGTGTACCATCGCTTCCAATGCATAACAGTGTGCGTTTATCGTCATTCGGGTTATACATGTACACCGAAGTAGCCATCAAAAATTTCTGTATTAAATCTTTTGTTGGCCGCTGTGTTTCTGTAAAAGGATAGACCTTCGAATCAATAGAAATGGAATAGCCCTTCGGGATTGCAAGAAGACGTATCTCTTTCCCCCCTTTAACTTTCCATCCTGTTTTATTTGCTCTAGTCATAGGCTCCCAATTACAGCACACTGAATCAAGGTGCGAAGTCGAATAAACCCATAACGTATCTCCTTTGTCCAACCCCAGTGCTGATAGGACTTTGTCATCTCCTGTGTGGATCAGCTTTGTTGTCCAAGCAGAAGCCTTTTGCTCCATCGCATAGTTTCCCCATAAGCCATTGTTCAAAGATAGAATGAGCTGCTGATGGTGTGGGGAAAGAATGGCTACATAAGGATATCCGATATCCTTCTCGACAAGATCGCTGATGCTCCAACGTTTGATCTCTCCCTTTTCCGTTACAGTAATCAAGCCCTGCTGGGCATTAACCACATTGGTGTAAGGATTAAGCACACGCTTTCTAAATGGTATCTCTGCTCCAATCATATGGAGTGTTTTCGGCTTTGTGGTTTCAATTGCCCAGTAGTTCGGTTTCCCTTCACTCTTCTTAAGAGCCTTCTGGGATTTAGTCGCTTCACTATCCCCATAGTCTATCTTGGCGATGCGGCCTTTTGTATCAAACGGCAAAAGGGATTTGAGCGTATTCTCAACAAGTTGTTTTGGTTGTTTCAACTTCTTATTTTCAGCGTCTAATTCCGATCTTAAACTCTTTATCGTCTTCGATTGTTTATCCTTGGAAAGTTTACTGATGGATTGAAGCTGCATCTCAACGATGATTTTGACCTGCTGGTCTTCTAGTTTAAACTGAAACTTGAGATCCTTGGCTGGGTTCTGGCTGGCCTTCAAGCATAAGACAATGGCATCGATATTTTCTGCTGCCCAATACTTTGTCTCTTCTCGATAAAGATCTTTCTCCAACTTTGCTATCTGGGCTTTAATGATTTTGATCTCTACGTCTTCACGCCAAGTGAGCCAAGCATCTATCCAGCTAAGAAGAGAATGGTGCTGAAGCGAAATGTCCACCGCTCTCTCGCCACGCTTGGCTATAATGTTAAAGCTATAGTTGTCATTACAGTAAAGCGATGGCTCGATGACATCGTAGAAGAAGGCTACATTATCAAATGTAACTACAAACCTTATGGGATCATTGGCACAACTTTCGTTTTCGATTCGTACCATCCCTGTTTGAGCATGGACTTTCATTTTGGTAAGCCAACTGGCTAAAGGGAAGGCTTCGGGAATGGAAGTAATTATGAGCGACCATTCAGTGTTCTTCTTATCATAAAGCATCTCGTAGCCGCACCGCCAACGTACTCGTCCCTTTCCCTTCTGATACATCTCTCTCAGCTCATCCAAGGTCGAGACAACAACTCCACCTGTTTTTGATTCTGGAGCAAGCAGCGTGGTTCCTACCAACTTATCGATATCCTGCTCGCCTTTGAGAACTGCGACAAACGTATTGACTAGCTCGGTGAGATTGTGGCTTGGAATGGATGTGGCGACCGCCACAGCGATGCCTGACGTGCCTGCTAGGAGAGCGAAAGGAATTGGAGCTGGGATGATGATGGGTTCCTGCCAATCCCCTGAGTAGTTGGGAATCCATTCTGAAACGTGTAGGTCGCTACAGAAGCGTTCTCCAAAAGACGATAGTCTCGTTTTGGTATAACGCATGGCTGATGCTTCCGTGTGGATATCTCCCCAGCCATCACCATCCCCTTGAACCGGAGCTATGATGTTCCTGTTCAAATTTACTAAGGTGTCGTAACAGCTAGAGTTATGGGCAACAACAAAAGTAGCTTCCCCCAAGTGATTCGGCAATGTGCTTGGTACTAACATGTTGTGGTACTTGTCAACTGTGAAATCATACATAGGTATGAGAGATGTAAGATCGGTAACTTCTACAGCTTTTATAAAAAGTAGAAATCTACTAGGGAGCAACGAAATCACTTCGTCTAAATCAGATGTTCCTAATGTCTTTTCTAAACCATCCCAAGTTAAAGAAAATTTATATTTAGCGTCTACGCATCCTAATTCATATTTAACATCCGAAAAATTTTGATGAGTTATCTCCGAACCTTGTGTGATCACCTTCGAGATAATTCTGCCTACCATACTCAATTGTGAACACTTACGAAGATCTTCTCCACCGCCTACCGATGTCACCGTCTGCTTGTATGTTCGGCCTTTCGATTTACTATAGTCAGGTTTCCAACCGCTTTCAGCTCGCTCCACTAATTCTGGGAAAGTAACTCCGTTATCCATTACTTTATTTAATGTTGTCCCATTATAAATCCGATTTCTGTACGCTTCATATAGGTCTTCTGTAGGGATCTTACCTTCCTTCTTTATTAAGTTTATAATTTTGATTGCCTTAACCAACCACAGATTTTCATTATGAATAGCCATGAGACAGCTATTTTTAATTTTAATCCCATCTCTCAGTTCAGAAGAATCTGAAAACATACGAGATCGTCCCTTGTCTAAGCCACTTAAATAATCCTTATGCTCCTTCGCATGCTCCCCCCTTGAGAGGAGTTTTAAATTCTCCGGTGTGTTGTCTCTGGGATTTCCATTGATATGATGAATAACATAATCGTTTCCAGACAATCTGGAAAGATCCTGCATCAACCCACCTTTCTTATCTTTCGCACCTGAACCTGCATAGCGTATATCTGGTCGTCCATCCAAAGCGGTGAACTGACCACCTTCAATCAAAGTCATATTTTTTAAATCATGAGCCTTAACCCAGCCTTTTTCTGTTATAAAAAAAGGATGATTTCCAGTACATTCTATGTAAGAGCCGTCAGACAAAATGACTTTATATATTTTAGACGCATACTGCCCTACTCTAAAAGAATGAGCCTTAGTTGGAACGGTTATCCCATTCTCAGAATCGTAAGCTAAAACCCATAACTCCTTTACGCCATCTCTGACGATGTCTTCTATTTTACGGAAAGTACCATCTAGAGAATAAACTAAAGTATCCCCTTTCAAGCAGTCGCCATGTGGGTGGAGTTTACCTAGCACACCACCAACCACATTAGCAGACGCTTTGAAGTTTCCAGTCGAAGTTAGTCCTTCCGACCACATGTAATAAAGAATTCTTCGCTGCGATATTTTTAACCCATCACGAAAATCAGGAAGCGACCGATCTTCGATCACTTCCTTCGCATAGGCTTCCATCGAAGACCGAACTAATTCCGATGCAGCGACTTCCAACACCTTTTTAGCCATAGACAGATGCTCCACACCTTAACAACACAAACCATAATTATGCAACCAACTGCAGACCGGATAATTCTATTTATGGGAATCTCTACGGCCATATCCAACCTCTTATACATTAAAGTGACGAGAAAAAATTCTTAAACATTCTTTTCATCCCACCGAATTCTCGTTTATTGATGGTGATCCTACGCTTGAGTGGATGCTGGTTTTCCCACAACCATCTATCCATCCATGCATTGCCCATCATTCTCTGTGCCATTCTGGCCATAGCAATGCCAGCCGAAGGTACAGCACCAAGTACCGTGTCATCGTAGATTGCCCACATGAGCACATCAGCTAGGGCTTCTCGATCTGTTTGCTTTTCTTTGGTTGCTGGCCACACCGACCTTGCTACCATATCCCACATCGGATTCGGATCTCGTCCATCTTCTGGTATGTAAGATGTGATAGGTCTTGCTTCCCTTGCCCTCTTTAAGGCTTCTGTCGGGAAAAATGCTACTGTCTCCTTATCGCTGTTTTCTGTCATCCCACAAGTCTCCTCACCAATCTATTGCTAAAAGCTCCTTCCGAGCTGTGACATCATCTCCCATCAAAGCAGCAACGATATCAGCATCTCCGATTGGCAATCTTATGACTTCTAACTCTCGTTTTGAGCCAAGTGCATAGTCTCTAATTGCGTCAGCCGATGCCGCTCCATGTCCTTTGAAGCGAGTGATGGTTACCCCATCTGATCGTCCAATTTTATTTTTAAGGTTGTCAGGGATCTTATCCTTTGCGTCAGTCAACGCAGCTTGATCCGATAAACCTGTTCCGTACCAATGTTGATCTCGATAGGTTGCTACATAAAGTGGCGACTTAACTCGATAGATCCGACCGGCTTCAACCATCGGAGCCATGTAAGTGATGAAGAAAGCGGTTAGAAGTGCATCAATATGTCTTCCATCAAAATCCGCATCACTGATTAAAAGAACCTTCCCTACTCGTGACTTCTTAGGATCGCAGTCGTCTAGAATCCCACAGCCTATGCTCTGGATGATTCCAATGATGTCAGCGTTGGCTAGTACCTTCCCCATCTCGGCTCGACATGCGTTGGTGATCTTCCCCTTCAGCATGTAGACTTCTTGGTAGAGCGGCCTATTGCGTGCCTTAATGATAGGACCTGCGGCTGACGCACCTTCACATATAAACAGTTCACGCTGTTCAGGCGAGCAGTGAGAAGCCGAGATCAGTTTATCGGGAAGGCTCAGGGATTTGGATCTCCCCTTCGCTAGGTTCTTAATTGCTTCCTTGTCCTTCTTGAACGTCTCGTGTGCTTTTTTCAAAGCACTGGCACGCTGAAGAATCGCATCCCTGATCTTAGGATTCTCTGCTAAAAACAATTCTAAATTTCTTGTTACTTGTTTGTTTATTAAATCTGATGCTTCAGGATTTAAAAGCCTATGCTTATTTTGCCCTTGGAACTGGGGATCGGCTATCTTGAGATGAAACGCACAGCGAAGACCTTCTCTCAAGTAGGTGCTTACTGACTTTCCAGCTTCCCCGAATGCTTCTGTGATGGCACTTCTAATAGCCGTTACATGCGTACCGCCATCTTTCGTCTTTTGACAATTGACGTAGCTCAAGATACTCTCGCCATCTTCTTGGGGGTTCCACCAAAGGACAAGGTTAAGGACATCGACATTGATTTGAAACTTCTTACACTCTAAATCAGATCCGGTGGGTTCTAGAAGACCGACAATCCCTTTAGAGCTAACAAAAAAAGTATGCTCCCCATCTATGACTAGCTCTATATGAAGCAATGGGCATAAGAACTGAAGGCTCCTACATAGATCTGTTAAGTAGCCAGTAGATATTTGGCAATACTTGGCACCAAACACAGTTGGATCTGGCCTATAGCGTAAAACAGTCACAATCTCTTTTATGTTCCGTTCATCATGCATGAAAGGAAGAAAGGTCGGGAATTTCTCTTTTGTTATCCCTGTGCCATCGCTTGTTTCTCGAAGCACACCGCGTTCAACGGTAACCTTGAATACTTTATTCTTTTTGGTTGTCCAAGCCTCAAAGATCTCAGATGTCGCAGATGTTACTTTGATCCCTACACCATTAAGCCCTATAGTCGTATTGTAGTTATTGATCTCTCTATTCTTATACTTTCCTGATGAATGCAGCTTTGTAAAAACCACAGCCAATTTTGAAATCTTCTCAGTCTCGTGTAACTCGACAGGAATGCCACGACCGTTATCGGCAATAATAATTTGATTAGCTTCTGTGTCCAATGCAATGCCAAGGTAAGTGCAAGCACCAGCTTGGTATTCGTCTATGACGTTATCAATCGCTTCTTTGGTAGAATGATCCACGCTATCGGTATACATAGTATGCCGATGGCGAATATGTTCCAAGTCTTTCATGACTTCAATGGAAGTTGTCATACAGATTTCCTACTGACGCATTGTGTAATAAAAGATTTACATCGGTTACTACACAAATTACAAGTTGTTTTCGATTAGGTTACAAAATAGGTAGGATCATAGATTAGTATGGCCGAAAAACCAACACTTACCAGTGGCTTCGCCATTTCTTTTGAAGCACATATACCATAGCAAAGCAAACAATACCCACGCTGGTGACGTGAGTACAAGTAGCCAATTGACTATTGTGCGGACTATTCTCAAGGTGATGTAATCAGCTTTACTTAATTCCATGTGCCTTCTTACTGCTCTCGCAATTGTGAACATTTATGCAGTAGGTACAGATCGGCTCTGTGTTGCACTTTTTACACTTGGTTTTTCCCAGAGGACCACGATCAGAAAGATCATCACCACAGATGTCGCACTCAACTTTTTCTTTTTTCATCTTCGCTCCCTTAGTAAACACGCTTTAAGAAATGTAGCGATGTGTAACTGTTCTCATAAATGCGAATCCACGGACCTTCAATCTCATTGCCAACGACCTTATCCCCAACTTTCAAAGTGCCTATGACGTTGCCTTCCATCCCAGGGTAGTCACGAACGTTGACTTCCTGCGTCACTTCATAAAGGGCTGGGTTCACACGCTCTGGGTAATCAAAGGTAACCGTTGCTGGAACGCTTCTAACATCAGGTTCACGGTCTGGCACTGTGTTGTAGGGATAAGAAGGCTCCGGTGCCTTAGTCTCTACTACTTCTTTACTTGGTTCATCGCTCACTTCATAAGTAATGCGTGTGGTTGAACATGCTCCTAAAAACACTAAAACACTGATTCCTAATTTTCTCATCTTCTTTACCCATAATTACGTTAATGATTTCGACCTTATCTTTTCAATCTGCCGTATCGCTGAACTAGAAACGTGTGCCAGCGAGCGATCAGATATAAAGTACACTACTGGTATTGTTAGACCGAGATCTTCGTTCCAATACTGTTGATTCTGCTCATAGTGAAGATCGTAACCAGAACGCAATCCCCTTGCTATCGCAGTGATCGGTTCCATCGGATGGGTTGAATTGTACTCATTGATGGTGTCAACAAGTAAACCGTCAAACGAAAAACATTCTATGCGTGGATCTTTGCGTTTCCAAGGCAGCACAATCAAGGAAGCCACATCCGGTTCCGATGCCTTATCGGGATTGAGGCCACAAGCAACAATGGCTTTATCAAATACCATAAGGATCTTTTTGAGAATATCTTCATGGCCTTGATGCCAAGGGTTAAACGATCCTGCGTAGATTGCCTTCGTCATGTGTTGTCCTTGTTAATCCGATCCAAGACTTTTAAGGGTACGTCCTTGTCGCTAAACGTCAGTTCACGAGAGACGGTTCCATCCACCACAAACCCACGCAGCTTTAATTCATACATATCGCTAAACATATGCCCACCATCCCTATAAGGAGTGGACAAATGTGCAACCTTGCCTGAGATCTTCGTACATCCGATTGGGATAAACTGGATCTCTCCGAGAAGATGGCGATAGACAAGACCGTAGTTCACATAATGCGTGTAGTCAGAAGGTATCCGATAGCGTAGTTCAAGTCTCGGCAGGGGAAGGCCGAGATTATCTTCTTCCGAAATCGTTTTAATCTGCCGCCACGACCACTCGTCTTGGTACGTTTGTTTCGCCAATTTATCTTCTAGTGCTGAGATCTTACTGTCTTTCTCTGCTAAGATCCTGTCTAGTTCTTCTAAAGATCTACTCATCACCTTCTTCCTCGTACTCTTCGTCTTCGTCTGCCGATAAACCATCATCTAGCTCTTGAACTGGAAGCTGCTCAAGGAGCCATGCACGAAGACGCACGGCACTGACATTATGCTTTGTGGCGACATTGCTACATTGCTGGTGCATGTTGATAAAGAAGTCGATCACCGGACCAGCATCCTTTATCATCTCACTCATAGCATCAAACCATCGTTTCTCGTAATGCTTCTCAATCACTTTCTTTTCGTTCTTATCGTTCATGTCCAACTTTCTAAAAAATGGTTAATGATGAAATGCCTTTTAATTAGACATCAATAATCGTTGAATATTTCCAATTCACATAACCTTGGTCTTTAGCTCGTATCACTATATTGTTTCGATCCCGATTCGATCTTAATTGTGTTTTTGCTTCATCACCGCTAATAATCGCAACCGTATCCTTTAAGTTAAATATTTCAAAGCTCTTAGCTTTAGCACAACGCCTAAAAACACAAGTATCAGCAACCGGAAATGCACTTCCCAGTATTGCGTTGTCACTGACAACGGCTTCATACCAGTCAAATTCCTGCTCCATAACGCCTACTCCTTACCATAACGAATTCACTAGTGGTATATAATATTACATGGCTTAACGCAAATAAAAGATAAGATGGGAAAAACTTAAAGTATAACAGTTGGTTGTAGTAAGATGTGTATAGATAGGAGAAGTTGTAGGGGAGTAAAATCCCCTACGTCTTAGTAGCGTAGGGAAGCCAACTTACTGAAGGAATCAACTGATTTGTTCAACCCACTCAGCCATGCCTTTATGACCTTAAGACCTTCCATGAATTTAGCGAACAAGCCAGCTAGGCGATCCCCAGCTATGATCTCTTCTGCACTTGCTGTGGCCTTGTCGTCATCCCCAAGAGCACTGTTGAGTTTGACAAGTAGCTCTCTTTGCTTATCGAGATCCTTCATATTAAGAACGTATGTCAAAATGTTCTCAAGACCTTCTTGTGCTTTCTTCTCGTAAGCAACCGTTGTGATCGGAGCGTTATTATATTCCCCGACCGCAGCTTTGAAAGTGGTTGCGGTAGCATTAAGGGATTTCTTCGCTTCTTCAATCTGAGCAAGCGTAGCTTCGAGTTGAGATGCCCACTTTGGAACACGCTTGGAATACTCGGAAGGAGCACCAGTCTTGGTTTTAGATTTCTCACCGCCTTCACCATAAGTCTCGATTTTCTTTTTGATATCAGCAGCTTCTTTTTCCAAGAAAGCAATATATTCTTTAACATCACTAAAGGCGGCTTTCGCTGCGACTAGAGCTTCTTTGGTTTTTGCCGCTTCGGCTTTCCAATCTGCGGCTGTTTCATCTTTCTTTGGGATAGCAATAGATGGGGTATCTTTCGGCACAGGGATAATGGTTGGTATCGCCTGGGCTGCCTGTCTCTGTTCTGGCGTAATGTCTTGCTGATCCTTCAACCAAACATGAAACTCTTTGCCTTCAAAAATATTTTTCTTTATCGAGTTACCACCGATAACAACGGCAGTCGGCCAGTTTACCCTCGTCTTTGGGTATTTATTGAACACCGCAATCCACTGCATTCGAATCTGTTGTGCAAGGTCTTTTCGACCTAACTTTTCACACTCAGAAATCATGTCAGCGACATTTTTTGGTGGATAATCTTCTCTGGGTAGCCCTGATGCACAGATGGAATATTTTGCTTTAACAGCTCTAGCAAATGATGAAAGCATTAGTATGTTCTCCCTTAAATTCTTTATTTTTATAACGGCACTATCATTGCTGAATCTTAGCGAGATGCTCTTCTGGATCAACAAGTGTACCATCGGGATTTAAAACACCGTCTGCTATCATCCTCTTAGTCATTTTGTCGTCAGCTTTTATACACCTTTTACAAGTGGTTTCCTTCAGCTCATCTGTCAAGAGCCACTTGTCGTAGTCCTTCTCTTCCACAAAATCACTTTTACAAAAGACATACCACGCATATTTATAAGGATGGCAATTACACCCTAGATGTACTTTCTTTTGTCTCATTACATGCAAATCCTAAGCGTTTTAAAACCTTCTTCTGGTTTTCAGGAGATACCCCAATCTCAGTCAGGGCTTCTTCCACCTGATAATTAGACACCGATACAAAATCGTTCTCAGCAATCCAGTCGTTCGCCACAATGTCAGCTATGTTCGGATGAAAGATCTGGCGATTAGCTATGAATCTTAGTGCTGTTCCATTCGAGCAAACCGTGAGCCATTCACCATCTACCCTTCGAATCTTTTCTCCTTTTAGCCCACGATGCATTACATCAAGAATGTTCATAGCCGAACCTCTTGCATTTTGCCGTACACATAGCGGTAGGCTCCAAACACCAACTGTGCTCCGATTAACGGAGACTGTTCCCCAGCGTTTGGTGCGAAGATGGCACAACCATTCTTAACGTATTGGTACAACTCGATCACGTCATCATCACTCAAATCTTTTTCAGATATAATTTCTATAGTTATCTTGCTTCGCATCTCTTCACTCACAGGGATTGTTTGTAAATAGTGTTAATGATTTTAAGATCAAGGTTTGGGTTTTCTGGTGTGGGATCGCTAGGCCGCCAGATAAAATCTGGATGCTCACTCTTACTTGATCCTATCCACTCACCGCCTATCACTTTTCCTTTTAGATTTAGCTCCAAGATATACTCATAAGTACGAGCCGCAAATTGAGCATAATTAACTAACATTTTTATATACACAAAATCGGTAGCTTCTGCATTAAAGACATAATTCGAAGAGCCTTGAACACGCCAAGCCGCTTCATGTTGTGCCAACCATGTCTTCTCTTGGACTGTAAAGCTATCAATAACATAATTCCAGACGGCAGTGGAATTGTCTACATCAGCTATGACCGCCTTACCAAAAAAGCCAAGATAATTTGTTACAGCTAGATGGAACGTTGCTGGGTTAACATCACGACACTCATCTTGCTGAATCCTACCATACTGATCGTAGGTGATCTGTTTTTGGTCGCAACGATCTCCAATGATAAAGCCACTCCCCTGCCAGCTTTCGATTAGGAGAGCCTTAACATCATCCACAGTGAACGTTACGTTGTTAAAAGCCGTAGTACGCTTTGGCTCTTCGACCATGACACTAGCAGCGGCAAGGCCATTGCAGTGACCTGCCCAACCGACATTAACATAAGCCTTAGTCGATTCTAGTTCCCAGTGGGTTGCCTTATTCCCAGTTCCTGCAGCCGCATCATATTTCTCCATGGGAGAAGGCTGGCCGGATCTCCGAGCCGCAGTTCCCCCTTGCGACATGGGATACCAATTACCCCACCATATTCTTTCAACTTCTCCCGAATCAGGTAGCTCGCTGGCTTTATATTCTAAGCCAGCGACCGCTCCTGGGATACGAACAGGATCATTTCTAGAATTCATCGGCTCCTTGAGAAACGAAGGTGATGACTTTCCACAAGCCAGCGTACAGACCAAAGGCAGCAGTACATAGCGTAATTTCATCCTTCACCTTCCTGTGGAGACAACTCTTCTAATCGAAGTTTGAGCCGAACTAGATCCAGTTCCATTTCATCTATATCGCTCTGGGAACGAGTATCAGAACCTGCTTCAATGCGAGCAAGATGGCTTCTGGTAGCGTGGATCATAGACTTCAGTGTCTTCACATCTTTAATGTTCTCAATTTGCATTCATACTCCTTTAAATCGCTACCCTCTTCTCAGATAGAGAAATGGTAACTTCATAGCCGTTCACCAATAGCTTGTTCTCTTCCCTACTTGTGAATTCATCAAACCACTTTTTGCAAAGTAGTACCGCAAACTTCGTCTCTTGGATCTGTCTTCTTACCTTGCGTAGCTCCACATTGTAATCAGAAATTGTATTAATAAACCAATCCAAAGTGGGCTTGCCTTCCTTTTGGTACACAGCTATGCCATCAGACACCAGTGTATCACTAGCTGTAAGTTTCTTATTCTCTTTCATTTTTTCAGCCACAACTTCAATCTTAGGTAGGCTCGATAGCCCTTTAACCTTAATGGCGAATTCTTTCGCTAGGTAGAAGTCTGACGCTTCGCTCTCGATCATTGGCGGCTCGTAGGCTCCTGTCTTTGTATTGATGCCAACACTCTCAAGGAAAGCCTGCTGCTTTTCAATAAAAGTTTTGGCAGTTTCAATAGTTATCTCTTTCTCTGGATAGTCCTGCTCCTTGAAGTGCTTAATTGCTTTGAGAATCGCTTTTAGCTTTTGCTCTGTAAGCACATTAAGACACAGATCGGCTGCCGATGTCTTTCCTTCAGCGATCTTTCTATTAACAATCGGCACCTTATCTAGAAGGAGAAAGTAAATCGTATCTTTGTTCCAAGCCTTGAGATTCCCTGTAGCCGTTTTCGGAAGTGCAGATGTGTCAATAAGACCTTTAGACACAAGAGTTGTATATGTCTTTTTGGATAAGGTGACAGGGAGCCTTGTAATATTCAAAATGCCGTCTTTGACAAATGTGTAATTACGCCACTGGAAGGTTGGATAGTCTTCTAGTAGACCATAGTTCTTTGCTTCAGTGAGTTTGATGGTTCCTGAAATGTAAGCACGGAGCGACAGATTGAGTTTGCTCTCATTCCAAACCACATCGCTGAAGGATGTCTTTGTGTCCTTCTTGCCTTCAAACTTAGGATACTTCTCATCGACTGTGCTTGGCTTCCCAATTCTCTTGTAATCAAAGGCTTCATGGCGTGGATAGAAGAACGCATCTTTGTCTTCTGCTAGGAGATCAATCAAATCAAGAAAGCAAAAAACATCAGCGGCTGGCACATAACCAGCTACCTTGCCATCTTCATATCTTTTGGCTTCATCCAACATTGCTCCCTTAATCGCTTCTTCTGCTACGCCATACTCAGCGTTGGTGAAGCTATTATTGAGAATATCAATGAGCTTCTTGTCGCCAAGACAGCCAAGGACATCAATGGCTAAATCTACCTTGGTCTTTTGAGACAAGATAAGAGCGGCTGCATATAGTATCTTCTCGTAGTCATCCACACTCTTCTTGCTCACCGATGAACCTTTGGGCTTTGCATCTGAAAGGACGTACACAGAGATGATGTCTTCATCACCGCAGGATACTTTAACTTCCCCATCTTCGGCAGAGTAGAGATTGATGTTTGTGCCATTGACATTGAAAACAGTCGTATCCTTGGTCACTTCAGTTTTAAGCGGTACAGCTACTCGCTTGCTCTCTTGGGCTGTGCCTAAGAACGCATCGAGCGAGATGGAAAAGCTGGGAAGGTTAGCCGAGTGGGTAAGAGAACCACCGATCTTCTCGGCCATCTCAGCCATCAAGGACTTGTTATAATAATCCCCATAACCCACTAGGAGCGAAGCCGTCACCTTACTACTTAGACCTTCGACTGCTTTATGGATCTCGGTAATCTCTTTAGAGTAGTTTGAAACCACAGGATAACCATCTGTGAAGAAGCACAGTGCAAACTTTGATGAGAAGATCTGGAGATCTTCTACCACTTGCTTAGTGTCGTGGAGAATTTCAGAGAAACAGGTACAGCCTAAAGTCGAGCTATTTGTTCTAAGAGCCTTCTCTAAAAGAGTGTAGTCTCTTTCTTCAGTTACTTTGAACCCCTTAAGAATAAAATTGCGTTGGCCTTCGCTAGAGAAGTAGCCGATGGTGATGGTATCCCCGACAGGTATATTCTTTACTCTCACAATTAGATCATCGATCAATCGGCTCAAAAGACCATACATGCTCCCCGATCTGTCATAGATCCAGATATGGTTGACAGCTTCTCTTTTCTCTGGCTTCTTTTTCTTCTCTTCTTCAACAACATTATACTCTGTCAAATACAGCTTTTCCGAAATCTTAACATACGAACTACTAACCTTAGACATGGAACCCCCTTATTTTATATCAACCCAACCCCAAACCTTAATGCAACGAACATCGCATTCAGTATCGGTTGGCTCTAAATTCTCATATTCTAGACCTTCGCTTCTGGCGATCTCTCGGACTTCGGTGAAATTCTCAAAAAAGTAAGCATGTGCGCCGCCTATCGTAGCTGCGTGAAGGAGAGCTTCGTATACTTCATTTACCTGTGATGCTTTTTGATGCTGATATATTTGATTTAATAACTCTTTAAACATCGATATCCATCGCATCGTCAAAGTCTTTTGGTATCCAAGAGCCAGGGCATAGGATCTCGCCTGTCGGCTTTAATCGGCCATGGTAATCCCACGCTCGATTACATAAACAACAATATGATGAGACGACTTCCAGCTCCTGCCCTAGCCGCTCAACCTTCTCCGAATCGCCATGCTTAAACCATTGCATGGCTCTTAGCTCAAATCCTTGCATCCCAACTCCAACCGCGTCTGTTTAATAGGAAATGTCCCTTGGACTTGGCCGCATTCCAAACACATTTCAAACTCGACATCATCACCACAGCCAATATGAAATTCGCCAGGGACGTAACCTTCGTGTTCATAGCCGTAAATACGAAACACATTACAATCACGACCATGTGCGTGGATGCTAAGTATCCTTGTTGATTTGCATCTTTGACATGTCATTCTTTTTTCTCCTAATCCACCACCAAAAACGTTTAACGTATAAAAGCGGTGCCAACATTAATAACCAAAACAAGTCAACTATTAAATGCAATGGACCTAGCCCATGTGGGCAATCAAACCACATCTTTCGTCTCCTCTACTTCTAACTTAAGGGCTTCCACAACGTGCTTAGGCTCTGTCTTTGTTAGACCTTCGCTCACGCTCTGGATCGAACCCTTTCTCAGGTTAAACAAAACCCCAGTGAAAGGAACCTTGGATGCAATGACAGCCAAGGCAAAATCCTTCTGGACTTCAATATGCTTCGTAGCTTCCCATACTTCTTGTAACTTACCCTTCAGCGAATTCACCGCTCCTGAGATGCGATCATACTGCTCTTGAAACTCAGGAAAATAGGTTAAGAATTCCGAGCCTTCGTTGGTAAGAACGAGCTGGGTTAAAGCCTTAACCGAAGACGATGACGCTTCCTTCAGATGAAGAAGAGCTAGGTAAGCTGG
>Ga0315289_10001781_pt1 | contig 33483 bp, 29 predicted proteins | sample YL17G11_40_MG_FD_203452 | JGI IMG/M metagenome (GOLD analysis project Ga0315289, IMG submission 203452) | Sediment microbial communities from Yellowstone Lake, YNP, Wyoming, USA - YL17G11_40 | ecosystem: Environmental > Aquatic > Freshwater > Lake > Sediment | place: USA: Wyoming | collected... | reverse complement strand
GGCGCCGGCGACCGTGGCGGCGGCGAAGCGTGCCGGGGCGAGGAAGCCCATCACCGTGACCGCCTTGCTCAGCGCCGCGGTCCGCGATCCGTACCGGGAGGCCGGGAAGAGCCCAAGCACGGCGGCGTCGTCCGGCGCGTACAGGCGGCGCACGAACGCAGTGAGCTGCGCCGGCGTCTTGTCGCGCATGCCCAGCAGGAAGAGGTTCGCCTCGTCGGCGTTGGCGCCGACGAGGAGGTCGACGTCGTGCACGTCTCCGGCGGCGAACAGGGCGGCCGGGTCGCCGGGCAGCACGACGCCGTCGACGACGGGCCCGAAGCCGATGCCGCCGGCGAGGCGCTCGACGGTGCGGTCGGCGGCGCCCAGGAGGCGCCCGACCGGGACGGCGCGGAGCGCCGCCAGCTCGTCGGGCGCCTCGTCGCAGCCGAGCCGCTCCGAGAGCTCGCGCCCGGCGGCCTCGGCGTCGGGCAGCGAGCGGACGGCGTCCATCCCGGCGCCGCGCGAGTCGAATGGCGCACTCTCGACGATCGCCCGCTCGAAGAGCCCTTCGGCGCGCGGGCTCACCATGAGGTCGCAGATGCTCATGCCGCCGGCCGACTCGCCGAAGACGGTGACGGCACCCGGGTCGCCGCCGAAGCCCGCGATGTTGTCGCGCACCCATTCCAGGGCGGCGATCTGGTCGAGCAGTCCGTAGTCACCGGACGTACCCTGCGGGTCTTCCCGCGTGAGCTTGGGGTGGGCGAGGAAGCCGAGCGGCCCCAGCCTGTAGTTGATGGTGACGACGACCGCGCCGAGGCGGGCGAGACCGGCGCCGGAATACATCTCCAGAGAGCCTGATCCCGTGGCGAAACCGCCGCCGTGGATGAAGACCATGACCGGGAGGGCCTCGTGCGGCGCGGCTGTGCCCTGTGCGGCGCCGGGCGCCGTGGCATCGGTCCCCGCGCCGACCGGTGTCCACACGTTCAGGTAGAGGCAGTCCTCGTCGGTCTCGCCCAGGGGGAAGAAGCTCAGCCCCGTGCCGGAGGGCTGCGGGCAGGACGGACCGTAGGTGACGCACGCTCTCACGCCGTCCCAAGCGCGTGTAGGCTCGGGCGGCCGCCAGCGCAAGTCGCCGACCGGCGGCGCCGCGTACGGGATGCCGAGGTAGGCGTGCAGGCCGTCCAGGTCGGCGCCCGAGACCAGGCCGCCCGCGATCCGCACGACGCCGGCTCGAGTCTCGGCGCTCTGCCGGTCCGACACGCCACACCCGGCGATGAGGAGCGCGCTGCCCGACAGGGTCAGGGCGGCACACACAAGGAAGAGCGCGCCACAGGCGAGACGCTTTATGCTGGAGCGTGCCGGCATCGTCCTAAGGGTACACCGGGCGTGACGCCGGCTCTGCTGAGCGAGACCCCCCAAAGCAGCCACACGAAAGGAGCGCGTTGAGCGAAGACCAGGGCGGCAGTATCGTCTGGCTGCGCCGCGACCTGCGGCTCGCCGACAACCCCGCGCTCGCCGATGCCGCGGCGCGCGGCGGGCCCGTCGTGCCGCTCGTCGTGTGGCCTGAGGCGAGCCGGGTCGCGCGCGGACCCACCGCGTCCGGAGGGCCCGGTGCCGCCTCCCTCTGGTGGCTGGCGAGATCGCTCGCGGCGCTCGACGCCGATCTGCGACGTCACGGGTCAGCGCTCGTCGTTCGTCGCGGCGCCCCAAGCAGCGCCGTCGCCGCGGTCGCCCTCGACGCCGGCGCCGCGCGCGCCGTCTGGGCCCGCGGCGTCGATCCGGCACAGCGCGGCGAGGACGAAGCCGTGCGCCGCGCGCTCGCGCTCGCCGGTGTCGAGGCGGTCGTCGTGCCCTCAGCCAGCCTGCTCGTCGCTCCCGACGCCGTCAGCACCGGACAGGGCGGCCCCTACCAGGTCTTCACGCCGTTCTGGCGCGCCGTGAGCGGAGGGCTTCGGCCGCCGGCGCCGCTCCCCGCGCCGAAGGCGCCGGCGGCGCCTGGCTCGTTCCCGGAGGGCGTCGCCTTGGCCGAGCTTGAGCGCGAGGCCGTTCAGCCGTGGAGCGCGGGGTTCGACGACGCGTGGCAGCCGGGCGAGATGGGCGCCCGCGGCCGCCTCGCCCGGCTGCTCGACGACGTCCTCCCCGCCTACGCAGACGACCGCGACCGTCCCGACCTCGAGGGCAGCTCGCGCCTCTCCCCTCACCTGCACTTGGGGGAACTCTCTGCACGCCAGGTCTGGCACACCGTCGCCGGACGTCTTGCCGAGGCCGGCCTCGAGACCGAGGCCGCGATCGGCCCGCCATCCTGGAGAGAAGATCCGGGGGCGACAGGCGCTCGTCCGGACGCTCCGCGTCTTGGCGGCTTCGCCCGGGGCGCCGCCGCCTTCCTGCGCCAGCTCGGCTGGCGCGAGTTCGCTCACCACCTGGTCTGGCACTTCCCCGACACCGTCACGCACCCGCTGCGCCCGCAGTTCGCCGCCTTCCCCTGGCGAGACGACCCAGATGCGCTCAAGGCGTGGCAGCGGGGTCGCACTGGCTATCCCATCGTCGATGCCGCCATGCGTTGCCTCTGGACCACCGGCTGGATGCACAACCGCCCCCGCCTCGTCGCGGGGTCGTTCCTCGTCAAGGACCTGCTCCTTCCCTGGCGAGCCGGCGCGTCGTGGTTCTGGGACACGCTCGTCGACGCGGACCTCGCGAACAACACTCTAGGCTGGCAGTGGGTCTCTGGCTGCGGCGCCGACGCGGCGCCCTACTTCCGCATCTTCAACCCCGTGATGCAGGGCAAGCGCTTCGACCCGGAAGGCGCGTTCGTGCGGCGCTGGCTGCCGGAGCTCGATCGACTGCCCGCCGCGTGGATCCACGACCCGTGGAAAGCGCCGGCCGACGTCCTCGCCAAGGCCGGCGTGCGTCTCGGCGACACGTATCCGGAGCCGATCGTCGATCACGGCGAGGCCCGCTTGCGCGCGCTCGCCGCCTACGAAGTCGTCAAGCTCGCGCGCTGAGAGGCGGGCCCGCCGCACGTCGTCGCGCCGACGCCCCGACAGGCGCTCAGCCCAGCGGCATGATCTCCGGCTCCGGCAAGCCGTCACGCACCGTCACCAACGCCACGCTGCGCGGCTGCCCGAAGCGTGGCCTTCCGGCGTAGCCCGGATTCAGGAACAGCGTCTCCTCGCGCCACTCGATCGCGGAGCGGTGGCTGTGGCCGCTCACGACCATGCCGATGCCCTCGCTCACCGGATCCCGCAGCCCCACGAGACTCGTCCCGATGTGGCCGACGAGAATGCGCAGACCTGCGACGGTGACCTCCGTCTCCCACGGGAGCTGGTCGAGGAAGTACTGCCGGTCGACGTTGCCGCAGACCGCCGTCACGGGCGCCAGCAGCCGCAGCCGCTCGATGACGTCGAAGGTGCCGAAGTCGCCGGCGTGCACGATGTGGGTCACGCCGGCGAACAGCTCGTCGAGCTTCGGGTCATAGTGCGAGTGCGTATCGGAGACGACGCCGATGACGGACGGATCGGCCGCGCGATCCGTATCGGGCGACTCAGCCATGATGGCATACTAAACCGGCAAGCCGACGGATGGACGGGAGGCGCGCGATGAAGGGTCTGGCAGGCAAGCGGGTCGTCATCACCGGCGGCACCAGCGGCATCGGCGCCGCCACGGCGCAGCGCTTCCGCGACGAGGGCTGCGAGGTCGTGATCCTGGCGCGGCGCTCGGACCCGGGCATCATCACCTGTGACGTGGGCGACCGCGAGCAGGTCGACGCCGCCTTCGAGCGCATCGGCGACCTGGACGTCCTGATCAACAACGCCGGGACCAGCGTGCGCAGCCCGGCGGTCGACATCAAGGCCGACCAGTGGGAGCAGGTCATCGCGACCAACCTGACGGGCGCCTTCTGGGTCGCGCAGGCCGCGGCCCGGCGCATGCTGCTCGGCCGCGGCGGCGTGATCCTCTTCACCGCCTCGACCAACGCCCTCGTCGGCTACCGCTACTACGCCGACTACAACGCCACCAAGGCGGGGCTCGTCGCTCTGACCAAGTCGCTCGCCCTCGAGTGGGCGCGCACGATCCGTGTCAACGCCGTCTGCCCCGGCTACGTGCTCACGCCTGTGCAGGAGGCCGAGTACACGCCCGAGATGCTCGAGGCCGTGAACGCGCGCATACCGCTGGCCCGCCACGCGACGCCGGAGGAGCTCGCCGGTCTGTTCGCCTACCTGGCCTGCGACGAGGCGGCGTACTTCACCGGGTCGACGATCGTCATGGACGGCGGAGAGACCGCCGGCAGCCTCGTCAGCGGACCCGGCGGGCCGGGGGCGTAGGCCCTACGCCAGCCACTCGGGCAGCTCGTACCGCGCCAGCACGTCGTCGACCGTCTCGCGGCGCACGACGACCGCGGCGTCCCTGCCGTTGACGAGGACGACCGCCGGCCGCGCCATCGAGTTCAGGCTGGCGTTGAACGTCTGCGCGTAGGCGCCGCAGGCCAGCGCGGCGACGACGTCGCCGCGCTGCACCGCCGGGAACTTGTAGCCCAGCGCCAGCTCGTCGTCGGTGCAGGTCGGCCCGAAGAGCTCGGCAGGCCCGACCGTCGGCGCATCCAGATCCGCAGCCTTCACCCAGCGATACTTGTAGCCCTCGACGCAGGCGCGCAGCAGCAGGTGCTTCTGGGCGTCGGTGACGATGAAACGGCGGCCGTACTGCTCCTTGACCCACTGGACGCGGCCGAGCAGGACGGTGGACTCGCCGACCAGCGAGCGCCCGAGCTCGAAGATCACCAGCGGGCGCGGGATGGCGGCGGCGTCGAGCGCGGCGCGGAGGGCGCCGAGCTGGACCGCCGCGAACTCCTCCGGCGGCGCGACCTCGTGCGGGTGCTCGTCGCCGGACTCGGGATCCGACGGGTACGCCCAGCCGCCGCCCAAGTCGAGGACGCCCGGGACGAAGCCCGTCGCGTCGCGCAGGTGGGCGACGGCGCCGACCAGGTCGCGCATCGTCGCCGCGTGGTAGTCGGGCCGGTTGATGAAGTAGCCGATGTGGTGGTGATAGCCGCGCAGAAAGAGGCGGTCGGACGCGCCGAGAGCGCGCTGCACCGCCTCCTTCGCCTCGTCCTCGGTGAAGCCCCAGACCGTCGTAAGTACGCGATCGGCGATCGTCGGCCCTTCCGGACTCACGTTCGCGCGCACGTCGTCCATCGGCAGCTTGAGGCGGATGAAGGCCGGGGCCCGTACGCCCGCCCGGCCCGCGACCTCGAGCAGCAGCTCCAGCTCCCCCGGGTTGTCGAGCGTCACCGTGATGCCGTGACGCACGGCGAGCCTGAGCCACTCCTCAGTCTTGGCCTGGCCGTTCATGACGAGCTTCTCGCCCGGCACCCCGGCGCGCAGCGAGGTCTCGACCTCGCCCGGGCCGAAGGCGTCGCCGCCGGCCCCCTCCGAGCCGAGGATCCGGCGCACGGCGAGGATCGGATTGGACTTGACGGCGTAGTAGACCTCGACGGGGTCGTAGACCGCGCGCACCGCGGCCAGCGTGCGACGGTAGCGCTCGCGGATCGAGTTCTCGGAGATCGCGAAGAGCGGCGTCCCAAAACGCTCCGCCAGTTCGACCGCCGGCACGTCCTCGACCATCAGCTGCTGCGTCATGAGTCCTCCCGCCGTCGTCGTCACCCCCGACGACTCTACCGCAGCGGGACCCGGCGTCGCAGCCCTGCTAGACCGTAGCACCCCCGCCTTCTCGGGGAGGTCGCACGACGTGCCCTTGACAGTCGGCGCTCCATATCAGCTCAGCAGCTTGGACTTCGCCTCGCGGTACTCCGCGTCGGTCATCTTGCCTTCGTCGTGCAGCTGTTCGATGCGCTGGACCTCTTCAGCGATGCCGAGGTCCGGCATCGTCGGGCCCGCCGCGGGGCGCTTGGAGCGGCCGCGCATCGCCCAGGAGGCCACGAGCGCGATGACGACGACGATGACGACGATCGTGATGAGTGAGTACACGGCTCTCCTTCGGTCGCTGGACGGACTGAGTCTAGGTATTGCGACGTCGGAGCGCCAGAGCCGACCGGCCGCCTACTGGTCTGTCGCCGCGAAGACCAGCGACTCCTGGCCGTCCGCGTCGTGCAGAGCCAGAGTGCTGCCGTCGAGCCTGTACGAGGCGGCCTCGCCGAGCAGCTTGAAATACGCGGTCTCGGCACGCATGGCCGGCTCAGCACCCGCCATGTTGGTGCTGGCGAGGTCCCCCGTCGAGAAGGCGGAACCCGGACCAGTCGTGTACGGCCCGCTGTATGAGTTGACCGCGCTGGTGCCCGAGACCTGACTGTCGGCGAACGTGGCAGTGATCGTGAAGTCGTTGGGATCGAGCGAGCTGAGAGACCAGCCAGTGAGGCGCCACTGAGTGCCGTCGAGCGCAGCGTCGTCTTCGGCGGGACCTCCGCAGCCCGCGGCCGCGGCGAGGACGCTGACTAGCAACATCGCGATCGCCACGGGACGCACGCGCCTGACGACTCCGGACATAGGTGCCTCCCCACGGACGGCGTCTTGCTCGCCGGCGACTCGTTCGAGTGACGGCTGGGAAGGGCGACAGGTTCGCCTGCCGCGTTGATCGGCGCTAGAGCGCCTCGAGGGCCGGATAGATCTTCAGCACCGAGTCACCCATGAGGTCGAGCTGCCGTTCGGTCGGCAGGTCTTCCGCGAGCAGCCTCTCCACCACCATCGCGACAGCGCGACAGGTGTCGAGCGTCGCGCCGGCCAGCGCAAGCTCATTGTCGAACGACCCGTAGCCTTGGGTGCGGCCGGCGACGAAGAAGGCGACTCGGCCGCGCAGGAAGTGGTCGATGGCTTCGACCCGTTCCTGCGCCTTGACGAGCACGCGCTCGTGCCACGGCGAGGAGAGACCGGTCTCGGCCAGCTGCTGCACGGGGCCGTCCGGCGCGGTCAGGAAGCGCACCATCGCCAGTAGCTCGGTCGCCGCGTCCGGCAGCTCCAGGCGAGCCAGGAGCTGCTCTGGGCGGCGGCCTGGCTGGGGGCTCTCGGACGGGTGGCGTTCTGCCGCCGAGTCGCCGACGTCCATCACGCGCGCACCCGGGGCGCGAGGACCGGGCCAGTCGCCCCGTTCGAGCAGAGCCGCCCGGGTAGCCGCGAGAGGCGCGTCGGCCGATGATCCTGTGCAGTGAAGTTCACGATGTGTCCATCGTACCGCCATCGGCCGCGCCTGAACATGGCGCTCGACCCGGTGGAGCGAGGGACAGCTTCCGTCGAAGGGGTCGGCCTTCTTCTGTCGAACCGACCAAGGTCGCCCTTTGGTGGCGATGTGCCCGGCGCGGCGGCCGGCATCTGGTTCCCCGTCCGGCCGTCGCGTCACCCTCTCGGCCGCCGTCCGTTTCTACCACCGGCGCCGTGGGTCGGAGCGCCCGCAGCCGTTGCAGGCCGATGCGCTGTCGGCCGTTCGTCGCCCGCTCCGGCAACACATCTCCCTTCGGCCTGAGGACGAGGTGAGGCTGGTCTCGGCCCTCTCTGGCGTAGTATCCATGGTGCACCGCGCCGAAGGGCATCGAGGTCGACTCGAAAGCGACCTCGGGGGCCGGGGGCTCACCAAAAGGAGGGGGCGATGTCGCTGAAGGGCGATCCCGCGAGGATCGGTGTGCTGGTCGCGTGCGCCGCGCTGGCGTTCGCGGCGCTCGCCGCGGTGGCCGCGCCGGCGAGCGCGAGACAGCAGGCGAAGTGGACCTTCGCCGTCTACATGGATTCGGACAACGACCTCGACGAGTGGGCCGCGCTGAACGCCGGATGGCTCATGTCCGCGCCGTCGAGCGCGGAGGTGAACTTCCTGGTGCTCTGGGACACATCCACGGGACCGGCGAAGTTGTTCAAGGTATCCCACGACAACATGACCGAGCTCACGGACTTCGCCCTCGACGGCAAAGAGGTCGACATGGGCGACCCGGCTACGCTGGTCGCCTTGGTCGACTACATGGACGCCAAGTTCAGAGCGGACAACGTCCTGGTCGACCTGTGGGATCACGGCGACGACTTTCGAGGCATCTGCTATGACTACGACACGGGGACCGACGTCGGGTTCGACATCCTGAGCCATCAGGAGATCGGGTCGGCGCTCGCCGGGAGGGACGTCGACATCCTCGCCGGCGACGGCTGCGGGATCGGCGTGGTCGAGGCCGCCTACGAGTACGTGACCCGCGGTGTGACCGCCGAGTGGTTCGTGGCGAACGAGAACTACGTTCCCTTGGACGGCTTCCCCTACGATCACATCGCTCAGGACCTCGTCGCGGACCCCGGAATGACGCCCGAGCAGTTGTCGAAGGACATGGTCGAGAGATACGCGGACATGTACCAGAAAGGCTGGCTCACCGAGCTCGCCGCGATCAGGCTGCCGGCCGTGGACAACATGGTCGAGGAGCTCTGGGACGTCACCTCGATACTGGCGAGTGACATGAGCTCGTACAGGGGCCTCGTCGCGTCGGCCAAGGCGAAGGCGACCATGGGCTGGTCGCAGTACGGCTGGGAAGGCTTCGTCGACCTTCCGATGGTCTTCAAAGTCGTGCACCGCAGAGCCCCCGCCGGATCTGATCTCGAGACCCAGTCGGGAGAACTCCTGGACGCCATCGGAGAAGCGGTCCCGTACGTCGGCGTGTCGGCGTCTGGATCCTCGTGGGACTTCGGCGGCATCGCCGTGTTCTTCCCGGGCGCGAGAGCGTCGTACCTGCACAACACCAACTGGCGCGGGCCGCTCTACCCGACGATGCAGTTCGCGCAGGATGGCTGGCTCGAGTTCCTCCACGCGTACTTCGGCGGGAACTAGGCGGACGACTCGCCGGGACCAGCCGGGGCGCTGTCGTCACCGATACCTTCCGAGCCGGATCGAGGGGGAGCTTCGGCTCCCCCTCGCCGTCTTCCTCGGCCTCTGTCCGCTGGCGCTCTCCGGGTGGATACTGGCGTCGGCGACCAAGTGCGGGGGTATGAGCAGAGCGCCGCGGACATCCGATGGAGTACGGCACCGTGACCTCGACGACTTCGAGATCTCCGTCGCGCGGCACCCCAGTTCGACCGTGCGGCACTTCTTCGTCACCTCCGCCGACGGTCCGCTGAGGCCGGAGGTATACGTCTGCCAGTACCTTCTGAGGCATGGCGCGACGTGCTGCTACTGGACGCAGAACGACTGCTGGGACGTGCTGGCGAGACGAATCGCCAGAGCTTCCGCCAGCAGTCCCGGCCGCCTCATGCAGACGGTGGCCCTCGGGGATGGCTACCGGAACCTGTATCGCGCTCTCGGCGAGGACGGCTACGCTGCGTTTCTCCGCGATGCCTTGGAGCAGGTCAAGAACCCGACGGCGGTCTGGAAGGCGAAGGACGCTCCACACAAGGGTCGCGATCATCGTCTGACAGGCATGAGGAGTGATGCCCTGCACGGCTTCTTCACCGAGCTGCTCCCCCACTTCACGCCAGATCAGGTCGTCGCCATCGTGGGCCTCGTCTACACCGGTGAGACGGGATTCTCGCTTCGCGGCATGCCCGCCCTCACCGCGATAGAGGCCGGCAGAGTGGTGTTCGTGGCAGTGAAGTCCCCGGGCGACCGGATCTCCGGCACCCAGCGGGGCGTTCACGACTTCCTGTCGGGTCTAGGCTTTCAGGTTCGTACGTGCCGCCTGACTGAGCGCGGCGTGTATCCGTGGGAGAGACCCCCGGAGCCGGAGGCCGAGAAGGTGGACGAGGCTGGTGGCGGTGAATCCCCGGCCGAGGCCGCGATCGCGACGGAGCACGACGTGCCGGCGGCCCCCCCAGCGCTGCGGCGATGTGCCGTCTGCGGCTTGTCTCTCAGCGAATCGGCGACCTTCTGCCCGGTCTGCGGGATACCCGCGCAGACGCCGGCCGAGACCCGCGCGCCTTGCTCTGTCTGCGGGGAACCCCTGATCAGTCTCGAGGACGTGTCCGTGTGCGGCCGTTGCCGCTACGGTCTGGAGAACGCTCGCAGGCGGCGCATCGAGGAGGCGGAAGGGCCGGTCCACGAGGCATGGGGTTGCCGGGTGAGGGACCCCGATCGGGCGGAGGAGCTGTACCGGCAGGCGATCGATCGCTTGCTGGAGCTCGACCAGGACGCGCTCGACTCCCCGAAGGGACGCAGGGCCCTGCTGTTCGCCTTCGATCGCCTGAGCAATCTGCTCAAGAGCAGAGGGCGTCAGGTGGAAGCTCTGGAGGCGATCGAGTGGGCTGCCTCGTTGGGGTTGCTCGACGACGATGACCCCGACACGAAGACGTACCGGGATTCGCTCCGAAAGCGCCGCGACGGTCGGCGGCGCGTCTCACCGCAGACGCCGCATGACGGCGAGCCGTGACCGGTGGGTCGCGCCTGAGCCGCAGCGACGAGATCGTCACGCCGGCAACGCCATCGTCGCCCTTGCCGGCTGACCGGAGTGCCAAGCGACCCCGCCGCCGCTGACGCGGCAGTCGCCCGCGGCGAGGGATCGGTCCGAGATGCCCTCGAAGTACATCTCACCCGACGCAGCCGGGCCTTCGGCGGTCCTGGGCATCCGGACCCCGATCGCGTCACCGTCGCCGACGGGGTCTCGCGGAGAGAGTCTTCCCTCCCACGAGAACTCAGATGTAGCGTCGCTTGTCCCGTGAGACCAGCACCGTCGGGGAATGCGCTGAAAAGGGTTGGTAGCGGCGGCAGGACTCGAACCTGCGACACGCGGATTATGATTCCGCTGCTCTGACCAGCTGAGCTACGCCGCCACCGGTGGGAAGAGGATGATACCAAAGGCCCCGAGCGGCCCTCAATCCGGGCTCGCAAGAGCCGGCCATCCAATCTCGTCACACTGCGTCCGCAGCCTCGGCGACAGGTTGAACTCCCCCACCCTTTCCTCTAGCATCGACTCCTGCTCCCGGGGGAGTGCCCGAGTGGTTAAAGGGGGCGGACTGTAAATCCGTTGGCGCAGCCTACCTAGGTTCAAATCCTAGCTCCCCCACCAGCGAGCCCGGTTAGCTCAGTCGGCAGAGCACCTCCATGGTAAGGAGGGGGTCCACGGTTCGAGTCCGTGACCGGGCTCCAGTCTCTTCCTCGGGCACGCTCGTCCAGAGGCGACGTTCGCCTGTCCGCCGACAGCCCGATGGACGCTGATCCTCCGCTAGACGCCCAGGTCGCCCAGACCGATGACCGCGTGTCGCGTGCCGTAGGCTGCGCGGACCAGCTTCTCGTCAGCCGTGACCAACGGCAGCCCGAGCACATCGGCGAGCGCGACATAGCAGGCGTCGTAGATCGAGACCGTCAGACGGAGACTCAGGCGTAGAGCCAGCGGAAGCAGCCCCCCGATGTGATGCCGCACGATGGGCAGCGCCAGCAGATACGCAAGACCGCCCTCGGCCGCATCGGGCTCGACGCACCCCCGTCGCACTGCGGCGACCATCGCGCTGGCGCATTCGATATCGAAGAGATCGGGCGCGATCCAGAAGCCGCGCCTGCTGCCTTCGCCGGCCGCCAGGAGTGACTCGGCTGTCTCCGCGAACTGCTCGCGCGGCAGCACGAGCTTCACCGCGACGCTCGCGTCGATCACTCCCCGAGCAGTTGTCTGGTCCGTCGTTGCCTCTCCTCGCGGATCGCCTCTGTGCTGTCGAATCGAACGTCCCGGTCGGGCAGCGACTCCCGAAAGAGGCGTGCCTTGGCCAGCCACTCATCCATCGTGAGCGGGGGCTCTTGCGCGGCGAGGCCCTTCTCGAGCAGGTAGATCACCTCAGCCGTAAGCGAGCGGTGCTGCATCGCCGCCTCTGTCTTGACGCGTTCGTACAGGTCGTCGGGGATCCCGCGCACGTGGAGAATGGGCATGAGCGTCGCCTCCTTCTCCACCACGCTACCCTCCTTGGTTGCATTGTGCAACAGCGGGGCGCCACGAGCGGCTGCAAGAAGGCTACGCAGGTCGGTCTTGAGGCGCGAGGATGACGACCCGTACCTCGCGGAGACGATGGGCCCGCCGGGAGGTCGACGTTGGGTGTTCCCGACCGCACGAGCCGCGGCGACGTCGACGGCGACCGTCCGAAGCGAGCCAGAGTGTCAGCAGATCCGCGGCAGCAGCTCGCCCACCGGCATATCGAGCACGCGGCGCGTACCGTAGACGGTGCGCAAGGCGACGCGGCCGGGGTGGGCGGCGGTGACGACGCCCACCTGCGCCGCGTCGCGGCCCAACGGGTGCGCGCGCAGCGCAGCCACGACGGCGTCAGCGGGCTCGGGGGCGACGACCAGGACCATCTTGCCCTCGTTGGCCAAGGTCAGCGGGTCGTAACCCAAGAGGTCGCAGACCGAGCGCACCGCAGGCGAGACCGGGATCGCGGCCTCCTCGAGCTCGATGCCGAGCTTCGCCTCCTCGGCGAGCTCGGCCAGCACGGTGGTCAGGCCGCCGCGCGTCGGGTCGCGGAGAAAGCGCAGCGCCTCTGCGCTGTCGCCTGACGCGGACTCGGCGGCAGCTGGGGATCCGCTCGCTGAGCCGGTCGGGGATATGCCGCGCACTGCCTCGATGGCAGCCTCGACGAGCCCCCAGAGCGGCGCGCAGTCGCTGCGCACGTCGGCGCTGAAGTGGAAGTCGCCGCGGGCGGCAAGCACGGCGACCGCGTGATCGCCGACGCCGCCCGAGAGGACAACCGCATCCCCTTCGCGCACGGTCTCCGCGCCGAGGTCGTGTGCGACGACGATCTCTCCCACGCCGGTCGTCGTGATGTAGACGCCGTCACAGGCGCCGCGCTCGACCACCTTCGTGTCGCCGGTGACGATCTCGACGCCGGCCTCGGCGGCGGTCGCCGCCATGCTCGCGCAAATCGCCTCAAGCTCGTCGACGGCGAAGCCCTCCTCGATGATGAAGGCGGCGGCGAGCGCCAGCGGCCGCGCCGCCGCCGTCGCCAGGTCGTTCACCGTACCTGCGACCGAGAGGCGGCCGATGTCGCCGCCGGGAAAGATGAGCGGCTGCACGACGTGGCTGTCGGTCGTGAACGCGATGCGGCCGCTCGGGACGAGCGCGACGGCGTCGTCGAGGCGTTCGAGCAGCGGGTTGGCGAACGCCCGTACGAAGACGTCGCGCACCAGGTCGCGGTACAGCTTGCCGCCGCTGCCGTGACCGAGGAGGATGCGGCCGCCGGGGGTGGCGCCTGCGGCGCCCGGCCCGGCGGCCTCGTCCCTCTTCCCCGCCTCAGTCATCGATCCCCCGGAACCGATAGCGCGCCGCGCAGGCGCCCTCGCTGGAGACCATGCAGGCGCCGACAGGGTCCTCGGGCGTGCAGCGCGCGCCGAACAGCGCGCACTCGGCCGGGTCGAGCACGCCGCGCAGGACCTCGCCGCAGCGGCAGCCCGTGGGCTCGAGCGGCTCGCCGGCGTCGACGTCGAAGCGTCGCTCGGCATCGAACGGCGCGTACTCCTCGCGCAGACCCAGCCCGGAGCCGGTGATCACGCCGAGACCGCGCCAATCGGCGTCGCGGGGCTCGAACACCTGTGCCATCAGGCGCTGCGCCACGAGGTTGCCCTCTGGGCGCACGGCGCGGCCGTATTCGATCTCGATCGCCGTCTCGGTCTGGCGCGCGAGCCGCAGGAGTGCATCCAGGACGTCGTACGCCTCGAATCCGGCGATCACGCCGCCGACGCCGTACTCACGGGCGAGGAACTCGTAGCATGCCGAGCCCGTGACCACGCTCACGTGACCCGGGAGGACGAAACCGCCGATGTCGGTCTCGCCCAAGTCGAGCAACGCCTCGAGCGGCGGCGGCATCGTCTTGTGCATGCTGAGGACGCTGAAGTTGCGGAGCCCGTGCGCCTGCGCTTCGAGCAGCGCGGCGGCCACGGTGGGCGCCGTGGTCTCGAAGCCGATTCCGGCGAAGACGACCTGACGATCAGACTCGCCGGCCGCGATCTCGACCGCGTCGCGCGGCGAGTACACGACGCGTACGTCGGCGCCGGCGGCGCGCTCGGCCGCCAGCGACGAGCGCGACGCGGGCACGCGCATGAGGTCGCCGAAGGTCGTCAGGGTCACCTCGGGCAGGCGCGCGAGCGCGATGGCTTTGTCGAGGTCGCCCATCGCGGTGACGCAGACCGGGCAACCGGGGCCGGACACGAGGCGCACCTCGGGCGGCAGCAGGTCGCGCAGGCCGAAGCGGGCGATCGCCATGGTGTGCGTGCCGCAGACCTCCATGAAGGTGAGCGCCGAGGACCCGCGGCGGACGAGCGCCGCGCTCGCCTCGACGGCGAGGCCGGCGGCCAGGCGCTGGAGGGCGGCCGGCTGGACGGCGGCCACGCCGGATCGCGGGACGGCGTCGGCCGGCCGCGTCACGCGTCCTCCTGCGAACCGCCCCTGTCGAAGGTCCCGCCGGTCTCGTGACGCCGGTCGCGCGAGTCTTCCCAAGCCGCCGCCTCCGCCAGCTCCGCGAGCAGGGCGTACGTCTCGTCGGCCTCGTCCTCATCGATCACGCTGATCGCGTAGCCGGCGTGCACGAGGACGTAGTCGCCGATCCGGGCGTCCGGCACGAGCACCAGGCTGGCGCGCTGCTCGAGACCCTCGGCGACGATGATCGCCAGCTGGCCGTCGATGGCGGTGATGCGCATGGGAAGGGCGAGGCACATGCGGTGGTCCTGTCGTCGAAGTGCTGCGGGCCGCTGCCGGTCAGTCGAGCAGGCCGCGACGGCGCAGGACAGTATAGCCCGCCACGGCGGCCTGCCCCAACGCGACGCCGCCGTCGTTGGCGGGCACGAGGCCGCTACCGAGGACCTCGAAGCCGTCGGCCTCGAGCGCGTCTTCGCACAGGTCGCTGAGGAGGCGGTTCTGGAAGACGCCGCCGGTGAGCGCGGCGACGGCAAGGCCGTTCGCCGCGCGGACCCGGCGGCACAGCTCGAGGGTGAGCGCGGCGACCGTCGTGTGCAGCCGCGAGCCTACGTAGCCCGGCTCGCGCCCCGCCTCGACGTCATCCAGCACCGCGGCGACCAGGGGCGCCAGGCGCACCACGGCGGCGGGAGCCGTCGCGACTTCCTCTTCGATCGCGAACGGATAGGGCTCGGCTCCGGAGCGCGACATCATCTCGAGCTCGATCGCCGCCTGGCCTTCGTAGGTGATGCTGCCGCGCACACCGGCCAGCGCGGCGACGGCGTCGAAGAGCCGCCCGCAGCTTGTCGTGAGCGGCGCGTTCTCGCCGGTCTGCACCTGGCGCACGACCGCGGTCAGTTCCTCGTCGGAGAGGAACGGCTCGCGTCCGCCGGCGCGGCCGCGCAGCAGCCGCGCCGCCCTCGCGAGCCCATCGTCGCCGAGCAGCGCGTACACCCAGCCGGCGGCCGTCCGCGCCGGACGCTCGATGGCGAGCGCGCCGCCGGGCAGCGGGAGCTCCTCGAGGTGGGCGACCCGCTCGTAGCCCAGCAGGTCGCCCACCAGGACCTCCCCGCCCCACAGGACGCCGTCGGCGCCGTAGCCCAAGCCATCCATGCAGACGCCGATGACCTGATCCTCTCGCCCGTTTTCGACCAGCCGAGCGGCCAGGTGCGCGTGGTGGTGCTGCACGGCGACCTTCTCTTCCCGCGGAAGCGTCAAGGCGTGCTTCGTGGCCAGGTACTCGGGGTGCGAGTCGTAGGCGACGACCTCGGGCTCCAGCCTGAACATGCGCTCGTAGAGGGCGATGCTCGTCTCGTAGTGCTCGAGCGTCTCGAGGTTCTCGAGGTCGCCGATGTGCTGGCTCAGAAAGGCGTAGGCGTCACGAGTCACGCAGAACGTGTTCTTGAGTTCGGCGCCGCAGGCCAGGACCTGAGGGAGCTCCCGAGGCAGGGGCACCGGGAAGGGCGCGTAGCCGCGAGAGCGACGGACGAGCCGCGGCCGACCACGACGCACCAGCGCCACCGAGTCGTCATAGCGCGCCGCGATCTCGCGGTCGTGCAGAAGGTAGGCGTCGGCGATGTGCGCCAGCCTGTCGGCCTCTTCCCAGCCCTTGACGATCGGCTCCTCGGCAAGGTTGCCGCTGGTCATCACGAGCGGCCGACCCGCGGCGCGCAGGAGCAGCACGTGGAGCGGCGTGTAGGGCAGCATGGCGCCGAGGTACCGCTGACCCACCGCGACCCCGGCGTCCACCGGAGGGACATCCGCTTCGGCCGACCCGACCTCGGCCCCGATCGTGCCGTCGGTGCGGACCTCTCGCCAGTCCAGCAGCACGATGGGATGTTCGGGAGACGTCAGCAGGTCGGCCTCTTCGGGGTCCACGCGACAGTGCCGCCGAAGCTCGTCCACGTCGCCGAACATCACCGCGAGCGGCTTGTCGGGACGGCGCTTCCGCTGCTTGAGCTTGCGGACCACGGCGCCGTCGGTCGCGTCGCAGGCGAGATGGAAGCCGCCGAGCCCCTTGACGGCGAGGACCTCGCCGTCGCGCAGCAGCTCGGCGGCGGCGCGGATCGGCGCCGCCGGATCGTCGGTCGTGCCCGCCGCCAGCTCCACGGCAGTGCCGTTCACGCGCCGCACCAGCCGAACGCGCGGCCCGCACACCGGGCATGCGTTCGGCTCGGCGTGGAAGCGCCGGTCGGACGGGTCCTCGTACTCCCTGCGACAGGCAGGGCACAGCGGGAAGTGGCGCATCGTCGTGCGCTCACGGTCGTAGGGCAGCCCCTCGATGATCGTGAAGCGAGGCCCGCAGTTCGTGCAGTTGGTGAAGGGGTACTCGTGACGGCGATCCGCGGGGTCAAGCAGCTCGCGGCGGCAATCGCCGCAGGTCGCGATGTCGGGAGAGACGAGCTGGTAGGCGTCAGGGTCCGCGGCGCTCTCGACGATCACGAATTCGTCGCGTCCCTCGTACGGCGCCGCCGCGCGGGTGAGCGTCGCCACATAGGCGCGCGGTGGCGCCTCCTCGCGAACGTCGCGCGCGAACGCCTCCAGCGCCGCCGCCGTCCCCTCGGCGTGGATCTCGACCCCCGCCGACGTGTTGCGCACCCAGCCGTACACGTCCGACCGCTTCGCGAGTCCGTAGATGAAGGGGCGAAACCCTACCCCCTGGACGACGCCGGTGACGGTGATGAACTCGGCGTTCACGGAAGATCGCCCCAAGCCGGGCGCGCGGCTGGCCGCGCCGCCGTCCGGGCGGCCGTCGGCCGCCCGGCCGGTCCGCGGGTCACCCCGCGTCCACCTCGGCCCGCACCAGGTCGATGACCCTCTCGGCGGCGGCGGCGACCGGGGGCGAGAACTCCTCGCCGAAGGTCTCGATGTCCTCGGCCTCGACGGCGAACACGGTCACGTCCTCGGGCATGGGCATACCGAGCTGGCGGCCCAGCTCGAGCGCCGTGTGAAGACCGATCGAGTGCGCCGAGCCGTAGCGGTGGCCGCCCTTGAACTCACGGGCCTCGTAGCGAACGATGTCGCCGGGTTCGCGCCCGCTGCGCAGGGCGTCGACGATCACGACCTTGTCATAGCCCTTGACCAGCTCGAGCAGGCGCAGCCCGGCGACCTCGCTCTGCTGGATCTCCACCCCGTCCGGCATGGGGCCCGCCTGCAGGCGCTCGGCGACGTAGAGGCCGACGCCGTCGTCCGACAGGATCGGGTTCCCCATGCCGAGGACGAGGGTGGAGGTCACCTCACATGTTCCTCTTGGCGCTGGCGATGATCTCGCCCGTCGCCTCGCTCTTGGTGACGACCTCGAGCGGCATGTCGCCGGGCAGCGTGTGCGTGGCGCAGCCGAAGCAGGGGTCGTAGGCGCGGAAGGCCATCTCAATCATGTTGAGGGTGCCCTCGCTGATCTCGGTGCCGCCCTTGATGAGGCCTTCGGCGGCCTTCTTGAGCGACATGGAGATGGCGGCGTTGTTGTTCGTGGTACCGACGATGAGGTTGACGTTCGTGACCATGCCCTTGTCGTCGGTCTTGTAGTGGTGGTACAGGGTACCGCGCGGCGCCTCGACGACGCCGACGCCCTCGCCCACGATCCCGGTCGGGATGTTGCGCACGTTCGGGTCGGTGAGGTCGGGGTGCGTGGCGAGCTCGTGGGCGCGCTCGGCCGCGTAGAGCAGCTCGACGAGGCGCGCCCAGTGGGTCGCCAGCGTCGCGTGGACCGGCTTGCCGCCGAGCGTCGAGTAGAAGCGCTCGTACTCGGCCTGCGCCTGCGGCGTGGCCATGCCGTCGGAGGCGTTGAGACGGCTGAGCGGTGAGGCGCGATAGACGCCCGAGTCGTTGCCGTCGACGAAGCCCTTCCAGCCCACCTTCTTGAGGTACGGGTAGACGAGGTAACTGTACGGCTCGACGTGCTCGGCAATGACGTCGAGGTAGTCCTTGCCCTCGAACTTGACGAGTTCCTTGCCGTCGGGGCCGGTGACCCTGATCTTGCCGTCGTAGAAGTTGACCTTGTTGTTCTCGTCGACCATCCCCATGTAGTAGGTCTGGTGCGTGAACGCGTCGCTCTTGATGAGCTCGACGTAGTCGTTGTTGCCGAGCACGACGTCGTCGAAGAGCTGCAGGCTGAACTTGGCGAACTCGACGAAGCCGGTCGTGATCTGGACCATCCGCTCTTGCTGCTCTTTGGTGACCGCGGCGCTCACGCCGCCGGGCAGGCCGCAGACCGGGTGGATCTGCTTGCCGCCGATCATGGTGATGAGCTCGGCGGCCTCGGCGCGCAGGTTGATGAGCGCGCTCGCCGTCTCGAGCCCGACCTTGTGCACGATGCCGAGGATGTTGCGCTCGGCCGGGTCGGCGGTCGGCCCGATGACGAAGTCGGGGCCGGCCAGGATGTAGAAGTGGGTCGTGTGGTCGGTGACGAAGAAGGCGTTGTAGAGCAGCTCGCGCAGCCTGAGGCCGGCCGGCGCCACCTCGACGCCGAAGACGGCGTCGATGGCCTTCGATGCGGCCATGTGATGCGCCTCGGGGCAGACGCCGCAGATGCGCGGCGTGATGCGCGCCAGCTCCTCGACCGGGCGGCCGACGCAGAAGCGCTCGAAGCCGCGCAGCTCGGGGATCTGGAAGTAGACGTTCGCGACCTCGCCGGCGTCGTTGACGAAGATCTCGATCTTGCCGTGGCCCTCGAGGCGGGTGATGGGATCGACGGATATCTTCTTCATCAGACCTTCGCCCTCCTGAGCAGCGAATCGGCGAGCCCGAAGCGGTAGAAGGTGCCGACCGGGTCGGGCAGCGTCGCGGCGATCTCGGCGATCTCCTCGGGCGTCGGCGCGTCGACGATCGAGGCCAACGTGCTGAGCATCTTGGCGCCCTGGTCGACGACGCCCTCGGGCGCGCCGTAGCAGCCCCGGCACGCCATGCCGACCGTGGTGCAGCGCGCGCCGCAGCCGGCGCGCGTGGCCGGACCCATGCACACGACGCCCTGCTCGAGCAGGCACTTCTCCGGATCGGGCAGGAACTCCCAGATTCGCCGGAAGCCGCCGATCTTCTTCTCTTCCTTGACCCGCTTGCACTCGTCACAGCAGGACTTGGGAGCGACGCCGACAAAGGCGCCCTTCGGCGGCAGCTCGGCCTCGCCCTTGAGCGCGGCGGTCACGACGTCGAGCACCGCCCCGATCTGGTGCGCCTCGGGCGGGCAGCCCGGCATGAAGTAGTCGACGTCGACCGTCTGGGCGAGCGTCTTCACGGTGTCGTAGAGGTGCGGCAGCTCGAGCTCGCCTTCGGGGACCTCGAGCTTCTCCTGTGGATAGATCCCCTCGGGATTGTCGATCGACGGGTTCTTCGTGTAGACGAGCTCCTTGAGCTCGGCGGCCGTCGACTCGTTGATCAGCCCCGGGATGCCGCCCATGGTCGCGCAGGCGCCGAAGGCGACAAGCACCTTGGACTTCTTGCGCAGCAGGTTGGCGACGTACTCGTTCTCGCTGTTGCGGATGCAGCCGTTGAACAGGCAGACGTCGATGAAGCCGTCGTCGTAGCCCTCGACGTCCTTGTACTTGAAGTCGGCCGCCACGGGCCAGAAGACCACGTCGTAGTTGGCGTCGACCTCGAGGATCTTCTCCTTGATCTCGAGGACGGCGATCTCGCAACCGCCGCAGCTGCCGGCCCAGTACATGGCGAACTTGAACTTCGTGAGCGGTGCGCCTTCGGCGCCCCGCTCAATAGCTTCACTACGGGAGCTATTCATGCCGGCACCGCCTCCTCGACGCGATCGGACGCCGCGGTGCCGGGCTTGGCCGGGTCGACGTCGGTCTGGGTCTTCCAGCCGAGCGGGCCGAGGGCACGGATCTCTTCGGTGAACTCGGTGACGACGCGGGCGAACTTGTCGCCCTCGGCCGCCGAGACCCACTCGAGCCGCACGCGCCCGGGCTCCAGGCCGAGCTGCTCGAGCATCTTGTGCATCAGCGGGAAGCGGCCCGCCGTGCGGTAGTTGCCGTTGATGTAGTGGCAGTCGCCCGGGTGGCAGCCGGCGATGAGCACGCCGTCGGCGCCCTCGGCGAGAGCCTTGAAGATGTGGGTCGGGTCGACGCGGCCCGAGCAGTTGGTCTTGATCGGCACGAGGTTCGGCGGGTACTTCATCCGCGACGTGCCGGCGAGATCGGCGCCGTTGTAGCTGCACCAGCGGCAGAGGAAGCCGATCAGCCGTGGTTCGAATTGGTCACTCACTCTGGACTCCTTCTCCCACGCCGGTCGTCATATGACCAGGGCTCCTTCGATCTCGGCAAAGATCTGTTCGTCAAGGTAGCCGCGCTGCTGCGGGACGCCCGACCCGCAGGCGGCGACGCAGACCCCGCAGCCCTTGCAGGCCGCCTCGATGACCTCCGCCGCGTCCTTCTCCGCGTTGTACTGGATCGCGGCGTGCGGGCAGAGGCCGACGCAGATGTGACACCCCGAGCACTTCTCGGGGTCGATGTACGAGATCGTGGGCTCGACCTTGACCGTGGGGTTGTCGACGAGCGCCAGAGCGCCGGCCGCAGCCGCGCCGGCCTGAGCCACCGTGTCGGGGATGTCCTTGGGGTACTGGCAGCAGCCGGCGATGAAGATGCCGTCGGTGATGGTGCTCACCGGCTCAAGCTTGGGATGCCGTTCGAGGTAGAAGCCATTGGCGCTGCAGCCGAAGCCGAAGATCTGCGACGTGGCCTTGGCGTCGTCCCGCGGCGCCAGACCGGACGAGAGGACCACCATATCGACGGGCAGGCGCCGCGTGATGCCGAGCAGCGTGTCCTCGACCTTGACGATCAGGTGGCCTTGCTCCGTCTCCGAGAGCCCGACGTCGCTCACCTCGGCGGCCCGGCCACGGATGAAGTGCACGCCCTCGTTCATGAGGCGCTTGTAGAACTCCTCGTAGCCCTTGCCGTAGGTGCGCATGTCGATGTAGCACTCGTACACCTCGGTCTCGGGCAGGTGCTCCTTGATGAGGTGCGCGAACTTGAGCGAGTACATGCAGCAGACGCGCGAGCAGAACTCCTGGTAGTTCTCGTCGCGGCTGCCGACGCAGTGCAGGATGGCGACCGACTTCGGCGGCTCGCCGTTCTTGCAGACGATGTGGCCGCCGGTCGGGCCGGAAGCGTTGGAGATGCGCTCGAACTCGAGGCTCGAGATCACGTTGTCGAGATGCCCGTAGCTGTAGCGCGTCTCGGGCGTCGGGTCCCAGAGCTGGAAGCCGGTGGCCATGATGATGGCGCCGACCTCCACCTCGATCTCCTCGTCCTTCTGGTCGAAGTCGATGGCCTCGGGGCCGCAGGCCGTGACGCAGGGCTGCTTGCACTTCTTACCCGTGAGGGTGAGGCAGCGAGTCGGGTCGATGGTGGCCTTCAGCGGGACGGCCTGCGGGAAGGGGATGTAGGCGGCGGCGCGCTTGCTCAGCCCCTGGTCGAACTCGTTCGGCACCTTGCGCACGACGCACGCCTCGGTGCAGAGGGCGCAACCGGTGCACTTGTCGACGTCGACGTAGCGCGCCTTCTTCTTGACCTTGACCTTGAAGTTGCCGACGTAGCCGTCGACCTGCGTGACCTCACTGTAGGCGAGCATCTCGATGTTCGGCTCCTTGCCCGCGGCCGACATCTTCGGCGTCAGGATGCACGCCGCGCAGTCGAGCGTCGGGAAGGTCTTGTCGAACATCGCCATGTGGCCGCCGATCGAGGAGTCGCGCTCGACCAGGTACACCTTCTTGCCGGTGGCGGCGAGCTTGAGGGCCGCTTCGATGCCGGCGATGCCGCCGCCGACGACCATGACGTTGGGGTTGACCGGCACCTCGATGGGCTCGAGCGGCACGTTGAGGGGCAGACGGTGGATCTGCGCCCCGAGGATGCGCTTGGCCTTCTCGGTGGCCGCATCGCCGTCGATCGTCACCCACGAGCAGTGCTCGCGGATGTTGGCCATCTGCAGCAGGAAGGGATTGAGCCCGCCGTCGCCGGCCGCCTTGCGGAAGGTCGGCTCGTGCATGGTCGGCGAGCAGGCGGCCACCACGGCGCGCGTGATGCCGTGTTCCTTGATGTCTTGCTTGATGAGGTCCTGGCCCGGGTCCGAGCACATGTACTTGTACTCGCGGGCGATCGCCACGTTCGGCTGCTCAGCTGCCCAGCGCGTCACCTCTTCGACATCGACCTTGCCGGCGATGTTGGTGCCGCAGTGGCAGATGTAGACGGCGATCTTCTCTTCTGCCATTTGCCTCTCCTCCTCGCCGCTCACGCCGGGATCGCAGACAGCACCGGCGCACAGGAGACGACCTGCTTGTCGATGCCGAGCTGCTTGGGGTCGGCGCCCAGCGCCAGGCCGGCGAGCTGGGTGAAGTACATGACCGGGATGTTGAAGTCGGTGCCGTAGGCCTTGTTGACCCGCGGCTGGTAGCCCTCCAGGTTCATCTCGCACAGCGGGCAGGCGGCGACCATCACGTCGGCCTTGTACTGCCGCGCCGCGACGAGCAGCTCGTGACAGAGGCGCAGGGCCGCGTCCTCGCGGGTGAGCATCATCATGCCGCCGCAGCAGTCGGTCTTGGCGTCGAACTCGGAGATCACGTCGGCGCCCAGCGCCTCGAAGAAGCGGTCCATGGTGGTCGGCAGCTGGACGTCGTCGAAGGTGCCCATGGGGCGCGAGAACTGGCAGCCGTAGTAGGGCGCCACGCGCAGTCCGGTCAGACGCCGCGTCACCTTCTGGGCGATGGCGTCGAGCCCGACATCGTTGACGAGGATGTCCATGACGTGCCGCACCCTGACGTTGCCGTCGTAGCTGCGCCCGACGGCGCCGAGAGCGCCGTTGACGGCCTCGAACACGTGCGGGTCTTCCTTCATGTACCGGTTCGTCTTGGACAGCGTGGTGTAGCAGGCGTTGCAGATGACACAGACCTCGTCGTCGCCCATCTCCTGGGCGATGGCGAGGTTGCGCGCGGCGATCGCGAACGAGTCGAGCTCGCGCACCGAGAAGTAGCTCGTGGCGCCGCAGCAGTTCCAGTCGTCCAGCTCGACGAGCTCGACGCCGAGCTTCTGCATCATCGCCCGCGACGACATGTCGTAGGCCTTGCCCGTCGCCTCGGCGGAGCAGCCCGGGTAGTAGAGGTACTTCATTGGGCCTTCGCCTCCTGAGCCTCGAGGTACGCGGAGATCTTCTCGAGCTCGTCCCTGCCGCGGATGTTCTTGGCCATGAGCGGCATGCGGCCGGCTGTGAACAGCCTGAGCCCGAGCTGCCAGAACTTGAACGGCAGGCTCCAGTCCTTGGTGACCATGTACCTGGCCATGAGCTCGACCTCGTGGTTGCGGCCGTGCTTGCGGACGCTGTCGACGAAGATCTTGGTCATCGCCGGGTTCTTGCTCTGCTTCGGCGCGAGGTCGTACTTGATGGCCATGCGCTTGAGCTCGTACATGAGGTCGGTGATCTTTATGCCGGCGGGACAGCGCACCGTGCAGTAGTAGCAGGACGTGCACAGCCAAATGGTGTTGCTCTTCACGACCTTGTCGATCATGCCGGCGCGGAAGGCGGCGATGACCTCGCGAGGACCGAAGTCCATGAGGTAGCTCGTCGGGCAAGACCCCGTGCAGGTGCCGCACTGCTGGCAGATGTTGATCTTCTCGCCCGACGGCATGCTCATGACGTCGTCGATGAACTTCCGATGCAGCTCCCTGGCTTGCGGCGTGGTCAGCAGCTCTGTCATTCCCCTCTCCAGTCGGTCAAATGAGCGGCATGCGTGACAGCCCCGCCTGCCCGCAAGGGGGCGGAGCGGAAGGACCTCGGGAGGACCTCACGCGTGCGAGCGGGCCGTGCCCGCGGCTTCAGCGGGCGGCGCCTCTACTCCCACGAAGTACAAGGTATCACGGCCGAAGCTATCCTGCCTTGAACCTTATGTACAAGAAGTGCAGGGGGGAGCGCCTGATTGGACGATGCCGGAATGCCGCCGAGGCGTGCCATCCGGTACAGTGAAGGCCCTAGTCAGTGTGGGTCATACACCCGAATGGCCCACTCGCGACGCCCCAACCGCGACTCGGCAGCGGGATCGCACGGCCATCCTCGTAGGGCCGGATTGGCCCGAGCCGCGGCCGCCCTGGCACCGGCGACAGGACGGGATGTCGAAAGATCCGACGCGGCAACGCTGGGGTCGCCACGCTCCCGGCGCCGCGCCCCGCACGACTACTCGAGCCGGATGAGCCCCGTGCGCAGGGAGTACTTGACCAGTTCGGTGACGTCGTGCAGGTCCAGCTTGCGCATGATGTTGGCGCGATGGCTCTCGACCGTCTTGCGGCTGAGGCACAGGACGTCGGCGATCTCCTGGTTCGTGTTGCCCTCGGCGATGAGCTTGAGGACCTCACGCTCGCGCGCGGTCAGGGGTTCCTCGCCGCTCTTCGGCTCGTTGCCGCGCACGCGTCGCACGTAGTCCTCGATGAGCTTCGCGGCGATCGCCGGGTTCAGGAACGACGACCCGGAGTGCACCTCGCGGATCGCCAGGGTGAGGTCGTCCGCTGCCATCCCCTTGAGCACGTAGCCTGACGCGCCGGCCTGGATGACCTGCTGCACGTACTCGTCGTCGTCGTACATGCTCAGGATGAGGACCTTGACGTCGTCGTGCTTCTGCTTGATGCGCGATGTCGCCTCGAGTCCGTTCATGCGCGGCATGACCATGTCCATGAGGACGATATCGGGCAGGAGCTTGTCCACCTTCTCCACCGCCTCCTGCCCGTCGGCGGCCTCCCCGACGACCACGATCTCAGGCTCCCCGGCCAGGAGCGCGCGCACGCCTTCGCGCAGGATCGTGTGGTCGTCCACGAGGAGCACACGGATGACGGCCTCACGACCGTCCGACGGCTGTGTCACAGCTCGCTCACCTCCTGCGCTTGGCCTCCGTGCAGCGGTACGACGACGTGGACCTGTGTCCCCCTGCCGGGCGCCGACGTGATGCGCGCCGTGCCGCCCAGCAGCTCGGCGCGCTCCTTGATCGAGAGCAGCCCCACTCCGTAGAGGCCCTCACGGTCGAGGATCACGTCGTCCGGGTCGAACCCTGTGCCGTTGTCGGCCACCGCCAGTGCGGCGTAGCCCGACTGCACCTCCAGGGAAAGCAGCGCCCGGGTCGCGTGCGAGTGACGGGCGATGTTGCCGAGGGACTCCTGGGCGATTCTATACAAGGTCGTCTCCACCCCGCTCGGCAGACGCCGGTTCTCCTCCGGCAGGTCGATCTCGACCTCGAGATCGACGCCCTGGAGGTGTGACTGGACGTACCACCGCAGCGCCGGTACCAGGCCGAAGTCGTCGAGCATCGACGGACGCAGGTCGTGGATCAGGAGCTTCACCTGGCTCAGGCTGTGGCGGATCAGCTGACGGGCGGTGGAGATGCGCTCGACGGCCGCGGGCGACGCCGGGCCGAGTGACTTCTCGGCCAGGTCGAGGTTGAGCAGGGCGGCGGCCAGCGACTGACCGGTCTCGTCGTGCAGCTCCCGGCCGATCCGCCGCCGCTCGTTCTCGATCGACTCGAAGATCTTCGCCGAGTAGGCGCGTGACTCGAGGTCGATGCGATCGAGCATCTCGCTGGCCGCGCGCGCCACCCCGAGCAGGCTCGGCTCGCCCTCGTCGACCGTGAGTGCTGAGGCCCGCTCGCCCTTGTGCACCGAGGCCATCGCCCTGCTCAGGTCGACGAGGGGCCGGAAGGTGTTGCGCAGGACGGTGTAGTTCGCCGCGGCGATCATCACGGCGCCCAGGCAGAAGAAGAGGAGGACGAGCGCCCACGCCGGCCAGTCGTCGAAGCGGCGCGTGAGCACGGTACCGCCGATGGCGCCGGCCAGCACGATGCCGGCGTTGACGGCGATCAGCCGCAGGAGCGTCGGCTGTTTCCTCAAGCGGCGCACTACCCTCCCTCAGGTGGCCCCCCTCGACGGCCGCTGCAGAGATGACCCTACCGTATGCAGCGCAGACCTGCACGTCTCCATACCCACCGACCGGTGTCGGCTCCGCCGCCGCAGCGACACGTCGAGCGTGCCGCCACACGCCGCCGCGCTCGCCGGAGGCAGAAACCGTATAGGGTATAGACCCTATATGGAAGTAATGTATACTACCTAACCAGCATCGGCGCACCTCGGTAGAGGGACCGAGCCGCGCCGACGACGGGTGTGACGCCGGAAGCGGGAATGTGGCCCGCTGCCGGCGAACGGCCTCATCCCGACCGAGGTCGTGACGCGGTCGACTTGGGGAAAGGACCTACGCCGTGGGGGGGTCCATGAAGACCGGGGTCTATCTCTGTCAGACCGGCACCGGCGACCCGGACGCGATCAGCGTCCATGCGGTCGCCAGCTACGCGGGCAACCTGCCCAACGTGGAGGTGGTGCGGGACCTCGGGGTCCTGCCGAAGCTCGACACGACGGCGCTCGCCGACGAGCTGCGTCGCGAGGGCCTTGAGCGTCTGGTGATCGCCGGCGACTCGCCGGGCTTCTTCAAGCCCTCGTTCACGCGCGCGATGACCCTCGCCGGAGGCGATCCCAGGGAGGTGCGCCTGGCGTCGTTCCGTGAGTACGGCGCCTCGCGCGGCACGGGCACGGCGAGGGCGAAGGGCGTCCTTGCGTGCGCCGTGCTCGGCGTGCCCTACGCCCTCGCCGCCGTGCCCGACACGACCGCCGTCGGCCCGGCGACCCTGATCATCGGCGCCGGCGTCGCCGGCATCCAGGCGGCCCTCGAGATCGCCGACGCCGGCAAGCAGGTCCACCTCGTGGAGAGGGCGGGGACGATCGGCGGCCACATGGCGATGTTCGACAAGACCTTCCCCACCCTCGACTGCGCCGCCTGCATCCTCACGCCCAAGATGGTCGCCGTCGGGCAGCACGAGTCCATCGACCTTATGACCTACTCCGAGGTCGAGGACGTCACCGGCCGCCCCGGCGCCTACATGGTCAAGGTCCGCAAGAAGGCGCGCCGCGTCGATGCCGACGCCTGCGTCGCCTGTCACGCCTGCATGGAGGTCTGCCCGGTCCGCGTACCCAGCGAGTTCGACAACGGCATCGCCGAGCGCAAGGCCGTCTATATGCCCTTCCCGCAGGCCGTTCCCAACGCGTACCTCATCGACGAGAGCGCGTGCACCTACGTGCAGAGCGACGGCAAGAAGTGCGGCGTCTGCGCCAAGAAGTGCCCCAAGGAGTGCATCGACCTCGACCAAGCCGACGAGATCGTCGAGCTCGAGGTTGGGAACATCGTCCTGGCCACAGGCTACGACGTCTACGACGCGACGAAGATCGAACGCTACGGGTACGGGACGGTGCCCAACGTGCTCACCGCGCTCGAGTTCGAGCGCCTCACGAACGCCTCGGGCCCGACCGGCGGCAAGATCGTCTGCAAGACCAAGCGCTTCAACAAGCGCACGAAAGCGGACGAATGGGTCTTCGACGCCGCCGAGGGCCAGGCGCCGCGCAGCGTCGCGATCATCCACTGCGTGGGCTCGCGTGACGCCAACCACAACGCCTACTGCTCGCGCGTGTGCTGCATGTACTCGCTGAAGTTCGCCCACCTCGTCAAGGAGAAGCTCCCGGAGGCGGACTGCTACGAGTTCTACATCGACATGCGCGCCTTCGGGAAGGGCTACGAGGAGTTCGCCGACCGCATCAAGGCCGAGGGCACGTTCTGCGTGCGCGGCCGCACGGCGAAGGTCTTCGAGACCGACGGCCAGATGCTCCTCCGCGGCGAGGACATGGTCAGCGAGAAGCTCGTCGAGTTCCCCGTCGACATGGTCCTGCTGGCCGTCGGCCTCGTGCCCGCGCACGGCACCGACGATCTGGCCCGCATGCTCTCGCTGCCGACCGACGAAGGGTGGTTCAGCGAACTCGACTACAACGCCGACCCCACCGATACCGAGCGCGGCGGTATCTCGGTCGCCGGCGCCTGCCAGGCTCCCAAGGACATCCCCGACACCGTGGCGCAGGCCTCCGCCGTCGCGGCCGGCGTGCTCAAATCCATCGCCACCGGCCGCGGCCTCGACAGCCGCGCCGACCTCTCACTCGCCGACATCGAGGCCCGCGCCGCGAGCCTCGTCGAAGTCTAGGAAGGAGGCGCCATGGCGATCCGGGCCAATCCCAAGCTCATCGACGAGCTGGAGGCGTACGGCGCGCAGGACGTGTCGAAGTGCTATCACTGCGGCAACTGCTCCGCCACGTGCCCCTTCTCGGGCGGCGACACCGTCTTTCCGCGCCGCGCCATGCGGCAGCTGCAGATGGGTCTCGAGAGCAAGCTCGATAGCAGTCTCGACCCGTGGCTCTGCTACTACTGCGGCGAGTGCTCCGACGACTGCCCGCGCGACGCCGAGCCGGGCGAGACCATGATGAGCCTGCGCCGCTGGCTCACCGCGCGCTACGACTGGACGGGGATCTCGCGCCTGTTCTACCGCTCGTGGAAGTGGGAGCTGGCGGCGATTATCGTCGCCGCCCTGCTCACCGGCGCCGGGTTCCTGCTCGCCGGCTTCTACCTCGGCGGCGGGGACATCGGCGTCTACAACGGCGAAAACGCCTTCCTCCCCGCCGGCGACAGCTGGTACGGCCTTCCCACCGGATCCGGGGTCCACCTGTTCGACTGGATCCTGGCCGCCGTCCTCGTCTTCTTCCTCGGCTCCAACTGCGTGCGCATGTGGTGGAAGACGATGGGCAAGAACCCCTACACGCGCTGGGCCGTCGGAGCCTACCTCAGGCGCCTCTGGGTCCTGCCGGCCCACTTCGTCACGCAGATGCGCTACGCGAAGTGCGACCGCAAGCGTCCCTGGGCCGTGCACCTCGTGCTCATGCTGAGCTACCTGACCATGCTCGTGCTCATCATGTTCTTCCTCGGGTACATGGCCTCCGGCCCCGAGATCGACTGGCGGGTCCACATCTTCGGCATCCTGGCCACGGTCGGCCTGCTGGCGACGACCATCTGGGCCATGCGCGGCCGCATGCTCAAGACCGAGACCCAGTACCAGCACTCGCACGAGTCGGACTGGATGTTCCTCACCCTGCTGGTCATCGTCGCGGGGACGGGCATCCTGCAGTTCGGCCTGCACCGCGCGGGCGCCGACGCGGCGGCCAACGTCGCCTACGTCGTCCACCTCATGGGGGTCGTCCCGATGCTCGCCCTCGAGGTCCCGTTCAGCAAGTGGTCGCACCTCGCCTACCGGCCGCTGGCGATGTACTTCGCCGACGTGCGCGCCGACGTCGAGACGGCCAAGGCGAAGCAGAGGGCCGCCGAGCCGATCGGCGCGGCCCAGACCGCGTGACCGGGGGGATGGGCATGGACGAACAGAGGATCGGCGTCTACGTCTGCAACTGCGGTACCAACATCGCCAAGGTCGTCGACTGCGACGCCGTCGTGGAGGCCTCAGCCTCCCTCCCCGGCGTCGTCGTCGCGCGACCCTACAAGTACATGTGCTCCAATCCCGGCCAGGAGATGATCGTCGCCGACATCACAGAGCACGACCTCAACAGGGTCGTGGTCGCCGCCTGCAGCCCGCGGATGCACGAGCCGACGTTCCGTAAGGCCTTGCAGAAGGCGGGCGTCAATCCCTACTTCCTCGAGATGGCCAACATCCGCGAACAGTGCAGCTGGGTCCACCACGACCCGGTCGAGGCGACGGACAAGGCCAAGGCGCTCACCCGCGCCGCCGCTCTGCGCGTCGCGCGTCACGAGCCGCTCGAGCGCCGCTCGGTCGACATGTGCCCCAACACGCTGGTGATCGGGGGCGGCATCGCCGGCATGTCCGCGGCGCTCGACCTTGCCGACGCCGGCGGCAAGGTCTACATCGTCGAGCGCAACGACCACCTCGGCGGCAACGTGGCCCGCGTCGACCTCACCGCGCCCTACCTCGATTCCGCCAGCGACATGCTGACCGGGCGGGTCACGCGCGTCGTCGAACACGGGAACATCGACGTCCTGCTCGAGTCCGAGGTGAAGAGCCTCGAAGGCTTCGTGGGCAACTTCCACGGCGGCATCCGCAGCAAGCTGCACGACGGCGGGGTCGTCGACCAGGAGGTCGACATCGGCAGCGTGATCGTCGCGACCGGCTACAAGGAGTTCGACGCCGGCCGCATCACGCACTACGGCTACGGCAAACTGCCCAACGTCATCACCTCCTTCGAGCTCGAGAAGATGCTCCGCACGGGCAGGGTCGAGACCAAGGAGGGCGGGGCGCCGCAGTACGTGGCCATCATCCACTGCGTGGGCAGCCGGAACCTCGAGTTCCACACCTACTGCTCGCGCGTCTGCTGCATGACCGCTCTGAAGTACGCCCACGAGATCAAGGCCGCCGTGCCCGGCTGCTACGTGAGCGACGTGTACATCGACATGCACGCGTTCGGCAAAGGCCACGAGGACTTCTACCGGCGCAGCTCCGAGGTCAAGACCCTCTTCCTGATGTACGAGAAGAACGACTACCCGGTCGTGCGCCGGGCCGAGTCCAAGGACGACTGCGAGATGCTGATCGAGGTCAACGAGAAGCTCTCCGGCGAGACCATCGAGATCCCGGCCGACCTCGTCGTCCTCATGGTCGGCATGGAGGCGCGCGAGGACTCCGAGGAGGTCGCGCGCCTCGTGAACATCAGCTGCGACAAGGACGGCTGGTTCATCGAGAGCCACCCCAAGCTCGACCCGGTGGCCACGACGACCGACGGCATCTTCATCGCCGGCGCCTGCCAGTACCCGAAGGACATCCCGGACTCGGTCGCTCAGGCGCGCGCCGCGGCGGGGCGCATCCTGGCGCGGATCGCGCGCGGCCAGCTGGAGATCGACGCCGTGTTCGCCGAGGTGGACGAAGACCGCTGCTCGGGCTGTCGCATCTGCAACGATCTCTGCCCGTACTCCGCGATCGAGTACGACGAGGAGAAGGGGCGCAGCCACGTGATCAGTGCCCTCTGCAAGGCGTGCGGCGCCTGCGTCGCCGCCTGTCCCTCGAGCGCCATCACCGCACGCCACTTCACCGACGCGCAGATCTTCGCGCAGATCGAGGGGGTGCTGGCATGACCTTCGAACCGACCATCGTCGGCTTCCTCTGCAACTGGTGTTCGTACACGGGCGCCGATCTCGCCGGCACGAGCCGCATCCAGTACGCGCCCAACGTGCGCATCATCCGCGTGATGTGCTCGGCACGTATCGACCCCACGTTCGTCCTGAAGGCCCTGACCGACGGGGCCGACGGCGTGCTCATCTGTGGCTGCCATCCGGGCGACTGCCACTACTCGGAGGGCAACTACAAGATGATGCGCCGCTTCCCGCTTCTCAAGACGCTGCTCGCCGACTACGGCATCGAGGAGGAGCGCGTGCGCCTCGAATGGGTGAGCGCCAGCGAAGGACAGCGCTTCGCCGACATCGTCAACGACATGACCGAGCGGGTGAGGGCACTGGGCCCGAGCCCCATCAAGATGGCCCTGGCCCACGACATGGCGGAGAGGTGAGTCGTGGCTGACACGAAACTGCAGTTGGCGATCTACTGGGGCGCTGCGTGCGGCGGCTGCGACGTCTCGATCCTCGACACCAACGAGTTCATCCTCGAGGTCGACAAGGTCGCGGACATCCGCCTCTGGCCGATCGCCGCCGACGGGAAGTACGCCGACGTCGAGGCCATGGCCGACGGTGAACTCGACGTCGCGCTCATGAACGGCGCCGTGCGCAACAGCGAGAACGAGTACATCTGCAAGCTGCTGCGGCAGAAGAGCAAGATCTTCGTGGCCTACGGGTCCTGCGCCTACATGGGCGGCATCCCGGGGCTGGCGAACCTTGTGCCGCGGACGCAGATCATCGAGTGCGCCTACCTCACCAACCCGTCGATCGAACCCGGCAACAGGACGGTGCCGCTGGCCGAGTGCTCGGTCAACGGCTACACGCTCGAGATCCCCAAGTTCTACGACCGCGTCTACAAGCTCGACCAGATCGTCGACGTGGACTACTACGTCCCCGGCTGCCCGCCGCAGCCCGATCAGGCGAAGGCGGCGATCCTGGCGCTCGTCGCCGCGCTCACGGGACAGGCCGACCCGCCGCCCAAGGGGGCCGTGGTCGGCGCCTACGAGCGTGCCTTGTGCGACGACTGCCCGCGGGAGAAGTCCGAGAAGAAGATCGCGCGCTTCTACAGGCCCTGGGAGATCATGCAGGACCCGGACAAGTGCCTGATGGAACAGGGCATCTTCTGCGCCGGCATGGCGACGCGATCCGGTTGCGGCGTCCGCTGCCCGAACAGCGGCATCCCGTGCCGCGGCTGCTACGGGCCGGCGCCCGGCGTCCTCGACCAGGGGGCGAAGCTCGTGAGCGCCGTCGCCTCGATCATCGACAGCAAGGACCCCGAGGGCATCGAGGCCGCGCTGGCGACGCTCCCCGACTTCACGAGCTTCGCCAACCGCTACAGCATCCCGGCCTCACCGCTACAAAGGAGCCACCGGCAATGACGCGGAAGATCAGCATCGACCCCATCACCCGGCTCGAGGGGCACGGGAAGATCGAGATCTTCCTGGACGACGCCGGCGCGGTCCAGGACACCTTCTTCCAGATCCCCGAGCTGCGCGGCTTCGAGCGCTTCGTCGTCGGCCGGCCGATCGAAGAACTGCCGCGCATCGTGACGCGCATCTGCGGCGTCTGCCCCGCGAGCCACCACATGGCGAGCGCCAAGGCCGTGGACGGCTGTTTCGGCGGCCAGGTCGCGCCGCTCGCCCACAAGCTGCGGGACATGTACTACCAGGCGCACTTCATCCACAGCCACATCGCCCACTTCTACGCCCTCGCCGCCCCGGACTTCGTGCTCGGGCCGGACTCCGACCCCGCGACGCGCAACGTGCTCGGCGTCGTCCACAAGGTCGGTCTTGAGATCGGCGAGGCGGTGATCACGGCCCGGGGCATGGCGCAGGAGATCCAGCGCGTCATTGGGGGGCGGAACACGCAGGACATCTGGTGTCTGCCCGGTGGCGTGGCCAAGGGGCTCAAGAAGGACGAGCTCCAGCTCATCAGGCCTTGGGTCGACACGCTGTTCGACTTCGCCGAGTTCTCGGTGCGCCTCTTCAAGGACGTCGTCCTCGGCAACCCGGCCTACGTGGAACTCATTCTCAACGGCCCGTTCACGCTCGACGTGCACAACATGGGCCTCGTCGACGAGAACAACGCGCCCAACTTCTACGACGGCAAGGTGCGCGTCGTCGACTTCAACGGCAAGGAGATCTGCCGCTACGCGCCGCACG
>Ga0315289_10001780_pt1 | contig 33484 bp, 26 predicted proteins | sample YL17G11_40_MG_FD_203452 | JGI IMG/M metagenome (GOLD analysis project Ga0315289, IMG submission 203452) | Sediment microbial communities from Yellowstone Lake, YNP, Wyoming, USA - YL17G11_40 | ecosystem: Environmental > Aquatic > Freshwater > Lake > Sediment | place: USA: Wyoming | collected... | reverse complement strand
TGTGGCAGCGCCTCGGCACGACGTACTCGACGGAGAACCTCCCCGCGACGACGTCGACCGTGCCCCTGAAGAGATCCTTGCCGGGCACGACATAGTTGATGGTGATGGGAACGCCGCCGGAGACGATAACCTCGCGCACCTTCTGCTCGGCCTCCTGCACGACGACGTCGGCGGTTCCGGTGAACGAAGCGAGCGCCTGGCCGCCGGCCGTCACGGAGCCCGAGGCCCGGTATCGATTGCCGGTCCGCATCGTGTCGATCGGGGCGGTCTCGTGAACGACCTTGTACGCCGGCATCGCCAGCCGCATCGCCGGATCCCCGAGGAGAATGTACTTCACGTTGTTGCTCTCGTATCCCTCCCGCGCTGCGATCGAGTATTTCGCGAGCTGGAGCGCGTAGCCGAGGGGACGCGTCCCCGTGCTGTCCTTTGAGGTGAAGATGCACCCGTAGATCGCCTCGTTGAGGAGCTTGTTCGGATACAGATAGGTCGGCGCGGCCGCCGAGATCGTTCCGATTGCGCCCCCCGCGTCGTAGACGACCATGTTCTGGGACATGCTCCGGTGATACGGCGATTCGAGATCCCCGACGGAGCAGGAAAAAGAGAGCATGAGCGGGCGCCGCAGCCCGTTCGTGAGGGAATAGATGTCAGAGTTGACCATGACGCGTTCGTCCGCCATCTGGAGCGGCGAGCCGTGCCCGTTGTAGTTCACGATGAGGGCGCCGTCGCTCCATTCCTCGATGAAATCCTTGCGTGCCGCCGGCTTCACGTCGCCGACGAACGGATACAGGTGCAGATAGATCTTCTTGAGATCCACCGCAGTCGGGAACGGCCCTCTCCGCGCGGCGAGGTCTTCGGTTGAGATGAGGAATTCGAAATCATCATCCCGCACGGTCGAGAACTCGTCGTCGGCGCAGAGGATCACCTTACCCTTCCAGGCCCCCTGCTCGGGGCGATCCTCGTAATCGATGATGCGCCGCGCCCAGACGTTCGCCTCCCGGTCGGTGAGAACGCTCATCCTCCCGATGGCCAGGTCGGGCGCCCGGTCGGCGCCGCTATCGAGCTTCACGAGATAGTCCTCGTCCTCGATCCCCTCCGATTCGTTCGGGTACTTGATGTTGAGATAGAACGGAATAAAATCGTTCCCCTGCTTGAGAACGTTCCGCGGATCGTACGTGCCGTTCCCCATGAGGAGGACGTACGCGAGGACGGGCTCTCCCCCGACCGCGCAGTCGCCCCGGTCGTAGAGGAACTTGAGGTAGTTGCGGATCCCGATCGGGTCCTTGTGCCCGCCGGAGAAATTGTCATAGACGTCCTCGACGTCGATCGCACGCACGGCCATCGCCTTCTCGTGGTGCGCCTGAAGCATGAGGGCGGCGTTGCGGAAATTTCTATGGTAGATGATCACCATTTCGGGGCAGGGAAGCATATCCCTCAGGGACGGCACGTTCACGGACGAGAAGGTACCCCTCTTGAACGCCCCCCGCGAGGCCGCCGCGTAATGGCGCGGACGAGCGTGGAGCGAATCCGCGAAGTTGAGCCCCCCCGAAACCGCTTGCCAGCCCGTGCAGAGAACGGGGGATTTGTCATCGGTTACATCGAGGAGGAGCTTTTCCCCCGCGGCGAATCCCGAGAGCTCGTAGAGCGCCCTCATCGGCCGCGCGGGCACGTGGAAATCGATGGCGCCCTGGTATGCCTTGAGCGTGCGGTGATAGAATACCTCGTACCAGAAGACATACATCTCGTTGTCGACGGGCTTCGTGACGCTCCATGTGTTCTTCCCCTCGACAATATTCGAGACGGGGGCCTCGAGCGTCTTCATGCCCGCCGGATTGTAGCCGTACGGAACGACCCAGTTGAGCGTGCCGGCGATCACACCGTTGATACGGTAGGTCGCCGATTCCTGGAACCGGTTGAAATTGTACGGCCCGTACGCCTTCGTTTTCATGACGCCGGACGCATCGGCGATGTCGTTGGCGTAGAAATCGTGCGGGAAGTACGATGTGCTTCCATTCATCTTGAGAAGGTTCCAGTACCACCGGTCGTCCGCGTAGATGGGATCGTAATACAGATCCTTCTCGTTGTGGATGCGCTCCTCGTACCACGTGATCGTCGTATCGGCGGGGCCCTGCGGCACGGCGCGATCGCTCATCCTGCGCGGCGAGCCGTCGAAGCCTCCCCCCCACGTGAGCCAGTAGACGTTCGTCGTGTCGTACGGATGCTTGCGGTATTGCCGCGCCCCGGCGGCCGGATCGGCGTCGTTCGCCCAGCCGTTGATGCCGAGCCCGTAGAAGAACAGGGTGTCCCCCGGTTGAAACGCCCCGGCACCGCTCCCCCGGTAAAGCATCGCGTGCTCGGCGAGATGGTAATCGTCGAGGAAGCTTCCGCCGTGGTTGAGGCTGTCCGGCTCGGGATCGGTACCGCCCGAGAAGAGCCGTGTGCTCGCCGGATCGATGAGCGCGGGATCCACTCCCGCCGCGAGAAGATCGCTGTGCGTGATGATATAGATGCCCCGCTCCCTGACGCCGATCCTCACCCAGTTGGTTGAGCGGGCGAATTCGAAGGGGGTGCGTGCCGCGCGAGCGGCTCTCTCCGGAAGGCGCTTCCACGAGGCGGCCTGCTCCGCGTTGACGAACAGATCATTGCCGAACGACGAGCCCTCCGCGCCCCCCCCGCGCGATTCAGCGCCCGGGAACGAGAGACGGACGACGAGCCGGCGGGCGCACGAGAGCTTCTGCGTCGCCGGATCGAACAAAACGGGGTACACGTCGACGAATGCGCAGTACTGGGCGCGCAGCTTCTCGACTCCCGAGAAGCGGACGAAGCGCTGATCGCTCAGCGGGGGCGCCGCGGCGAGCGCTTTCCGCTGGTCCCCGTACGAGCCCTTCTCGAGAGCGACCTCCGGGAGAACGCCACTCATGAGATACGAATCCTCGGTGAGCACCTCAAGTCTGACGTTCGCGTTCCCCGGTACCGCGAAAAAAAAGCGCCGCACGGGAAGGACGGGAGACCCTTCGGCATCCATGGTATAGAATCCGTCCACGGAAATCCGGCTCAGGCGCAGCGCTCCCTCCGCATCGATCGGCACGACGAGCGGATCGGGGATGTTGAATTCGACGGTGACGCTGCCCCGGTCCGAGGAAAGGACGCGGGAAACCTCCCCGAAGGCGCTCCCCGGGAGCACCGTGCAGAGCGCGAAAACGAACAGGAGCCCCTTCATACACCCCTCCGTATCAGAACCGCAATGGCCGCGGCGGAAACAACCAGCTGGACGAGGAGATTGCTCCTCCCCACGGCCATCCCATGCGGGATGAATTTCCGGTGACCGGGAAATATCTTCTGATCGTCGCGTATGATCCCGAGCTTCCAGAGGAGATTCTCGATGTCGGGAATGAGCGCGAAGGCGATGCCGAGCGATACCTTTAGGGCGAGCGCTCCGCCGAGCGCGATCGCCGCGATCGCGGCGGCGGCCAGAAGCAGCTCGTAGCGCATCTCTTCGATATCGCGGTGAGGAATGACGTCGAGCGCTACGTGGCTTGCGAGTCCGAAGAGCGGCGCCAGATACGGTGTCGGGGAGAGGGCTCCGGCTATCGCTCCGATCGCTACATGCGTGAATAAACACACGGGGGTCGGAACCTCCGCCCGGGCGGTCAATCGATCTTCTCCGCCCTGTCGATGAGCATGATCGGTATGTCTTCCTCGATCGGGTACCGCACACGGCACCTCGCGCACACGAGACCGGTTCCCGCTTCGTTCAGGACGACCGTGCCCTTGCACGCGGGGCAGGCCAGAATATCGAGGAGCTCTTTTTTTATCATGAAACCTCCCTATCCCCCAAACAAAAATCCCTGACGGCGTCGGAAAGCTCATTCTTTCCAATCAGGGACATGCAACACGGGACTTGATTTTACACCTCTCACGCTGGCCATACAATTATATATGATGAGAGGGAACAGGGTCAAGCCAAAAACTTGAGCTCCAGAACTTGAACCGCGTCAAAACGAGTTCAGGTAGAAAATCTCGATCGACCGCTCAACCCCCGATTCGGGAATATAATCGTCGAGGAGGTCCTTGAAGAGAATCTTGAACCTCAGATTGTCACGGTAGTCGAAACGCAGTCCGCTGTCGACGTATCCCCGGCCGCACGTGAGATGCGTGGCGACCTTCCCGTCATTGTCGTCGAGGGCGGCATCGTAATCGACGAGTATGCTGAAGCCCTTGATGATCTCGAGCACGAAGCCGCCGAAGACGTTCACTCCCCCTTCATCCCTGTTCTCGAACGAATAGTTCATGCCGGCGTGAATCGAGAAGTCCTCGATGAGCCGGTAGTTCTTGCTGAGTACCGTATAGAACCCCTTGGACTTGCGCTCGTAGCGCTCCGCGTCCTCGAGGTAGACCCCCTCCCCCTGCGTGTTGACGCCGATTGCGAGCGCCGGTCCCGGTTCGCTCTCCTCGATGACGCGCAGCCGCGCCTCGAAGCCCGGCATGTCGTTCGCCTTAATGTCGCCGCGGCCGATGAACTCCTGGAAGCCGTACGATGCGCCGAGCAGGAAACGGTCGAAGAACCCGATCTTGAGCGCGAGAATGATGCTGCTCCCCGACCCGAGACTCCCCTGAAAAAGGTATCCCCCGTGCGGGAGCACGGAAGCGGTCGGGCTCGAGACGACAGAGACATCCTCGAGAATCTGGGCGCTTGCCGCACCGGAAATCGCACAACACGCCGCCGCGACGAGAACGACACGGGACGACCTAGTACGAGACTTCGACATGTTCCACCCCCGAAATCGTATGCAGTTCCTGCAAGAGCTCGACGCCCGGCGAGACGCGCCCGATCCTCGCGCGGAGGGCGCCGTGCTCGCGACCGTTCCCCCGGATGTGGAAGATCACCTCACGCTCACCGGGAAAGCGCCCAAGCGTTTCCTTGAGCCGCTCGAGATCCCGTTCGCCGAAGGCCTCTGGACGAATCGTGAGGTGCACCTTCCTCGTGAGCATCCGGACCGCCTCTTCGATCGTATAGACCTCGTCGGCGATGATCTTGACGTCCCCACGCTCCTTTATGGATATCTTCCCCACAACGACGACGATCTGGTCCGCCTGGAGCTTCATCCGCCGTTTCTGGTAGCAATCGGAGAAGGCGATGATCTCATAGGAACCATGAATATCCTCGACGGTGACGAATGCCATTGTCTTCCCCTTGCGATCGAGGATGACGCGTATGTCGGTAATGAGCGCGGCGCTCACGACCGCGTCCCGGTCATGCTTGTCGCCCAGCCTGCGGCTATCGACGTTGATGAGCTTTCCGAGCATCTCGGCGTAGCGGTCGAGCGGATGCCCCGTGAAGTAGAACCCGAGCGACTCCTTCTCCCGATGGAGACGCGTGGACTCGTCCCATTCGGGCACGCCTTCGAGCAGGGCGGCGTCCGTCGGGGCTCCTCCCTCGGAAAAGCCGAGGAACCCCTGCCCCCGGTCCTTTTCGCTCTGGCGCCGCTGCGCCTGGGCGAGGATGCGGTCGAGAGTCGCCATCTTCTGCGAGCGCGTACCCGGAAGACCGTCTGCGGCGCCGCTCTGGATAAGACTCTCGATGACGCGGCGGTTCACGAGGCGAAGGTCGACGCGCTCGCAGAAATCGTGGAGGTCGCTGAACGGTTTCGCCGCGCGCGCCTCGACGACCGACTGGATCGCCTGCACGCCGACGTTCTTGATCGCGGCGAGCCCGTACGTGATCTCCCCGTTGGAGAGGCCGAAGCCGACCCCGCCGGCGTTGACGTCAGGCGGATGGACGACGAGCCCGAGGCTCCGGCATTCGTCGAGAAGCACCATGAGCCGGTCCGTGTTGCCCATGTCGCAGGTCATCGAGGCCGCCATAAAGGCCGCCGGATGATGCGCCTTGAGGTACGCGGTCTGCACCGATATGACCGCATAGGCGGCCGAGTGCGATTTGTTGAAGCCGTATCCCGAAAAATAATTGATGAGGTCGAAGATCTTCGCGGCCTTCTTCTTCGTGAGCCCGCGCTCGACGGCGCCCGCGATGAAGTGCTCCCGCTGCTCCTCCATCTCTTTCTTTTTCTTCTTCCCCATGGCGCGGCGCAGGATATCCGCCTGGCCGAGCGTGAAGCCCGCGAGCTCGCTCGCGATCCGCATGACCTGCTCCTGGTAGAGAATGACGCCGTAGGTCTCCTCGAGAACGGACTCGAGGCGCGGGTCCTCATACGCGATCGACTTGCGGCCGTGCTTGCACTCGATAAAATCCGAGACCATGTCGCTCCCGAGCGGTCCCGGCCGGTACAGCGCGTTGATCGCGATGACGTCCTCGAACTTCGTCGGAGCGATCTTCCTGAGGAGGTCGCGCATGCCGGAGCTCTCGACCTGAAAGATGCCGACCGTCTGCCCCTTCCGGAAAAGCTCGAACGTGGCGTCGTCATCGAACGGTATCGCGTCGGGATCGATGCGCACCCCTTCGTGCCGCTCGACGAGATCGATCGTGTTCTTTATCTGTGAAAGGGTCTTGAGCCCGAGAATGTCGATCTTCAGAACGCCGAGGTCCTCGAGGATCTTCATCTCGTACTGCGTCGTCACCTCCCCCTTGTTCGACTTGAATAGGGGCACGTAATCGGTGAGCCGGGTGGGCGTGATGACGATGCCCGCCGCGTGCGTCGAGGCGTGCCGCGCGAGCCCCTCGAGCGAGAACGACAGATCGATGAGCTTCTTGACCGTCGCATCCTGTTTGTAGAGCGTATCGAGCTCGGGAACGGCCTGGAGCGCCTTTGCGAGCGTCGTGCCGACTTGCGCCGGAATCATCTTCGCGAGCTTGTCCACGTCGCCGTAGGGTACCTTGAGCACGCGCCCCACGTCGCGAACGACCGCGCGCGCCGCCATGCGTCCGAACGTGATGATCTGGCATACGTTGGCCTTGCCGTACTTGCCGATGACGTAGTCGATGACCTCCTGCCGCCGCTCGTCGCAGAAATCGACGTCTATGTCGGGCATCGAGACGCGCTCGGGATTGAGGAGGCGCTCGAAGATGAGCCCGTGTTCGATCGGATTGATCGAGGTGATACCGAGAACGTAGCAGACGAGACTCCCCGCCCCGGATCCGCGTCCGGGCCCCACGGGGATGTTCCGCTCGCGTGCCGCGTTCACGATGTCCCATACGACGAGGAAGTATCCCTCGAAGCCCATGCGGGAGATCACATCGAGCTCGTAGCGAACGCGTTTCAGGATCTCCTCGGTGACCGCTGAAACGCGCCTCGGGAGGCTTTCCATAACGAGGTGCTCGAGGTATTCCTTCGCGCTCCCGTAGCCCGGCGGGAGCGGAAACCGCGGAAGGTGAGAGCCGCCGGCGGCGAGCCGGAAATCGCACCTTTCGGCTATGTCGAGCGTCGCCTCGAGCGCGCGCGGGTACTCGGGGAAGAGCGCCGCCATCTGCCCCGGAGTCTTGAAGTAGGTCTCGGGATTCGAGCGGAGCACGCGCGCGGGGTCCTCGAGATCCTTGCCGGTCTGGAGGCAGAGGAGTACATCATGCGCCCGGTGGTCTTCGGCCTTGAGGTAATGGCAGTCGTTCGTCGCAACGAGCGGGAGCCCGGTCTCTTCGGCGAGCTTCGCCATCTTCGGGATCAGCGCGATCTCCTCCGGAATGCCGTGATTCTGGATCTCGAGATAGAAGCGGCCGGGACCGAGAATCGAGGCGAGCCGCCCGGCGAGCGCGCGCGCCTCGTTCCATTTATCCGCGCGGATAAGCCTCGATATGCCGCCCTGGAGACATCCGCTCATGCCGATGAGGCCGTCGCCGTATTCGGCAAGCAGATCGAGATCGATGCGCGGGCGGTAATAGAAACCCTCGAGATACGCGATGGAAGAGAGCCTGACGAGGTTGCGGTACCCCTCCTCGTTCATGACGAGGAGCGTGAGATGATCGCTGCGGGACTGCCCCGCCGTGCGGCTCCGCTCCTTGATACCTCCCTCGGCCACGTACGTCTCCATGCCGAGGACCGGCTTGATTCCGGCTTCCACCGCCGCCTTGAGGAACGGGATCGCGCCAAAGAGGTTCCCGTGGTCCGTGAGCGCAACGGCGCCCATCCCCATCCCCTTGGCGGTCTCGACGAGATCCTTGACCCTGATAGCGCCGTCGAGGAGGCTGTATTCCGAGTGGTTGTGCAGGTGTACGAAACGCGGGGCAGGCATTGCTACCGTCCTCCCGGCCGGCGCTATTCTACCACAAAGCTGAACTCCCCGACACTTCTATTTCCCGCCCGGTCGGAGATCTCGACGCGGAGATTGGCGGGACCCGGGGGATACGTCCGTGGAAGGGGAATCGCGAGCCTCGCGCGGTATACGTCGTATTCACATACCACGCGTTTGCCGTTCAGGAACGCCGCCGCGGATTCCGCATCGACGCCCGACCCCCGATCATGAATGGGAACGTAATAGAGCTTCCTCTTGAAAAAACCGCTTCCCGCGCCCCGGCGGGAGAAGCCGAGGCGCCTCATGATCGGAGCCTTCGAATCGGTGAATACCGCGTACGTCCCGGGTCTTCTCACCTCGACCGCGCCTCCCTCCTGCTCCGGTACGCCGATACACCGCCACCCGGCCTTTCCGTCCCAAAGGAAAAGCCCCGCGGCGCGCCCCGAATCGAAGCCGCACTGGAGCGGACGCTCATACCCTTCAACCGGAAAGTCGAGGACGAACGGCGCGGTCACGGGCTCGAGCTCGATCGGGTTCTTCCCCGCCGCGGCCGCCTCGCGCACGAGGAGGGCGGCCGTTCCGCGCACAGAAGGGGCCCTGAGCCGGACCGTGAGGCTGTCGCCGGCATCGAACGAGGCGCTTCCCCCCGTCCCGAAGGTGAAGATCTGGAATGCACGGATGCGATCGAGCGGAAAGCCCCGGTAGTCGGTTCCGCGTATCGAGAAGATAGTGACGCCGCCGGCGAGGCGCCCTACCGGCGCGAAGGCGATGTAGTCCCGCGCGCCGGTCTGGAAGACGCCCGGCAGGTCTCCGCCCGGATCGCCGGCGCGCCGCACGGAAGGAACCGATGCGAGCGCTCGATCGGTCCTGATCCTCAGATAGAGCCCCTCCGCCCGGAGCTCGGGACGCACATCGCAAAGAACGCTGTCCGGATCCCGGCGCACATCGGGTGAGGCGAAGAAACGCTCGATTCGGGCCCCTTCATCGTCCCGCACAACGCAGCGATAGAGCGCGCCTCCGGCGGGAGCCTTCCCGCTGAGCATGAGCGAGGACCGATCGAGCGCGACCGTGCTCCAGCTCTTTCCCCCGTCGAGCGACGCGGAGAGCGCCGTCGAGACAGCCCCTCCGTCGGGATCGTACGAATTGATCTCGATCCGCGAAGCGCCGGAATCACCGATCAGGGATATCTCGGCGATCGGGTAGCTGTGGAGCGCGAAGCGAAAGATCCCCCGCGCCTCGTTGCCGCTCGCGTCGCGCACGACGATCTCCCCCTCGTGCAATCCGGGGGAGAGAACAAGCGCGTCGGCGCGCGTGGCATCGCCCGCGATGATTCCGGAGCCGTCGCGCTCCGGCATCGTATTGCCCGGCTTCTTGAAGAGAACGAGATACCGGCCCGGCGCCTTCCCGCCGCGATCGTCGTACTCGAGCGGTATGTCGCCGAACTGCGCGTAGTCGAACCGGCCGTTCTTCAGGCGGTACGCCGTTTTCCCATCGATGAGGAGCTCCACCGCGTACGGACCCATCCGGTATGAACCCTGCACCTGCCGGTCGTACGCGCTGACCCCGAAGCCGAAGAGCCCGTCGAGCTGGAGCGTGTCGCCGAGCGCGAAGTGCGCGTCCCGGACCAGGCGAAACCGGCTCGTGAAGGGGACCGGCGCCCCGTTTGCGAGGCTTCCCCATGAAAGCGGAACAACCTCGAGGGCGGAGATGACCGGCGCGCATGCGTCGGGGACCTCGTAGAGCGACACGAGCGGGTTGAACGGCCTCCCGGCCGAATCCCGCATCTCAAAGTGGAGATGCGGAAACGGCGATCCCGTCGAGCCCGTAAAGGCGACCGTCTCACCCGCCTTGAAGCGGATCAGACCGGGATTCACCTCGATGTCGCACGAGTTCTTCCCCCGCGCGAGCCTCCAGTAGTACGCGAGCGAATCGAGCTCGCGCGAAAATCCGTTGAGGTGCGCATAGACCGCCGTCCGGCCGTCCGGGAACCTCACATACAAAGACTTGCCGTAGCCTATCGGCGAGACGCGGAGCCTCGCCGCCTCGCACGCTTCGGGTGCGATCGCGGGAAGACCGATCCGGCCGAAGGTTCTGAGATCCATTCCCGCGTGGTAATGTCCGTCGCGGTATTCGCCGAAGCTCGAACTGAGCTTCCGCGGCTCGTTGAGCGGCCAGCGGCAGCTCTCCGCGCGAGCGATCGCGGCGGCGCAGATGAAAAAGAGAAGCGTTGCAGCGGCTCTTTTGACCATAACCGGGAGAAGGTATCACCAGCCCCGGCCGCCTGTCAACGAGGCCTTTAAAAGAATTGCGTTCAGGAGCTCAATATGCTAGTTTACATGAGGTTTTTGGCGCAGTTCGCTCGTGTTCGAGCGCAAGAAAACTTACGAGAAAAGGAACAACAGGTATGCTCAGAGGTTTGAGGGAACGGACGAAGACGATCCTCTGGATCGTGGTGGCAACGTTCATCATATCGATCTTTGCCGTCTGGGGAATGGATCTCAGTGGACCGAAGCAGCGAAAGTTCGACATGAGCGTGGCCGGCAGCGTCGACAAGCAGGACATATCCCAGCAGGCGTACAACGACATGCTGAACCAGCTCTACAACCAAGTCAAGGCACAGAAAGGCGAGAGCTACTCCCCGAGCGATATGGAGAGGAGCTTGCTCGCGGACCAGGCGTGGGAGCTCACGGTGCAGGGGAGAATCGTGCAAAAGGAGATCGCGAAGCTCGACCTTCTCACGGTGACCGACGGCGAGCTCGTTTCGTTCCTCCGGCAGAACCCTCATCCATCGCTCCAGAACGTGTTCAAGACCCAGGACGGACAGTTCGACTACCAGGCGTATCTCAAGACGCTCTCCGATCCGGATGTCGATTGGACCGAGCTCGAACGCTGGGGCCGCGCGGAGATCCCGAGGATGAAGCTCACGACCTACCTCCTGGCCCAAGTGCACGTTTCCGAGAACGACGTGCTCGAGCGTTTCAAGGAGCAGAACGCCGCGACGAAGGCACGCTACGTGGAGATTCCGATCGAGAAGGCGAGCGCGCCCCCCGAGCCGGGGGACGCCGAGCTCAGGGAGTTTTACGCGAAGAAGAAAGACGATTTCAAGAGTCCCGCGATGCGCCGTATCCGCGTTATCGAGATCGAGAAGAAGGCTACGGCGGCCGACGAGGAGGACGTGCGGGCGCGCCTCGCCGACCTTCGCGCCGACCTCGTGAAGGGGACGATCGACTTCGCCGAAGCGGCGAAGGACTATTCCGACGACGAGGCGACGAAGGACAAGGCGGGCGACCTCGGCTTCTTCAAGAAGGGGGACATGGCCCCCGACTTCGAGAAGGTCGCCTTCTCGATGAAGCCCGGCGAGCTGAGCGAACCGTTCCGCACGGAGGTCGGCTACCAAATCCTCAAGGTTGAGGGGCGAAAGACCGAGAAAGGGATCGAACAGATCCACGCGAGGCACATTCTCATGAAGGTGGAGCCGGGCACCGATACGATCGACTCCCTCCAGACGATGCTCCGGGACGTCAGCACCGAGATACATGACAAAGGCTTCGAGAAGGCGGCGGCCGAGCGCACGCTCAAGACCTTCGACAGCGAGCCGTTCCCCGAGGGAATGTTCATCAAGGATCTCGGCTTCGTCCCCCGCGTCGTGAGCTTCGCGTTCAACTACCGAACGGGGCGCGTGAGCTACGGGATCGACGGGGACAAGGCGATTTACCTGGTGAAGGTCCTCGAGGAGATTCCGGAACGCGTGAAGTCGTTCGAAGAGGTTCGTCCGCGGCTCGTCGAGGAGTTCCACGCGGACCGGGACGCGGCCTCGGCGCGCGCCGAGGCCGAATCGATCCGCAAGGAGATGATCGCGGGTGGCTTCGAGGCGGTCGCGCGGGCAAAGAATCTCGCGGTCAAGGAAACCCCGGCCTTCAAGGGGGGCGAGCAGATTCCCGAGATCGGAACCAACACGCCCTTTCAGGTCGCCTGCACGTTCCTCGCGGTGAACGCGGTGAGCCCCCCGATCCAGGGGCAGGGACGCTGCTACATCATCAAGGTGGTCGATCGGACGGAACCGGACATGGCGAAATACACCGAGGCGCGCCAAGGCATCATCGACGCATTGCGCAACGAACTCGCGAATCGCTTCATGGCGAACTGGTACCAGGATCTCCGGGACAAGGCGAAGGTCGAGGATCTCAGGGAACGGCCGCTCCAGTAATCAGCCCTGCTTGTCCTTCCCTTCGTTGATTTCGGGCTTCTTGTCGACCGACGACTCGATCTCGTCCTTCACGTCGCGAGAGGCCTGCTTTAACTTCCGGATCGATTTCCCGAGCGCTTCGGCCATCTCGGGGAGCCTCTTCGGCCCGAAGAACAGAAGCACGAGAAAGAGGATGATAAGGAGCTCGCCCCAGCCGATGGGCCCGACGAGGCAGAAGCCCGGCCCAAGGCTCGCGAATATCGAAGAGGACAGCATTTCGGTTTTCCTCCGTTTCAGGCGTACATCCGCAGCAAGAGCGCGACGACGACGATTCCGAGAACGCTGATGAGATTCACCTTCAGGGAAAACCCGAAGGTGAGCGTGAGGACAATGAGGTCCAGGTCGAGCGGCCCGACCTTGAGCACCTTGCCGGACACGAACAGCTCCCGCATGACGTTTCCCTCGGGCAGGATGAGCCCGATCATCTCACCCACGACGCTTCCCACGATCACCCCGAGGAAAAACACGAGAGCCACAAGCCCGATGCGCCGTTTCGCCGCCACGAAGAACCTCCTTGCTCATTATACACCGCGGGATGCCCCGCGACAAATCCTAACTTCGAGCGCGCGCGGATCCTCTGACCCGGTCGTATCCGACGATGTACGAGGCGTCGACGAGGGGAGCGGGGGAAATCTGTTCGAGAACCACGCGGCAGCCGAGCATCTTCGCAAGCTTCCGCATGAGCCGCGGATTTCCCGTGCGATCGACAAGAACCGACTCCTTGAAATCGAATCGCTCGGCATTGTCGACGATGAGAACGTCGACGTTCCGGAGCCGGAGCTCCTTGGCCGCCTCCATCGCCGCGCCCGCCTCCTTGGTGCCGTTCAGCACCTCGATCTGGAACGCCGGCTCAACCTCGCGGGCGAACCGGGCCCCGAGCCCGAGCCACCGGACGGCGAGCGAGAATGCGGCGAGACAGATGATGAGCGCCGCGACGAGAATCGCCCGCGGGCGCTTCTTTCGCTTACCGATCATTCTCGCCATGCACCCCCCGCCTGAAATGAGGCGCGAGCCTCCGGAAGCTCTCCTCGAGCGCCTCCGAAACGACACGCGTCTCGGCGATCGCCGTCATGAAGTTCGTGTCCCCCGTCCAGCGCGGGCAGAGGTGCACGTGGAGATGCCCCGCGATGCCCGCTCCCGCGGCGGTCCCGATGTTGATCCCGACGTTGATTCCCTCGGGATGATACGCCTCGCGGATCGCCTTCTCGCTCAGGGCGAGAAGCTCGACGAGCTCGCCGCCCTCCACCGCTGCGACCTCCCCCAGATGCTCGATATGGCGGTTCGCGACGATCATCACGTGGCCGCCCGTGTACGGGAACATGTTGAGAATGACATACCAGTGGGCCCCGCGCAGGAGCACCCCCGCGCGCTCATCATGCTCCTCCTTCTGGATCGCGCAGAAAAGACAGCTGCCCCCTTTCGCCATCGAAAAATATGCGCTCCTCCACGGGGCGTAGATTCTATCCATGCTTCCTCATCAACCTTTCCGCCGCCTGGAGCTGTTCAACGGTGTTTATTCCGAGAACCTCTTCCCCCTGATCGCACAGCCAGACGCCGACGCGCTTGCCTTCACGCCTCAGAATCTCCATGACATCCGTTATGTAGTACTCCCCCTGCACGTTGCGCCGCTCAACCTTCCCGAGGGCGCCGAAGAGATCCGCGCTCTCGAAGCAGAAGATGCCGCTGTTGATCTCACGGATCGAGCGCACATCGTCCGAGGCATCCTTGTGCTCCGTGATGCGGAGGAACGCCCCGCGCTCGTCCCGAACGATGCGTCCGTAGCCCACCGGGTCGTCCAGCTCAGCCGAGAGAACGCTCCCCGAGGCGCCTTCGCCGCGGTGGTAGGCGATGAAGCGCGCCAGCGTCGAGGATCGAAGGAGCGGCGTATCGCCATTCAGCACAACGATCGTCCCCGTGAAGCCCGCGAAGCGCTCTTTCGCCATGAGCGCCGCGTGCCCCGTCCCGAGGCGCTCCGCCTGAACGACAAACTCAACCCGTTCCCCGATGAGCTCCCGGCGCACGGCATCCGCCTGATGCCCGATCACCATGACGATGCGCGCCGGCACGACAGCCTGAACAGCCTCCAGCACGTACCGGATCATCGTTTTCCCCGCGACCGTGTGGAGCACCTTCGCAAGCTCCGATTTCATCCGGGTGCCCTGCCCCGCAGCGAGTAACAGGGCCGCGCAATCGGCGTCACCGTGCATACCTGCTCCATTCGGGGAACTCGAGGATCGTCTCCTCGACCGCGGCGCCGAAAACCCTGAGCGCGACGTTGTCGATGAGGCGCGTCCCGGCGATCCTTCCCGCGCACGCGACGAGGACGATACCCTCGATCCGCTCGAGCGCGCCGAGCGTCCCTCCGTCGACGATAGCCGCGTACTCGACGTCGATTCCCGCCTCGCGCATCGAGCGCGCCATCATCGCCGTGAGTGGCGCCGGGTCCCGCTCCCCCGCCTCGATGCGCTCCCGCGCCGCGCAGAGCGAGCGGTATATCGCGGGCGCCTTCGCGCGGGAGGCGGCGTCGAGGTAGGCGTTCCGGGAGCTCATCGCGAGGCCGTCGGCCTCCCGTACCGTCGCTCCGAGCATGATGGATACGGGAAAATCGAGATCCGCCGCCATCCGCTGGATGACGACCGCCTGCTGCGCGTCCTTCTGTCCGAAATACGCCTCGTCCGGCCTGACGATGTTGAAAAGCTTCGCGACGACGAGGGCGACGCCTTGAAAATGCCCCACCCGCGAGGCGCCGCAGAGAACGTCGGAAAGACCCTCGACCGAAACCCTCGTCCGGTCGGCGGGTGAATAGAGATCCGCCGCGCCCGGATGGAACAGCAGGTCGCACCCGAGATCCTCGAGAATGCGGCGGTCAGGCTCGTACGTGCGCGGGTAGCGCGTGATGTCTTCCTTCGGTCCGAATTGTCTGGGATTCACGAATATCGAGGCGACCACGTAGCCCGTTCGCGCGCGCGCCAAGCGAATGAGACTCGCGTGCCCCTCGTGGAGCGCCCCCATCGTCGGTACGAAACCGACGCACGAGCCGGCGCTCTTTGCCTGATCTATGGTCTCTCGAACCTCTCGCGGCGTGGTGACGGTCTTCATTTCCCGGCGGTCCGATCCTTCTTCTCCCCGCCCGCGTCGTAGCTGTGCTCCATCCCGGGGAAACGCCCCTCCTTCACGTCCTGCACGTAATTCGAGATCGCCTGCTTCATCCTGAGCCCGAGCTCGTCGTATTTCTTGACGAAGCGCGGAAGGGGCCTCTCGTGGATGCCGAGCATGTCGTGGATGACGAGGATCTGTCCCGAGCAGTGCGGCCCCGCACCGATGCCGATCGTCGGAATTGCAACCGCCTCGGTTATGCGGCGGGCGAGCTGCCAGGGGATCCCCTCGAGAACGATCGCGAAGCAGCCGGCCCCCTCGAGCGCCTTCGCATCGCTCACGAGCCCGTCCGCCGACTGGTTATCCTTGCCCTGCACCCGGTAGCCGCCGAACTGGTGGAGCGACTGCGGGGTGAGCCCGAGATGTCCGACGACGGGGATGGAGGCATGCACGATCGCCTCGACGACGGGAACGTACCGCTGTCCTCCCTCGAGCTTCACGCACTCGGCGCCCCCCTCCTTGACCAGCCTCCCCGCGTTGCGAACGGCGTCCTCGACGCTCGCCTGGTACGACATGAAGGGCAGGTCGGCCGCCAGCAGCGAGCGGGGACGGGCCCGCGCGACCGCCTTGCAGTGGTGGATGATCTCCTCCATCGTCACGGGGAGCGTGTTCTCGAAGCCGAGCACGACCATGCCGAGGGAGTCGCCGACAAGGATCATGTCGACTCCCGACTCGTCGACGATCCTCGTGAAGAGGTAGTCGTAGGAGGTCAGCGCGACGATCTTCTCCCCGCGCCGTTTCATCTCGAGTATCGTGCTTTTCGTCACCTTGTCTCTCATGACATCCCCGGTTCCCATGAGGGCACGTAGAATCGCGTGCCCGTGAATTTTTCCGTGATTCGCGCGAACAGATCCTCGAGATGCTCGCGACTCGCCGTGAAGTCGAGCCTGTCGGTATTGACGATGAGGAGCGGCGAATCCTCGTAATGAAAGAAGAAATAGTTGAAAGCGTCGTTGAGGCTGCAGAGGTACTCCTCCGTGATTCCCTTCTCGAAGCTCCTTCCCCGCCTGCGTATCCGGTCGTGCAGAACGCCGGGGGAGGCCTGGAGATAGATAACGAGATCGGGGTTCACGATCTTTCCCTGGAGCTGGGCGAGAAGCCTGTTGTAGAGCACAAGCTCGTCGTCCTCGAGAACGACGTTGGCGAAGATGCTGTCCTTCGCGAACACGTAATCGGCGACGATGAGCTCGGAGAAGAGGTCCCGCTGGGCGATCTCGATCTGCTGGCGGTACCGGTTGAGGAGGAAGAAGAGCTGCGCCTGGAACGCGTACCCCTTTGCGTCCTGGTAGAACTTCGAGATGAAGGGATTGCTATCGACCTCTTCCTGAAAGACCGCGGCGCCCGAGTCGTCGGCAATGAGCTTCGCGAGCGTCGTCTTTCCCGCCCCGATATTCCCCTCGACGGCGATATAACGAATCCCGTTGGAGGCGAGCCTGTTCTTTAGGTCCTTCATGCCCCTACAGTATTGAAAAACGGACCGTCTGTCAACATCATTCCAACTATTTTGTTTTCAAGAAGTTCAGCGGATCGATGCGGCCGGAAACCCTCTTGACCCACGCGCGGTCCCCGCACTCCCGGAAGATTTCCTCTATCGTCCTTCCCGACGGCGGAACGGCGATGCCGGGACCGATCTCCATCAGCGGCACGAGAACGAAACGACGTTCGAAAAAGCGCGGGTGCGGGACGGCACAATCCTTCTCTCGGATGACCTCGTCTCCGTAGAGAATGATGTCGATGTCGAGCGTGCGGTCGCGCGACGAGGATGCGTCGACTCTCCCGGACTCGCGCTCGATCCCGCGGCACGCGGCGAGCAGCTCCCGCGCCGGAAGACCGCAGACGGCGATGCAGGCCGCGTTGATGAAATGCGTCGCCGTGGAAATGCCGACGGGTTCGCTTTCGTAGAGCGAGCTGAGCGCGACGAGCCTGAAGCGGGGAACCTGCGCGAGCCGGGCGACGCCGGCGAGGACATGCTCCTCCCGCGGCGGAATATTCGAGCCGAGGGAAAGAACGATCGTCCTGTCAGATGCCTTCCGTGGTGCGCTCAACGACCACCTCGACGTGTGAAAGGGTGTTGGGGAACGGCAGCGTCAGCTTGCGGATCGTGCATTTTACCGACTTCACGACGGGAAAATTGTCGAGGATGGCGCGGCAGATCGCATCCGCCAGGGTTTCGAGGAGGTTGAACCGGTTGCCCTCGACCGTTTCCATAACCTTCGCGTAGACGCGCTCGTAATTGACCGTGTCCTCGAGGGAATCCGTCATGCACGCCTTCGTGAAATCGTGGTAGAACTCGATATCAAGCTCGAGCTTCTGGCCGATCTCCCGTTCCATCGGCGAGACGCCGTAGTAACCGAACACCGTGATCCCCCTGAGAACGATCTTCTCCTCGAGCACGAAATCCTCCTTACCCCGCCGCGATGCGCGGGTGCAGCGCCTCGATCCTCCGCCCGGCCTCGCGGACCGTCTCCGTATCGGCGGTTATCGACAGCCGGAAGTACCCTTCCCCGTTCCCGCCAAAACCGACACCCGGTGTGGCGATGATGCCGCATTCCTCGAGGAGAATGCGGCAGAAATCCATGGAACCGGCGCCATCGGGCGTACGGATCCAGAAATAAAAGGTCGCCCGCGGAACCGTGAACGAAAGACCCGAGCGGATGAGGTGCGCGGCGAGCACGTCTCGCCGCTCCCGGTACGCGGCGCGGATCCCGTCCATGATCTTCCCGTAGTGGCGCTCCATCGTATCCGCGACGGCTTCCTGCAGCGCGCCGAAAACACCCGAGTCGATGTTGTTCTTGAGCTGCGCAAGGGAGGCGATGATCTCCCTCGAGCCGACGGCAAAACCGACCCTCCAGCCCGTGATGGAGAAGGTCTTCGAAAACGAGAAGAATTCGATGTAGGGGACATCCGCTTCCCGCGCCGAGGGAAAGAGGGGCACGGTCGGCTCCTCGTACCATATCTCGCTGTAGGCGGCATCGCTCGCGAGCACGATCGAGTGCTCGCGCGAGAAATCGATCGCTTCCCGGTAAAACGCGCGATCGGCGACCGCCGCCGTCGGATTGTTGGGGTAATTGAGGAACATCAACCGCGCACCGGCGACATCGCCGGCGTCGAGCTCGCGCAAACGCGGCCTGAATGCGTGCGCCTCATCGAGCGGCATCCGGACGGAGGCGGCGCCGGCGAAGATCGCAGAGGAATGGTAAACGGGATATCCCGGGTCCGGAACGAGAACCGCGTCTCCCGGATTCACGATCGCCAGCGGAAGATGCGCGATCGCTTCCTTGCTCCCGATCGTGACGAGCACCTCGTCTCGCTCCAACGCGACGCCGTGATGCTCGAGGGCCCACGAGCGCACTGCGTCGATGAGCCGGGGAAGTCCGCGTCCCGGCGGATATCGATGATGCGATATGGTGGACAGAGCCCTCCCGAGCGCTTCAACAAGTTCCGGGGGCGCGCCGAGGTCGGGATCGCCGATCCCGAGGTCGAGGAGCGTCCGACCGCTTCGAAGGTACGACTCCCGAAGCCTATCGATTTCGACAAAAAGATACGGGGGAAGCTGCTCGAGCCTCTTGGATCGCATTGAGATAGACCCCAGCCCGGATCGGGATTGCGAATCAGAAGGAATGGTAAAGCACTACCTTGCCGCCCTCGGCCGCGATCGGAACGGGCACGTACATGCCATCGCTCTCCGGGTCGAACATGGCCCGCATCCAGATGTAGTTCACCTTCGGTTCGGTTCCCAGCGGAGGCTTGATCTGTCCCGAGGCGTAGTACCAGCGATCGTCGTCCACCGAATAGACGACGAGAGCGGCGAATGACTCGATGGACGACTTGCCCTTGCGGACCACCCTGAAGCCGAGCCTCTGATTGTCGAGCCCGGGAGACCAGTTGACGCCGATTAGATCGTCGCTCGATCGCTCCTTGGCAAAAATCCGCTTCGCGACAGTCTGACCCGGCTCGAGAACATAGACTCCATCGGAGGTGATGCCCCCCACCTTGCCGTCCTGCGACCAGACGAATTCCCTGATGTCATCGGCCACAACCTGCACGTTCTCCGCGGCGTAATCGAAGATGCAGAATCTGTTACCGGTATCAATGAATCCGAGCTGCGTCGGAATCGCCGGATTCCACTGAAAGATGGTCTGCTCGGACACCGCGACTTCGGCGTTGAAAAAGATGCCGTGGCGACTGCTGACCATGAGCGCGCGCGCCTCGTCGACGAGCGGCTCGGTCCCATCCATCGGGATCACGCAGGGCTCGAAGGTGCCGGTCGAATCGGTGAAGTATAGTATCGTCCCGTTATCGGGCGTGAACATGGGCATGATATTCTCGTAGAACGAGTATGACCAGCCCCCCAGTATGAATACGGAATCCACGGAAGTAGTCAGGGTCCTGATCGCCGACGTGCCGGACCTGAAGTTGATATTGATGAGGTCCCTCGTTCCGTTGTCGAAGGCGCCAGGCTTGCTGTACTGCCAAACGTACATGTTGAGATCGGATGAAGCGCTCGGATGGAGGTTCTGCTTCTTCCGGTACAGCGGGCCCCCGTAGTAGTCGGGGTCCGATATGATTCTCTTCGTACCCGAAGGCAGCGGGAAAAGGAACACGTTAATCGGCTGCTGCCGAAGATAATCGGCGCCGTTCGCAATCGACGAAGTCACGAGGCCGCCGGCGAAGAACGCGAATTCGTAGCCCCCGTCGATCGGGGGGGACGTCATCTTATCGATCGGATCCGGCGGCAGCACGTTCTTATACGCGTGGTAGCCGCGGAAATTCCCGTCCAACGGGTTCTTGTTCGTGCCGGTATAGTAGAGCTCCCCCGCGATCAGCTGCGGATAGAGCGTAAACTTGAGACCGGTGTTGATCGTCTCGACGTTCCGCACCATAACATACGTGCTCAGCGTGTCGACGGCGGTGCCGGTCGTTCCCCTCACGAACACCCGGTACACGACGTTGGATTGAGGAGCGGGAACCGTCCAGCTCACGTTGATCTTGCCGTTATCGCTGAGGGTTCCGCCGCTTACCGTCCACTCGTACGTCGCTGCATCGCCGAATCCCTCCACCTGGGCGGTGAGCTGCGCCGTCCCGCCGGGCACCGGCGAAAGCGGGTTGACGATGATCGCCTGTACTTTAATCGTAGATGGCTTTTCGACAACCGCCGGATTGTCGTTATTGCTGCAACCGGCCCAAAAGGCCGGGCTCAGGGCGAGGAGCGTAAGTACCGCCGCCGGCATCAATCTGGAAAAGCGACTCAACTCCAAACCTCCCGGTTCATGAAGGGAGAGAACCTATTGGCAATGGGCACGCATCGCGAGACCATGCGAGAGCGTATGTTCGTAGTAAAAATATGAGGGCCTAACCCGAAATTCAAGCGAATTTTACAAGAAAGCGCCTCCCGGGAGCGCGGGCGCCGGGAAGGCAAAAAAAAGCGGGCGCCGCGGGATTGCCCCGCGAGCGCCCGTACGCATCCGGAAGCCCGGATTATCTCAGTACATGTCCGATCCCATGCCGCCGCCCGGCATGCCCCCCGGCATCTCTCTCTTCTCGGGGATATCCGTCACGCACACCTCGGTCGTGAGGATGAGCGCCGCGATGCTCGCCGCGTTCTGGAGCGCGGAGCGTGCGACCTTCGTCGGATCGACGATGCCCGCCTCGACCATGTTCACGTACTCGTTCGTCGCAGCGTTGTAACCGATATCCGGCTTCTCCTTGCGGAGCCGCTCGACGATGACGGCGCCTTCCTGGCCGGCGTTCTGCGCAATCATCTTCGCCGGCTCCTCGAGCGCCTTCATGACGATGTTGGCGCCGATCTTCTCCTCGCCCTCGAGCTTGAGCGCTTCGATCGCTTCGGCGGCGTGGAGCAGCGTGACTCCGCCGCCCGGAACGATGCCTTCCTCGACGGCCGCGCGGGTCGCTGCGAGCGCGTCCTCGACGCGCGCCTTCTTCTCTTTCATCTCGATTTCGGTCGCGGCGCCGACCTTGATCACGGCAACGCCCCCGGCGAGCTTCGCGAGACGCTCCTGGAGCTTCTCCTTGTCGTAATCCGAGGTCGTCTCCTCGATCTGGACCTTGATCTGGCCGATGCGCTCTTTCACCTTCTGGGGCTTGCCGGCGCCCTCGATGATCGTCGTGTTGTCCTTATCGATCGTGATCTTCTTCGCCTTGCCGAGGTCGGCAACAGTCGTGTTCTCGAGCTTGAAGCCCGTTTCCTCTGAGATGACCCGACCCCCCGTGAGGATCGCGACGTCTTCGAGCATCGCCTTGCGGCGGTCGCCGAAGCCCGGTGCTTTGACGGCCGCCACCTGGAGCGTGCCGCGAAGCTTGTTGACGACGAGCGTGGCGAGCGCCTCCCCCTCGACGTCCTCGGCGATGATGAGGAGCGGACGGGCCACCTGCGCCACCTTCTCGAGTAGGGGCAGGAGATCCTTCATCGAGCTGACCTTCTTGTCATGGATGAGGATGTAGGCATCCTCGAGGATCGTCTCCATCCGCTCGGAATCGGTGACGAAGTACGGGCTCACGTAACCGCGGTCGAACTGCATCCCCTCGACGACCTCGAGCGTCGTATCCATCCCCTTCGCCTCCTCGACCGTGATGACGCCGTCCTTGCCGACCTTCTCCATCGCGTCCGCGATGAGCTCGCCGATCTCGGCGTCGTTATTGGACGATATCATGGCAACCGATGCGATCTCGTCGCGCTTGCGGACCTGTTTGCTTCTCTTCTTGATGTAATCGACAGCGGCGTCGACGGCCTTGTGGATGCCCTTCTTGATGTACATCGGATTCGAGCCGGCCGTGACGACCTTGAGCCCTTCATGGATGATCGCCTGGGCGAGAATCGTCGCCGTCGTCGTTCCGTCGCCGGCGACGTCGTGGGTCTTCGTGGCGACTTCCTTCACCATCTGGGCGCCCATGTTCTCCCACGGGTCCTTGAGCTCGATCTCTTTCGCGATCGTGACACCGTCGTTCGTGATGGTCGGAGAACCGAATTTCTTATCGAGAATGACGTTGCGCCCGCGGGGCCCCAGGGTGACCTTCACCGCGTTCGCGAGCATGTCGACGCCCGCTTTGAGGCGGTCGCGCGCGTCGATATTGAACTTGATCTGCTTAGCCATTACGTTTCACCCCTTTCAGGATCTAGAGAATCGCGAGAATGTCGCTTTCCCTGAGTATCAGGTACTCGATCTTGTCGATAGTGATCTCGGTGCCGGAGTATTTTCCGTAGAGAACCTTGTCACCCTTCTTGACCTCGCACGCGATGCGCTCGCCGGTCGTCTCGTTGACGCGGCCCTTGCCGACGGCAACGACTTCGCCCTCCATGGGCTTTTCCTTCGCGGTGTCGGGAATAATGATTCCGCCCTTCTTGACTTCCCCGAGGTCCATGGGCTTCACCATGACCCTGTCACCAAGAGGCATGATCTTCATACTTGTACCCCCTTCTCCTTTGTTTTTAATGGGTTGGCACTCTCAACCGAAGACTGCTACTTTCAGGAATATTAATCGCGCGACGCGAGGAACGCAAGAGAATTCTTGCGCCTATTTTTTCGGGGGGTTCAGTTCGAAAAGATGATGGAGCCCGAGGAAAACGAGGTCCGGCTCGTGGCGCGCGGATTCGCCGAGACCGGTCGCAAGCGCGGCGCCCCCTCCGCCCGTCACCCACACGCGCGCGTTTCTCGAGACGCGGTGCCGCGAACGGGCGACGAGCTCCTTCACAGCGCCGATCGCGCCCCAGTGCGTTCCGCAGAGGATCGCTTCCTTCGTATCGCGCCCGGGCGGATCGATCTTCCCGGGCGCACCCGACACGAGCGGCAGGGCGGCTGTGCCCTCGTGGAGCGAGCGCCGCATGAGAGCCGTCCCGGGAAGTATGGAGCCCCCGAGGAACCCCTTCTTCGAGAGAACGTCGACCGTGACCGCGGTTCCCGCGTCGACGATGATCCCCTCCCGGTCCCCGGCCGCGATGATTCCGGCGGCGGCGGCGAGCCGATCCGATCCGACCTTCGCGGGCCGCGCGACGAGAATCTCGAACGGTAACTCCATCTTCGAGCTCACCTCGAGGATCCGGCTCGCGCCCATCCTTTCGAGGACGCCCCTGATCTCCTTCGTCCATCGGGGATCGACGCTCGAGTACACGACGCTGTGGAACGTCGCCGTGTCGGCGAGGAGACGCGACAGCCGGCGGCGATCCGGCCCGCTCAGGCGGGCCGCGCCGGCATCCATCGCCGCGCACGCGGCCTCCAGCGCGATCTTCCGCAGCGCCGCGCCGGGGCGCGCGGCGTTCAAACGCCACCGCGCGACGATCGCCCCCGCGTCGAAAAGAGCGGCCTTGAGCGCGTCGTTCCCCCTGTCAAGCGCCAGTATCCGTGCCACGAGCACCCTCCCTCTCATCGAGACCCGCCGTGCGGGCGGCCTCTCACCCGCGCGGCGGCTTCTCCCGCAGCGTGAGGTCGCCGGATGAGAATACGCGTTCCGTACCGTCAACCTCGAGGCGCAGACGGCCGTCGTTCGTGATGCCGATCATTGTTCCCGCGAGCGACGTACCGCCGTCGTGGATGACCACGCCCTTCCCGCGATAGAGAAGACGTTCCTCGATCTCTTCCCGGAACGTCGCGAAGCCTTCCTCCTGGAACCTGTCGTAGAGCCGTTCGAACTCCACGAGAACGCGGCAGAGAACGAGCCCCCGGTCGAACTTCTTCCTCGCGGCGATGCGCATCGAGATCGCCTCGCCGGCGATCTCGCTCGGGAAATCCTCCGCCACCTCATTGACGTTGAGACCTAGGCCGATCGCGACGGAGTCATCCCGCGATTCCGCGAGGATGCCGCCGAGCTTCTTCCCCTTCAGGAAAACGTCGTTCGGCCATTTGATTGCGAGCCCCTTCGCGGAATCGCCGAGGGCGCCGATCACCGCGAGCGCCAGAATCGCCGTGAGTCCCTCTTCCTTCCTCGGCGGCCTGAGGAGGAGCGAGAAGGTCAGGCTCTTCCCCTTCGATGAGAGCCAGCTGCGCCCCTTTCTCCCCTTCCCGCGCCTTTGCTCTTCCGCGATGAACAGCATCTCCCCGGCCGCGCCGGCGGCGGCCGCGGCCATCGCGGCCGCGTTCGTCGATCCGACGGCGTCGAAGAGAATAATCCGCCTGGCGAGATGCCTCGTCTGGCACAGGGCAAGGATCCGCGCGGGATGAATATCCTGCATCGCGGAAGAGGCCACGGTGAGGGCTTCCTTTTTCATCTTCGGTCGATCCCCTCGAGATCGAGGCTCATGTCGAGAACCGACGCCTGGCTCGTGAGAGCGCCGATCGAAATGAAATCGACCCCCGCCGCCGCGTACCCCGCCACGGTGTCGAGGCTCACCCCGCCGGACGCCTCGATCTCCGGCACGATCGTCCAGCCCTTGATCTCGGCGACCGCCTCCGCGACCGCCTCCCGCTCGAAGTTGTCGAGCATGATCCGCTTCGGCGGCCTCTCCTTCAGCGTCCGGAGCTCTTCGAGGGAGGCGACCTCGATCTCGGCGTTCGCACAATTCGACGAGCCGAGCTTCTTGAGCACCGCCTCGAGGCCCCCCGCAGCGGCGATATGGTTGTCCTTCACGAGGATCATATCGGCGAGGCCGGAGCGATGATTCCGCCCACCGCCGTGAACGACGGCCGCCTTCTCGAGAACGCGCAGCCCCGGCGTCGTCTTTCGAGTATCGAGAATGATCGCCGGCGTCCCCTTCACCTTCTCGACGAATGCCGCAGTCGTCGTAGCGATACCCGACAGATGCTGGAGAAAGTTGAGCGCGGTTCTTTCGGCGGAGAGTATCGCGCGTACGCGTCCGTAGACACGCGCCACGGCGGCGCCCCGCTGGACGCTCGCGCCGTCGAGCGTCACGACCGAGTATGCGATCGACGGATCGAGCGCCTTGAACGCCTCCTCGGCCGCGCGGTGTCCCGAGACGACACCGGGCGCCTTCGCCCGTATAACCGCATCCCCGAGGCGCGCCGCGTCGATGAGGAGCCGCGTCGTCACGTCCTTCCTCGCGGCGTCCTCGGCGAGAGCCGTTTTCACGAGATCACCGAGCCATTTTTCGTTTTCTGCCACCCTTGTTCCTCCCGGTGAGGTTGATCTTTATCTCCTCTATCCTGTCCCTGATGCTCGCGGCCTTCTCGAAATGCATCGCTTCCGCCTCTTTCCACATCTCCCCCTCGAGGCGCTTCAGGAGCTCGGGATCGTCCCGGCCCTCGGGCACGAAGAGCTCGCCGGCGAGCGCCTTGTCCTTTTCGCGGTTCCGCTTCGCGTCGATGACGGAGGTCGAAAGCATCACCTCCTCGACCGACTTCACGATCGAGCGCGGCGTGATATGGTGCGCGCGGTTGTACTCGAGCTGCTTGTCGCGGCGGCGGTTCGTTTCCTCGATCGCGCGAGCCATGGAGCCCGTCACGCTGTCCGCGTAGAATATGACCTTCCCCCCGATGTTCCGCGCGGCGCGCCCGGAGGTCTGGATAAGGGACGTCTTCGAGCGGAGAAAGCCTTCCTTATCCGCGTCGAGCACCGCAACGAGGGAGACCTCGGGCAGGTCGAGCCCCTCGCGGAGCAGGTTGATGCCCACGAGGACGTCGAACTCGCCGATGCGCAGATCGCGGAGGATCTCGATGCGATCGAGGGCGTGGATGTCGCTGTGGAGGTACCGGACGCGCACGCCGAGACCCGAGAGATACGACGTGAGATCCTCGGCCATCCGCTTCGTGAGCGTTGTGACGAGGACGCGCTCGCGCTTCTCGACGCGCTTTCGAATCTCGCCGAGGAGGTCGTCGATCTGCCCCTTCACGGGCCGCACCTCGCTCACCGGATCAACGAGCCCCGTCGGTCGCACGATCTGCTCGATGATCTCCCCCCCCGATCGCGCGAGCTCGAACTCCGCCGGCGTGGCGGAAACGAAGATCACGCGCCGGACGAGGCTTTCGAACTCGTCGTACGTGAGCGGCCGGTTGTCGAGCGCCGACGGGAGCCTGAAGCCGTGCTCGACGAGCGTCGCCTTGCGGCTGCGGTCTCCCTCGTACATACCGCGGATCTGCGGGATCGTCACGTGCGATTCATCGATGACGACGAGGAAATCATCGCGAAAATAATCGATGAGCGTCGCGGGGCGTTCCCCGGCACGCCGCTCGGAAAAATGTCTCGAGTAGTTCTCGATGCCCGGGCAGTAACCCATCTCGCGGAGCATTTCGAGATCGTAGCGCGTCCGCGTCTCGAGACGTTTCGCCTCGAAGTGTTTCCCCTGCCCGTTGAGCTCGGCGAGCCTTTCGGCGAGCTCCCGTTCTATCTTCCCGAGCGCCCGCCCGAGATTCTCCCCCGAGGTCACGAAATGGGACGAAGGGAATATCGCCGCGGTTTCGGTACGGCGGATCGTCTCCCCCGACACCGGATGGATGACGCTGATCCGGTCGACCGCGTCGTCGAGGAGCTCGATGCGGATCGCCTCCTCCATGTACGCGGGCCAGAGCTCGATCGTGTCGCCGCGCACCCGGAAGGCGCCCCGCACGAAGTCGACGTCGTTGCGCGAGTACTGGATCCCGACGAGGCGCCGCAGGATCCCGTCGCGACCGATGCGCTCCCCCCGCGAGACGGTGAAGCTGAGCTTGCCGAACTCCTCGGGAGAGCCGAGGCCGTATATGCACGAAACGCTCGCAACGACGATCACGTCGCGGCGCGTGAGGAGCGAGCCAGTTGCGTGGAGGCGCAGCCGGTCGATGTCCTCGTTGATCGAGGCGTCCTTCTCGATATACGTGTCGGTCGACGGAATGAACGCTTCGGGCTGGTAGTAATCGTAGTAGCTGATGAAGTACTCGACCGCGTTTTCGGGGAACAGGCTCTTCATCTCGCCATAGAGCTGCGCGGCAAGCGTTTTGTTATGCGAGATGATGAGCGCGCTCATCTCCGAACGCGCGATCGCGTTGGCGATCGTGAAGGTCTTCCCCGAGCCCGTTACCCCGAGGAGCGTCTGGAACTTTTTCCCCGCGGCGATATTGGCCGCGAGGCCCTCGATCGCCTCGGGCTGATCGCCCGTCGGCCGGTACTGGGACGTGAGTTTGAAGAGGGACATGGCGTACCCGCGCGCTCGTCGCTAGTCTTTCTTCGCTTTCGGAAGGTTATCGCGCGTGATCCGGTAGTTTATGATGACCTTGCCTTTTTTGCCGAGCGTGGGAAGCTTGGAGTCGTTCAGCTCCATCACGAATCCGCCGGCGTTCCCGACCTTTCTGAAATAGAACTCCTCGGTCGCCTGGAACGTTCTCGAACGCCCCGGCGGCAGCGTGAACCGGTTGATCGTCGTTTCGGGCTGCTGCTCGACGATCGAGACGGTCATGAGGTCGAACCAGCAGCTGTCGGTCGGGTTCGCGACGATCGCGAGCTCCATCGGTTCGACAGCCGCCTGCGCTTCGGAGGACTCGGTTTCCCGCATCGCGGGCTCCACGGCCGGCACACTCTTTTTCTCGAGTAGCTCCTGGCTGAGACCGATCCGTTTCGGCGGCTCGGCCTTCTCCTCCCGGCTCCCGGAAAGCTTGATAAAAACAACGGCAAGGACGACAATAACGGCCGCGGGGATCACGTAGCGTTTGAGAAGGTTCGGCGAGCGCAGCTTTTCCTCGACGACCTCGGTCTCGATCTCCCAGTGATCCCCCTTGCTCCGATGCGTCTGGCCCGTCTGGACCTCGTACTTGTTCAGAATGTACTGCACGTCGAGATCGAGCGTCAGGGCGTACGTGCGCAGGAAGCTCTTCGAGTACACCTTCGCGGGGAGCGCCTCGTAGTTGTCGGTTTCGAGGTACTGAAGCATCTGCTTCGGTATCTTCGTCTCCTGGCTCATGAACTCGAGTGTCTGCCCCATGCGCTCGCGGGCGGCCAGCAGAATCTCCCCAACCGTCTCCTCCCCCTTGGGGAAGGCGCTCTTGTCCGCGGCAGGCTTGTCGGCGGCGGGCTTGTCAACGGCAGGCTCCTCGGCGGCCGGCTTGTCCGTCGAAGGCTGGCCCTCGGCCCGAGCGTCGAAAATATCGCTATGTTCCTTCTGTTCGTCGTTCATCCAAGATCCTCCAGAATTCGAGCAATACGCCGCCGTTTGTCCGACATCTCATTGTACCGGTTTTTCTCCTGTTCGACAACATCAGCCGGCGCCTTTTCGACGAATCGAGCGTCCTTGAGGCGCCCCTCGACTTTTTCGCACTCGCGGGTGATCTTCTCGAGATCTTTACCGAGGCGCTTCTTCTCGGCCTCGATATCGACGATGCCTTTGAGCGGCAGGTAGATCTCGATCCCCGCGAGCCCTGCGGCGGCCGATCCCGAAGGCTTCGCCGCACCCTCGGCGATCGCAAGATCGTCCACCTTCGCCATGAGCCTGATCTGCTCGCGGAACCGCTCGAGCCGCGGAGCCTCGGCGCGGCCCTTCTCACAATTGATAATGGCGTTCATGAGCTTGCCCGGCGGAATATTGAAGCTCTGCCGGAGATTCCGGATCGCCGAAACGATCTCCTTGAAGAACTCGACGTCCCTTTCGAGCGCCGTATCGACGCAGCGCTCCGGGATGCCGGGGAATCGACAGAGCGCGAGCACCCCTCTCCGGGGCGCGAGCATGCTCCAGATCTCCTCCGTGATGAACGGCATCGTCGGATGAAGGAGCATCATCGACGCGCCGAGAACGGTCCGCCCCGTGACCGCCGCGCCGCGCGCGCGCGCTCCCCCCTGCCGCGCCGCCGCCTTCGAGAGCTCGAGATACCAGTCGCAGTACTCGTGCCAGAAGAAGTCGTAGAGCGTGCGCGACGCCTCGTCGAAGCGGTACGTGTCGATACACTCGTCGAGCTCCCCGACCCGGCGGGCCAAGCGGCTCAGAATCCAGCGGTCTTCCCAGTCGAATACGATCTCCGCTCCGGCCGCCGCGCCGAAGATCGACTCGTGGAGCTCCGCGGCCGGCTCGAGGCCCGGCGACCCGGCGGGAAGCGGTTCCGGAGCGTCTTCATCCGCGCAGACCGGAGCGGCCTCCTGAGCCAGCACGAAACGCGCGGCATTCCATATCTTGTTCGCGAAATGTCTCCCGACGTCGACCTTCGATTCGTCGAACATGATGTCCTGCCCCGGCGGGGAGAGCATCATGAGGGTAAACCTCAACGCGTCCGCGCCGGCGCGGTCGATAATGTCGATCGGATCGGGGGAGTTGCCGAGGGACTTGCTCATCTTGCGTCCCTTCATGTCACGGACTATTCCCGTGATGTAAACCGTCGAAAAGGGAATCTCCCCCATGAACTCGAACGAGGCCATGATCATGCGGGCGACCCAGAAAAAGATGATGTCGCCGCCCGTGACGAGGACGCTCGTCGGGTGGAAGGTCTCGAGATCCCTGGTCTTTTCGGGCCAACCCATCGGCGAGAAGGTCCAGAGCCACGACGAGAACCACGTGTCGAGGACGTCCTCGTCCTGCACGAGCCTCGAGCCTCGGCACTTCGGGCAGCTCGCGGGCTCGTCGACCGCGGCGATCGTCTCCTCGCAGTCGCCGCAGTACCAGACGGGAATCCGGTGCCCCCACCAGAGCTGCCGCGAAATGCACCAGTCCCTGATATTCTCCATCCACGAAAGATAGATGTTCCCCCAGCGCTCGGGCGTGAAGACCACCTCGCCCCGCTGTGCGGCCTCGATGCCCGGCTCGGCGAGAGCCTTCATCCTGAGGAACCACTGCCGCGAGATATACGGCTCGATCGCCGTCCCGCAGCGGTCGTGGTGCCCTATCGCGTGGTCGTAGTCGTCGATCTTTCGGAGAAGTCCCTGCTCCTCGAGCGCGGCGAGGACCGCCTTGCGCGCCTCGAGCCGGTCGAGCCCCGCGAAGCGCCCCGCCCCGGCGTTCATGGTCCCATCGCGGTCGATGACCACCACGGCTTCGAGCTTGTGCCGGAGACCGATCAGGAAGTCGGTGGCGTCGTGCCCCGGCGTGACCTTGAGACACCCGGTGCCGAACGCGGGATCGACCGCCTCGTCGAAGATTACCGGGATCGTTCTCCCCGCAAGCGGGAGCTCGAGCATTCTCCCCTTGAGCAAATCCGAGCGCTTGTCCTTCGGGTTCATCGCGACGGCGACATCCCCCAGCATCGTCTCGGGGCGCGTCGTCCCGACGACAAGCTCGCCGCCGCCCCCGGCAAAGGGATAGGCGATATAGTAGAGCTTTCCGTGCGTCTCGACGAAATCGACCTCTTCATCCGAAATCGCCGTTTTGCACGAGGGACACCAGTTGACGATGTAACGGTCGCGATATATGAGCCCCTTGTTGTAGAGCCGCACGAAGACTTCGCGGACCGAGCGCGAAACGTTCGCGTCGAGCGTGAAGACCTCCCGCGACCAGTCGAGCGAGGCGCCGAGCGAGTCGAGCTGCTCGACGATCCGGTCGTGATATTTCTCTTTCCATTTCCAGCACTCTTCGAGGAACTTCTCGCGGCCGAGAGCATCCTTCGTGATTCCCCGCTCGAGGAGCGCGCGTTCGACGACCTTCTGCGTCGCTATGCCCGCGTGGTCCATCCCGGCGAGCCACAGCACGTTGAACCCCTTCATCCGCTTCCAGCGGCAGAGAAGGTCCTGCACCGTCGTTCCAAGGGCGTGCCCCACGGTCAGGGACCCCGTGATGTTGGGAGGCGGGAGAATGATCGTGAACGGCGTTTCGGCTGCGCTCGTCTCGGGCGTGAAGACTTTGCGTTCGCGCCAGACGGCCGTCCATCTCTTCTCTATGACGCGCGGGATGTATACCTTTTCCAGTTCAGGCACCACCGCTCCTTTTCAATAGATTGACGCGAAAAAGCTACCATACGCTACCATACCGGAATGAAACGGTCAACGTCCAACCCCCGCAGGGACCCCCGCAGCGGTTATATGTTGACGGCGCCGTGCGCGATTCCTATTTTTATTCCAATGGAACCTTACGACGAAGACAGAGCCAAATCGAAGGGATCGTCGCCATCCCTCGGGCGTTGCGCTCCCTCTGCCTGGAGATGATTACATGAATCGAACGGCATGGATTCTCGCGGTCGCGGTTCTCTCGCTTCCGCTCTTTCCCGCCCCCCGCGCGATCGCGCGGGACGACAAAGCCGCCGCATTCAACGGCAAAGAAAAGGGACAAGATATCTGGGTCCTCGACGGGACTCCCGTGCACAACGTCGGGAACCTCCAGATGCACGTGTGCAACTGGGGCTGCTTCGGCTCGTACCCGGGTTCCAATCAACCGATCTCCGAAGCCCCCTCGGCGCAGTGGCCGGCGAACTCGGGGGTCGAATACCTGTACATCGCCGGTCTCTGGGTCGGCGCGAAGAGAGGCGGAATACCGGTCGTCTCGACGGCGGCCTATGAGCGGGAATTCCAGCCCGATCCGAGAGACCCGATCGTAAGGATCTACCGCTCGTACGAGGGCGCCGTGGGGGGCGCGCGTTATCCGAGCCCGCCGGACGACGACAAGGACGGCCGTATCAACGAGGACTGGCTCAACGGCGTCGACGATGATCACGACGGGAAAGTCGATGAGGACTTCGCCGCGGTCAGCAAGCAAATGTTCTCCTGCTGGTTCACCGACGACCAGCCGAACGCCACCCAGCAATACCCGGAACATACGCCGCTCCATCTCATGGTCCGCCAGGAGAGCTACCAATGGGAAGAGGAGAAGTTCTATAACTTCGTCGGCGTCGAGTACAAGATCAAGAATACCGGAGCCGAGGATATCGAGGACCTCTACGTTGGATTCTTCGCCGACGGGGACTGCGGCCCGCGGACGGGCGAGGACATCGCGCTCGACGACGGAACGGGGCTCTACGACAATATCGTATGCGCGCGCAGGGGAGAGCGCACTGTTCCGATCCGTATCAGCGTCGCCTATTTCTACGACATCGACGGGGATGATGGGAGAACGCCAGGGTATTTCGGCGTCCTCTTCCTCGGGCACGATACCGATCCCCTCGGTGAAACGGCTCCTAAGAAGGTCGGCCTCACCTCCTACCAGAACTTCTCGGGGGATCAGCCATACGAGAACGGCGGCGATCCGACCAACGATTTCCAGCGCTACGAGCTCATGAGCAAGAAGTCGAGAGACCGGAACCAGGAGGTTCCGCGGGATTACCGTATGCTCATGGCGACCGGACCCTTCAAAGAGCTCCCGCCCGACAGCACCATTGTTCTGCAGGTGGCCTTCGTCTGCGGGTACGGGCTCGAGGGGATGAAGGATGCCGCCGCGAGCGCCGCGCTCACCTACGGGGGAAACTGGTTCGACGTCGACGGGAATCCGCTGACCGGCATCAACGGGCGCGAGACGCCGGTTCCCGGCCCCGTGACCGCCATCATCCCCGATTCATGCGCTGTGCCCGAACCGCCGCCGGAGTCCGCGGCGAGAGGCGAGATCATCTGGATCAACGCGGACTGCAGGGCGGAGCTCGCGCTCTGGGACAACCAGAGTTGTTCGACGGGGGGCGCTACGTTCAATGACTTTCAGACCGGCGTCTCCGGGAAGGAAACGCAGGTGCATTGGCTCGTCGGTTCCGCGCCTCCGCCGCCTGCCATGAGACTCCTCCCGGGGGATCACAAGGTGACGCTCCTGTGGAACAACTTCAGCGAGGTGACGCCCGACATGAGCACGCTCGAGTATGACTTCGAGGGCTACCGGATCTGGCGCGCCGACGGGTGGGAGCGGCCGATCGGCACCTCGGTCCTTTCGGGTCCGAGCCGCGAGCTCTGGCAGCTCATCGAGGAGCGCGACCTCGTGAACGGGGTGCTGCCGGATATCGATTTCAAGAAGCCCTACCCGCATGGCTGGGAGTACGAGCCGCTCAGCGACTTCCCCGACAAGGATGCCTATATCGCGTACTTCGAACAGAACATTTATTACTACCCGATGGACAAGGTTCCGTGCCCGCCCGGTTTGGG
>Ga0315289_10001778_pt1 | contig 33499 bp, 50 predicted proteins | sample YL17G11_40_MG_FD_203452 | JGI IMG/M metagenome (GOLD analysis project Ga0315289, IMG submission 203452) | Sediment microbial communities from Yellowstone Lake, YNP, Wyoming, USA - YL17G11_40 | ecosystem: Environmental > Aquatic > Freshwater > Lake > Sediment | place: USA: Wyoming | collected... | reverse complement strand
GTCCTCCGACTCGAGCCTCGCAGCCCGTAAGACCAAGCGTGGCGTTCAGCCGCCGGGGTTCAGCGCGCACAACTTCGGGATCGCCATCGACCTCGACGTCGGGGCCTGTCTCAAGGCTGCCCAGATCCGCTATCCCGAGCTGATCGAAGAGATGCGCCAAGCAGGCTGGCACTGTCACCGGAGGGACTTGGACTCCACGGGAATGGAGAGCTGGCACTGGAATTTCCTCGGAGACCGGTCCGAGGATTTACTGAAGCAAGCCGACCTCGACGCCGCGAACACTTGGGCCTGGCCCGTCGAAGCCCGCATCATGGAACTCTACGGCGACCAGTTCAAGCTCACCGACCTGCAGGTCCAAGAGGCCCTGGCGGCCCTCCGGTTCTACACAGGCGACCTGGACGGCAAGTTCGGCACGCTGTCCCACGAAGCCCTGGCCGCGTTCCAAAGGGCCTGGGGCCTGGCTCCTGACGGAGCACCCGGCCCCAGGACCAATCGGGTTCTAGCGGTCGTCAGCGCTGAGATCGAGCTTGTCACCGTCACGGCCTAGCCCGTAGCCCTTCGTGGCATAGAGCTTCGAGAATCCTCGAGCCACGACACCACTTCGGTAGCCTTCGTTGTAGACCTCAGTCAAAGCCTCGTGGTTTTTTAAGATCTCCGGGCGGGCCGGACGGGCGTAGGCCCCGTCGCCCCAACCTACCATGTAGGCGCTGCCTTTCTCACTTAGACAGGGCATCGCTGGCTTCCTCGAGGGCCTCGGTCAGCGTCTCGCATTCGTCAGAGATCTTCTGCAGCGAGTGCTTGTACTTCTCGGCGGCAAGTTCGGCGGCCTTGGCCCGGTTTCGCCGCTCTTCAGCGCAGTCAGTCATAGCGTCGAGTTCAATCTGCAGCTGCGCCGCCGTGAACGCGGCTTCCGTCAAACGCTCGAGCAGGTCTGCATGGTAGGGAGACGGGTCAGGGCAGTAGTCACCCCGCCGCAACGTGTCGGCAAAGTTCAGCGCGAAGATTCGGTCTTCTTCAGTCAGTGACATGGGTAACTCCTATCGCGACCCATTGGTACAGGTGAGCCCCGTACCACTGAGCTTGTTCTCGAGGGATATACATCAACTGCCCTTCCTTGGCGGTGGAGGTCGACAGCTCGACGTAACAACGAGTCTCGTCTTTCTCGTCGAGGCCTACCGCCATGACGTAGACCTTGAGCTTGTTCATCAGGCCTGCTTTCGTTGGCAGCAGCCATCGCAACCATGGACTTCATAGCCCTTGATTTTGTTTTTCTTGAACCAGGCCAACGAATCGGGGTCTGGGTGACCTATCCCGTGCTCACACTGGCGTTCAACCAGCGTGGTCTCTCGAAGAATCATCGGCCACGCAGCCATGTGATGTTTGCTCGGCGCATGGAAGGGACAGTGGGGTCCCGCGCAGTCTTTCTTTGGGTGAACCATCTTCAACGTGAAGTTAAGAAGCTTGGCCTTTTTCATTATCGCCGCTCTCTTCGCCGAAACACTCGGGCTATCGCCCTTCCAATCGACTCGACGGTCAACAAGAACAGCTCACGCAGCATGGTAGTAAACCCTCCACGACAGGCCATAGGCCATCTGGTACTCCCGCACCAGATACTCAGCCTCCTGCTCCGTGTCGGCCGAGTCGATCACCTCGGCCTTGCCGTTGTAGACCCCGACGATGGTGTACGCGCTGCCATCAGCCATGAAATTTCTCCTTGTGCTGGAAAGAGCAGCACGGCTGCTCTCCCTTTGGTTTTGAGCCGCCTGTTCACCACAGGTGACATGTCTACGACGCCCCTATAGCTGCCGTCTTTTCGGCGACCATAGGGGCCTCTATCCCCGACAATCGCCCACAAACCCCGCCCTGTCTTCACCGAGTAAACGAAGACCGGGGTCTTACAGGGCAAGGTTCGGTGGGCGATTATTACGTCTCGTGCGTCGTCCATGTCCCTATGCAAACAAGCTGCGTTGGGATTTGGGTTCCCTGGATCGCCAGAGGAGGAGAAGGTGTAGCCAACTCCGGCTTCGACTCCGAGGATCCACTGGACGAACGCGAACAAGAGTTTTACTGAGGACATCGGATTAGTTTATCCAACTCCTCGAGATACTGGCGCTCAAACGTATCCCAGCCGCCTTTGGATTCAACGCCTCGATCAAGCGCCTGGATGAACTCTACGCGCCGGGTCCACAGCGAAGCTTTTTCCTGTGCCAGCTTCAACGACTCGAACACCTGTGTTCGGACCGTCCGGGCCAAGTCGTCGTCAAGCTTGACTGGGTTCGGTACAGCGGGCAACGGCACGAACTCTTGGCCCTCGACCCACTCCGCGAACTTTTCTTTGCGGAGCTTTCTCAGGTTCTGTTCGTAGTGTTCTTGGCGATACGCTTCGATGTACTCAGCGTCGGCGAAGCGGAACCCGTCGCCGTAGTTTTGGAAGCGATCTCCGATGGCGCGGATGTTTCCGTCGATCGTGGCTGCCTTACTCCCGTAGGTGGACCCTACGTAGAACGTGTACAGCTCGGCGTGGGTGAAGACGTACTTCTTCTGAGCGGCGTCAAGCTTGTTCCACGAGACCCCGGGAGTACTCTCTCGAATGACTTTCGTACTTCTACCGATCTCGACCAGGTCCGGCTTCGCTTCCTCCAAGAGGGAAAGAGTCTCATCGGGGATGATGTACGTGGTCGTATCCGTACGGCGCCCCAGGTACCCCATAAACTTCAGCGCGCGTGAGATCCCGTGGCGTTTGCGCCAAGAGTCACCGCCAAAGACGGACACGGAAATGGTTGGAGTCTGCCCGCGGATCTTACAGTCGATGTAGGAGCTTGCGATTTTCTCGATCCACCTAGCCGGGTTCCACGGGTCCGCGTTCTTGGCCATGCAGGCCATGCAGTTGATGGGACCGTCGGTGAGTCGGTTCGCACTGACCGGGTGATGGGTCCGGGTAGCCCCACATCCCATCGTAAAGACGGCCTCACCCTTGGCCTCGTTCTTCTCAGACACTGCGACGTCGACGACGACGCAGGTGATGCCTTTCAACTTTACTGCGTGCATTCACTCACCTCTGAAAGAGTCGCTTGAGTTCGGCCTCATGGCCTTTTTGTTTGTCGGTTAGCCAGTCGTCCGTGGTCATCCACTCCACGGTGTTCCGTGTGACGCAGACAGCGCCGCCACCGAATTCACCGAGCCGAGGCTTCGAGCAAGTGTCCGACCAGGACAACGTGAAGATTCCGTCCGGTCGAAACTCCTTGAAGAACTCCTGGACGAGATCAGCGACCCGATCGACATTCCCGTATTCCTCGGTGAAGACCCACAGGCCTTGGCCCTCAAAGGCGTAGCCGAACTCCGTGCCATCTTCGGTATCCCCGAGATCTTTTAAGTAGCTCTTGCACCACTCCCGTTCGGCGTCGGTGTTCAGCGCCAGCATCTCGGAGAAACTACGGTAGTTGTTGGCCATGTCAGCCCTCCTGCTTTTTCAAAAGCGGGAGGACTGACCTGCCCTGCCGCGCCAGCGTCGCCACCCGACGGCCCTCGGTCGTGAGCGTGACCTTCACCGTGCTCCCCGCCGCATCCGGCGCAATCACGACGAGGCCTGCTCCGGCCAGACGCTCCGCCACCCGGAAGTTGATGGCGGAGGTCTTGTTAGCGATGAGGCGACGCAGGACGTGCCCGTATCTCGTAGGACGGGGTCGGGGTATCACTTCCCCCGACTCCGTCCCTGCTTCCCGTTGTCGTTCTCCACGAGGTGCTTGAAGTGGTCCTCAAATCGAGACAGCCCCTCGATCTGAAGGCCTGCTTCTTCGGCGTAGTTCTTGAGCATGAGAGGGTTCCACGCGCCGCCGACGATGCGGTGCCGTATGCTCTGCAGGGCTTCCCGGATGCTGGAGCCGTCGGCGGCGAAGAACTCAGTGAAGCCGTGGATGAACAGCATCTGGTTCCGCTGCTTAGAGATGAAGACGACGATGTCGTCCTTTGCTAGCTTCTTGACGAAGCCTGCATTGTTGTTTCGGAACTCGGTGAAGATGCGGATGTCGCAGCGGCGGAAGTCAGTCTCTTCGACTCGGCGAATGTTCACAGGGTCACCTTGTGGGATGAGAGGGTTTCGAACGTGACTTGCCGGGTCTCGATGTCTAGCGAAACCCGATGCACCTCAGGCGCTTGCTGCTTCACAAGCGCGAAGATCTGCTTGAACAGCGCTGAATGAACGCCGTGTCCTTTGTTCGCAAAGCTCAACGCCTCGTTGACCGTCGCCAGCTCCGTCTGTTTTGCGGACTTCCCCTTCCGCTTTCTCTTTTCCGGCGGGCCGGGGAGAGCTGCATCGTTGATGGGGTGCAGCAAGTCTCGGAGGGTGTAGTAGTGGCGCTTGTACTTCTTGACCAGGGTGGAGATCGCCACCCCGTCGGCGAAGTCTTTGCGGATGGCGTTCACTTCTCGCTTTCGGAGCGGCGTGCGGTTCTTCGACATAGAAATTTCTCCAGTTTGTAGGTGGCGTACTCAACTCGGCGCCGTGGAGGTAGCTCCACAGGGCCGTAGAACGAAGGCCATGGCTTCAAGGCGTCCTCAACAACCTGTATGGCTGCGTAGGGTGCCCAGGGCTGAACAGAAGCGCCTCCCGGAACGTGGGAGCCGCCGTTGCGGAACGAAGTCATGTGGTACTCAAGAAGCCCCACGCGCCGTAACACGGCGGCCACCGTTGTTCCTCCGTACACCAGGCTCAACCCTCGTCTCTGGGCCTCGTTGAAGGCTTGCTGGACCTGGCAGCGCGTCCTATCGACGTGGTTAGGTAGCCCGATGCGCGAGTACAGGAACTGACACTTAGGGCACCGCGACTCGTGTACCACGAGGCCTCCTTCGTTTTATGCCAAGCGTCTTGGCCCACTTTTCGAGGCTCTCCGTCATGATCGTGGAGGTCTCGAGCGACACGTCGTGGTACTTGGGCACAGCGTGGAAATACACACCACGCCCTGAGACCTTTGCTAGCGACGTGCCGATGCGGGCGATGTCGTGCTTGACCGGCACGAAGCTCGACGGCTCGAGGAGGTACTCGTTGGTGTCGAAATAGTCGGTCCAGGATTCGCCGTAGACGTCACCCGGGTCGAAGTACCCAACCAAGTCCACGTCGGATGAGTAGAACGCCAGGTACTCCAGCTTCGGGTACTGCCACTCTAGCTTCTTGAACTCTCGTATCGCGCGTAGAGCCTCAGTAACGAAATCTTTGGTTATCGTCACCAAGGCATAGCTGTAGTCCTGGTCGTCGAAGTCCTGTTGTGGGTAGACCTTGAGAATCAATCTCCCAAGACGTGTGGGTTTCGGCATTCTCGTTTCTCCGTGGTGAAGCAGTACCGACACCGGGAGCAAGCGTCAGCGTGCTTCTCTCCTCCTCGTATGGTTGCCGGGCAGGTCCTTGGATCAACGTCAAAGGACTTTGTCCAGGTTGCGCGGCCGCCGTGGAAGTGGTGCTCCGCGAAGATCACAGCTACGCCCTTGGGCACCTTCTCAGCAGGGTCCGGTTGGACCCAGGCCAAGTAGAACTGACCCCCTGGCCGCTTCGCCAACGTCTCTGCCTTGTCTCGGTCCTTCTTCAGCGTCGAAGAATCCAAACTCAGCATGACGTGAAGGTTTGATCTCACTTCCAATTCGGAAGCGAGATCAAATTTCCGAGTCGCAACCCAGAGCGCCAAAGCCGGCGCTTCTTCCGCCAGCACGTTGATGAACCGCACCGACCCGGGCTGCAGGTCTCCTACGCCGAAGATTCGCAGGAAACTTTGCCTCTTGAGGACCGTGTCGGCGATGTACCGCGCCTCCCATTGGATCACCTCAAGAGGAAGACTCTCCATGGCAGCAAACGCCGCGAAGTTCTGCACGTGCCGTCGCAGCGATGGCTGAAGGCTGATGCGGCTCTCGAGGCCGTAGCAGTACTGGGAACACAGCCTCGTAGGTTTACAGGATAAACCAATTGAGACGTTAATACTGAACCCTGTCTTATCGTTCTTCGACAGGTAGATTCGGGACAATCCAGGGGGCAACGGTGGCGTCGCCAGCTGGAGGGATTTGAATTTCCTGTGCATTGAACCTCAGTGGCCGTGCGAGTCGTCGTAGTCGTCTCTGGAGTCGTCGTAGTCTTGCTCGTCGGGCTGAACGACCTCATTGAGCTGGTCCAGGATGTCTTGGGTTTCGCCGCCGTCAAAAGGCCAATCAGCCTCTTCGAGCGGGGTCTCTTTGTTTGTGATGGGGTCAAGGCGAAGGACCTGGGTGATCTCAAGTTCTCCTGGGTCGGGAGGTTCTTCGTAAGAGCCGGGCGAGCCACCCCAGGCGTGCCCGTGAATCTCGTACTCGATCTCGATGGGCATGAAGCAGACGATCTCAGTCCGCCAATAATTGATGAAGCCTGAGGAGGTCGAAGATCTTCTCGACCTCCTCACGGAACCACCCGGAACGGCGGCAGCGGTGGCAGCTTCCACAGCCTCCCCACGACCTCGTCCAAGACCCGAATGGCCTCGGTGAAGTTGCCCTCGTAAAGAGCCTGCCGGGCGAGCACGACTCGGCATGCCGCGATGTAGTCCTCGTCCCCGTGGTTTGTCGATAGAGTATCGAGCACGTGTTTCCCGTCGCGGATGTACTCGTTGCCCGCGTCGTAGTCGCCGCCGGAGTCGTTGTGTTTGTCGTAGGAGAGTTTGTTAGCCTTGCAGAACTCCTCGAGTTCCGGGAACGACCCGTAGTTGGCCTGACCATCGCAGACTGTGACGTACTCTCGGCTGCCGATAACGGCGTCGCACTCAGCTAACAACGCTTCGAGACGCTCTCGGTGACTGAGCTTCTCGTTCTCGCCGGTAAACAAGTGGTCGAGGCCGCCGTCGTAATCAGTCCCGGCGCCGCTGTCTCGTAGATAGTCCAGGAAGTTCTCGACCAAGGACTCAGGAAGGTCTCCCCCTATGGAGATCCTCAACGGCGCCCGGTCACCCACGGAGCACCTTCTCAAGCGCGCTCTGGGCCAGGTTCGCCATGAACTTCTTCTTGGTGACCTTCGGGAACACGTTGGTCTTCAGCCCGATGTGATCCCGGACCATGTCCAAGGTGATGGGGGAGGGCCCGCTCTCTGTGGAGAGGAATGGGCCGTAGACCTTCTGCTGAAGCTCCATGCGCCAGTAGAATTCTTCGTAGTTCTTGTCGGTGATCTCCCCGATTCCAATGCCCATCGTCGACCAGATGATCGCGTTGGTTATCGGAGAGAGCTGGTCCCCTTGGTAGCAGAGGGTTTTGTAGTTCTTGATGTTCTTGATGTTGAAGTCGAGGCTCATGCCCCCTCCTCATTCGTAGTGTGGTGTTGTTTCAGGCCACGCCTTCCCGGGGTGGTCTTCGATGTTGACTTGGATCTGGACGCCGCCGTTCACGGAGTAAATGTTCCCCCACTCCAGCTCTTTGAACTTGGCCATGCAGGTTTCGCGGAGCGCCTGAGCTTCTTCTTCGTTGTCTGCGTGGGTAGAGGCAACGACTTCGCCGCTGTTGAACCACCAGCCTCCTTCCTCCGGCCCGCCGTAATGGCGGGTGACGGAGTAGACATTGACCCAGACCCCAGGGTTGCAAGGCACTCCTGCAACCCTGGTCTCGGGATCTTCATCGACGGCCATAACCTTCCCCTCGACGACCGCCGCCACAATCAAAGGCGCAGATGCAAGGGCCGAGGCCCTCGCCTCTGCACTTTCGGGCGAGTCGGCCTCCACCGTCTGTGCAAACCTCTGACGATTGTCCTCGTAGACCCCAAACACCGTGTAGCTAGGCATGGAGGTGTTCTCCGATCGCCTGAATCAGTTGACGTTCCTCCGGGTCAAACTCCACATCGTCCGCCTCGAGCTTCAAGAGCAGCTGATGTGTAGCAAGTAGGAAGACCTTCTCCGTCGAAGCGGCTGCCCCGTTCGACGCTTTGTGCTGGGTGTGAAACTCACGCTTCTTGGTCTGCAGCCAGGCGTTGACCCGACGCAAGACTGACTCTCGAGCACGCAGGGCCGTCGTCGCCTTGCGACGCCAACTCTTGTACTCCTCCTCAGTCCAGCGTTTCCCGTCAGGGTGACGCCGTTCTTTTTCTCCAAGCTGCTGGGTGATGTTTGCGATCTCATCGATGAGGAGCCGACGACTTTCTTCGGCTTCTTCTAGGGTTGCAGGCTCTTTGTAGACGGCCTGAAGCCCGGGCATTTCTTCATAAGCAGGGTGCATCTTTACCGCTCCCTTTCCATGTATTCCATGAGCCGTTCGTCTTCGTTGTGATGCTCATAGGGCCTTTGCATCCGAGCCCCTAGGGCGGCTAAGGCAGCCTCGAGAACGCGCAGCTCTGCGTCGTCCTTCGCCCGGTGTACAGCACGACGAAGATCTGCATCGGCTCTGGTTTCCTCGTCGTCACAGTCATCGCTTTCGAAGCCGCCATCGCGGCGAGCATCCTCGTCGAAGCGCGCCTCTTCACGCGCTTTCGACACTTCGTAGATGCGGGTCGCGATGCTCTGGACGCGCGGCTCTCTAAGTTCCATCTCGTCTTCTAGCTCGAGATGCTTCACGCCTTTGAAGGCTAGGTCGAAGGCATCGCCCTCGAGCCAAGTCCAACCCATGGTGACCTCCTGTTATGTTTACTTTGTAAACTTACTGAGATAGCAGTCGAAACACATTCTTTCGTGTGTTTCGACCCGGTCTCTCACCCCGCAAAGGACACAAGTCCCCCGCGGGCCAAACCACTTACCGGCCCACCACAACCACATCAGGCGATTTATTGCATCGCCGATATGATGCAACACGCGGCCACTCCAAGAAGCAGAGCAGACAGTAAGAACCAGAGGGCCCTCCTTGACCGGCGTCGAGGAGGGCCCATTCGCTGCAGTGACCCCGAGGCCACCAAGCCGTCTAGCTTCATGGCTTCGTCTCGCGGCAGACGGAGCAGGTCTGTTCTTCGGAGGCGGGTACGTCGATGCGATAGCTCCGGTGACAGGTGCTGCAGGTGTGCGCCGTCCCCTCGACCCAAGACAGAAACGAAGGGCTGCTGACGAAGTCCGGTGCCCCGGCGGCGTTGAACTCCTCCACACAGGACTCCATAGCGGCTGACGCCCCTCCCTGCTCCAGCACGCCTTTTAGGTGGTCCTGGTAGGCCCTAAGGTACGTTGCCACGGGAGGCTCCCTTCTGCTTCTTCTTCTGCCGAGCTAGAAAGCGGCGCTTGGCGTCGTCGTCGATAAACCGCTTCGACCACTTACCCTGCGCGTCCCAGAAGTAGGCATAGTACCGCCAGTTCTGGTCCCGCGCGAGGTCCTGGATCGACAGGTAGTATTCCTCGTTGAGCGCTGGGTCAAACAGCTCCCAGTCGAACCACCACACCATTCCTGTTCCTTGGTAGCACCAAGGTGCCCGTGCCTTGAAGCGCTCTCGGTGACTCCGCCAACCTTGCTTGTCTTGGTAGCCCTTGGCAGGGGCCGTCCATACCCCACTCTCGCCTATCGCGCCGGACGGGATGCAGAGGGTGGATCCCTTGTTCGGGCGCAGAATACAGGACAGGGCGTGTTTCCAGTGCCGGATGTTGTTACTCGTAGATACGCTGTATCCGATCATGCCGAAGTCCGTTATCCGCTTGTTGTCAAAATCGACACAGAAGACGGGGCTGCTGTAGTACCAGCACGTCAGCCGTCCCGTCATGACCGGCACATTCCCTAACTCAAACGACGGGAGGACTTGATACGTCCCCTCGAACTCGACCCGCCGATTACCTCGGCTCGCCCTTCCTCGCTTGATCGCAGTCTCGATCATTTGGTGTTGCGCGGAGGGCGTCATCAGTACGTCTCCAGTTCTTCAGGCGGCGCTTCCATGGGGCGCAGGTCAAAGCTGAACCGAGGCGGATACGGAGCCTCTGCCGGCCAGTTGAACGGCCGCTTGAATAGTCCGAGATGGCTCTCTTCCAGCTGATCCGTAGCAAACATGTCACCACAACGAGGACACTCCATGATGAGGCGAGCAGCCCCGTCGTGTTCGAATCCGCACGTCGCACCGTTGACGTGGCTGACGTCGCAGTCGTTGCATCCCGGCCGCATCGGGTGCGCCTTCACATCAGGCCCGTGCGAGAACTTGTCGAAGCAGGTCTCGTCGATGGGCTCCCCGCACTGGCAGTAGCCTTTGACCTCGTCGAGGCTGAGGTACTCTCCTTCCCGAGTCATGACGCCTTCGACCGGGTGATCTTTTAGAAACCAAGCGACCCAGAACACGTCGCCGGTGTTGTCGATGATGTTGCTCCTCAGGAAGTCGAAGTCGAAGTCGATTCGGTCATAGGCCCACTGAGACCGCTCTTGCTGGTCACGGAACATCGCCTCGAGGGCAGCCTTGTAAGCTTCGCAACCCTCGCTGGAGCAGCAGTGGCGGTCATGCGCGCGATGCTCGCACTCCTCTCGCCAATCGGCGTCGCAGTCGTCACTGAGGTAGTACTCGACCTCGGAGTCCCTCTGCGCGTCCATGTAGTTCGAAGAATCCAGCAACGTCTGCGCCAGTGCATTCAGCGACCGGCTTCGGTAGTCTGCGTTGCGTGAACTAGGGCGAAAGTCTTCGATGCCCTTGAAGCTCCAGTACAGCTCTCCCTCCACGATCGCATGCGCCATCGAAAGCCGGTCAAGGCGCACGGGGCGCCTCCGCCGCGGCCTTGACCTCCGCTTCGTACTCCGCTTCCTGCTCTTTTCGGCGGCGCTCTGCCTCGGCGAGCTTCTCCTTCTTCTTGGCTTCCTGCTCAGCCAGTTCGGCGACGTAGACCTTGTAAGCCTTGCGCAGTGTCTCTTGCCTCTTGGCAAGCGGCACTCCCGCGTGCACGGTCGGGAGGTAGTAGTTCTTGGCCCCGTGGTTGTAGGCGTAGAACTGCATCACCGCGCCGTCGCAGAGGCCGCACTGACGGGCCAGCGACTCGTTCTTCTCGAAGCGGTGCTTCTTGCAGTCTACGATCAGAATGTTGTTCACCAAGCCGCGGTCGTCCGCCTCCTCGACATAGACCGAGGTCGCTCCACAGCTCTCACAGAAAAACCCCGTACCGCCAGTGCTCTCCTGACACATCATGTTGACGGGACAGTTTGCGCAGTCGACAGGCTCGACAGTGTCGATGGGCTCGTCCAAGATTTGACGCAGCGTCAGAGCCGAGGTCGGCGGAGTGTAGGTTTCGTCGCTCATGGTTTCTCCTTGAATGTGATGTGCTTCAACGGGACGTAATGTCGCCCCGCTGGTTGTTGGGCTTCTACTTCGACGTGCGTGTCCGTCAGCCGGACCGGGTAGACCTGCAGGCTAGCCTTACGCCACTTGAAGCACTCGGCGGGCGTGCTGATGTTCTCTGCTACGCAGCGCATGCGCTCAGGGCAACCGTTGCAGATCTGGTCCTTCTGGTCGACTGGCACCAAGTGATGCACGTCGACGCTGATGGGCTTTCCCTCCAAGATCGACTGCCGCAACACTACACGGCGAGCCCCGTCGACCATGGCTTTCTTGATGGCGTCCCGCAGCTCCGCATTTGGGAGCAGCTCTTCCCACTTGTCGCTGTGGGACATGCGCCAGTCGATCTCGATGTCAGACAGGCAGTAGGCGGCGTAGAGGATCCGATAGAGCATGGGCTTCGGGACTTCTAAAGCCTTCTCGATGACTTCGGTCAGGTCAGCCTCAGCGTCCGCCGTCTTCTGGTTCTGTAGCGCGAGCTTTAGCGCGTCCGTGGGCATTCGGTCCTTTCTAGAGTCGGTCTTGTAGCGCCTCCTCTTCGTATGAGTTCCACGTCAACAGGGAGCCTAGCGACACGCCGATCTCCTCGGCGTAGTCGAAGTAGGCGTCGGGAGTCATGAGCAGTGGTCCGTAGAACGACCAGTTGGTGAAGGCGTCCCGAAGACATTTGGGACACCGACGGTAGAGGTCTTCGATGCTTTCCTTGCCCAGCCACCCGTGCTTGCACGTCCGGCACGACACGCACAGCAGGTGCCCGTCAAACCACTCAAGGTCATCGGGGAACTCACAAGTTTCGCAGATTACTTCTTTGTGGTGCCGCACCTGTAGAGCCTAACCGAAGATGACACTCAGGAGGATATCCACCTGGTCCACCGTCGCCCGACGTGCTTCTTGCAGAGACACCTGCTTGACCAGGTCTCGTAGGTCCCCCGTCAACAGGGGGCGCGCGATGGCCACTTTCTTCTCCCCCTCGACGAACCGGCAAGAGATAGCAGGGTCCGCGAAGTCTACAATCAGGTAGTCCGGCGTAATCTTCTCAACCCAAGCCTGGCAGTGGGCCTGTTCCTCTGCCGTCAAAGCCGCCCAGTCGTGCCGGACCGCGATGGCGCTCCCCAGTTTCCTCTTCACGTCGGCAACCTTCGGCCCAGTCTTCTCGAGCAGCTCATGGAGCGTTCGGTCAACTAGCACCGCCTTCGCGCCAAGCGTTGTCAGCTCCCGGGAGTCCTGCATGCTCGTGACCGGAACCGTGTCGTCGCCGTGCTCCTTGTAGAACTCGTTGCGCAGCGCAGCGACCAGCTTGTCGTCGGCGCGATAGGACATCGACTTCGTCTCGCTCTTGCCGTCCTTCAGCATGTTGTAGATCCGCGGCGCAAACTTCTCTGGATCTTTCTGGTGCGCCTCGGTCCAAAGCTGCGCCAGTTGTGAGCGCAGCGTCCACGCGTTGACAATGTCTCGGTCCGGGCCTAGTTCGAGGTGCTTTACGTCGTAGCCACACTCGAGGTTCAGCTCGGCAGAGGCTTCTTCACTGAGCGGGATGAAGATGTCCCGGTGGTAGATCTTGCCCTTGTGCTCTTCGCCCAGCAGGACCGTGCCGGAATCGAGCACGACCTTTGCGTCCTCCTTGACCGGATTCAAGAACAGGAAGCAGGGCTTCGTGGCGCGCCAGACCTCGGATGTCACGTTCTCGATTTCCACCGTAAAGTCGGGGCGGGGGTTCTGCAGCTTGCGGGTCAGCATCGTGAAGACTTCGTGCCCGAAGAAGGGACTGCCCTCGGTGTCCATCGTCTCAAAGCACGGGCGCCAGACCTCATCCCCGTTGTAGATCGTCACGGGATGCCCCGCCCTAACAAGAGCCAGACACCCCATGTTGAAGCCCTCGCCAAAGCGCCCGCGTTGGGTGCCGTCGCCCTTGGAGGACTCCCCGAACAGAAGCAGGAGCGCCGGGTCGAGCGTGACTCCTTGATTCGAGATGACCAGCTTGTTCGAGCGGGGATGGTGCTCGACGAGCATGGGGTAGCCGCCGAATTCCTCTCCGTCCTTCGCGTTCTGAAATAGCTCTCGGCAGCCGTGCCAGTAGGACCATGAGGGGCGGTACTTCTTGGTTACGTTCAGTTGGATTTTGGCCATGGGGTCTCCTGCGGCCCTGGGTTAAATCCCAGGGCCGTATATGTCTCCTTTTACCAAGGAGCGTGTGGTTTTTAGACTAGAAGGAGAGGTGGTTGCGCGGGGCGCGGTAGATCGACTTCATCTTGTGCGGCTCGCAGGTTTCTCCTGGAGCGGCGACAAGGTTGGCGCAGGTGCCTTTGATGCAGGTGTGGTACTCACGCTCGGGCTGCTCGTCGTCAGCGACGAAGCTATCGGGGTGCCACAGTTCAGGCTTCTTCCGGCTCATGACTTCTTCGAATCCTTCCACTTGTTGAACTCCCCAACCAGACGGCCGCGGAGAGAGTCCAGGGTGCCATCGTTGATGATGACGGCCTGGCACTTTGAATCTGGGATGCTGTCCTGCTCGTTCTCGGAGGCGTGGCCCTTGAGGCCCGTGGCAAGCTCGTCGGTCTCGGGGCGACGGATGCGCCAGACCTGGCCACCGAGGGCCCAGACGGCCTCTGCCTCAGACTTGAAGCGGCAGTCTGTGAACACCACGAACGGCACAGGCCCGACCGGTGCCGCGCCGGACGTGAGGAGCGCCCTGGCCGTCTTCATGCCGTAGTCCACCCACACCATCGGGGAGATCTTCCGGAAGCAGTCGGTGCCCAGGAACTGCAAGATCGTCCGAGGCGTCCAGAAGCCGTGAAAGACCTTGCTGTCCCCGATGACCCCACAGACCTTGCACTTGGCGAGCTTCGAGTACTCCTGGGTGAACTCCTCGACCTCGGGGGTGTGGCAGGTCGGGCAGAGGAGGCAAGGGAGCGCCGTAGGCGTTGCCTTGCCCTTCTCCGTGTTCATATCTTCGTCGGTGAGGTTGAACATTTCACCGGCGATTTTCTTCAACTTGTCAGCGAAGGCTAGCTGGGCGCCGCCCCCGATCTCGCAGAGCATCTCGCCCGCTGTGTTCTTTCCAGCCTTGGAGCGACCCATCAAGGCGATGATATTTAGCTTCTCCATATACGGGCTCCTTGAACAAGGTCTCTAGCGCCCAGCGAAGGTCTGCTTCGTTAGCGCGGGGAATTGTCACTACAGGCAACATCTTCTTTTGGTGACGCATCGGGCAGTGTGTAGACCAATCTCTTGGGCCAAAACGGCGGAAGGGGGCCGTAGATACCACAGTCACCGTCGTACAGGTCCACAAATTGGCGGACGACGGAGACGTGTTCTTCTGGCAGCCCCTCGGACGGCTTAGCCCACTGTTCTTTGAACGACGAAGAGTCGCCGATCAAGACAACGGCCCGAATCTGCGGGTTCGCTAGGACGTCGCGGAGAACGTCGCTCACTTCGGTGAAATGAAACAGCGCAACCGCTCGATCTCTCCAGGCGGGCAAGAGGGACTCGAGCGATTGCGCCGTATCGCAGACACAGACCAGAACTTGTTTGTCCTCCGCGCACCGCAGGTATGGAACGCGGCTTACGGGCTGAAACACGGCGCTAGAAGGTCAGCTTGCGGGAAACCAACGCCAGCCGCGTCGCAACAAGGGTCGCGGCCTTGGCCGTCTTCTGTGCCTTCTTACCCTCTGGGGTCTTGGTGTTCTTGAAGCTGTTAGTCAGCTCCTCGGCGATGCGGGTAGCGCGATCACAATGCGCCATGGACCTGTTCACGATCTCCGCTAGTGCCTTAACACGCTTCTCCAGGTTCATCGGTCGTGCCATCTCGTGGGCTCCTTGAAAGTGCTCTATGATTACTGATTAAACCATAGAGTCAAGCGCTATTCGCCGCGAAGTACTCCCACGCCGTCTTCGAGATCTTGTCGAAGAACTCCTTGCCTCCCTTATCCTCGGGAAAGTGATTCCTGAAATTCACGAGAGCAAGAGAGACCGAGAAGATCCGCTGCTCCGGAGTGAACTCCCGATCGTTCCACTCGGCGTTCAGCCACTTGATGGTTTCCTCGGTGAAGGACGCCGCCTCGATCTGATGCTCCTCCGCAGACTGCCTCGAGATGGCCCCTTGAGCTTTGTCGAGCTTCTCCTGCGACATGGCCTGCCCCTTTACTTGGTCGCCCTTGGCCTGCACGGCCTTCAACATCTCGTCTGCGTCGCTCATGCTGCCGTCTCCATATCGAGGGTGTACATCCCGTCGCCGCACTTCGGGCAATTGGAATTTGTACCGTTGAACATCCGGCGCTTCATCATTGGGTGGATGTCCTTGCACCCAGAACACTGCACCCGGCTCTTGGACTCGGCCCCCGGTGGGGACTTCTTGTGCGTCCAGTTGCGGTCGATGTGAGGATTCTTCTCGTTACGTTTGGGCTTCTCTGCAGCCCCCGGCACAGAGTCATTTGCGACCGGAACGAGCTGCTCAAACGCCGTCGGCGAGTGCTCGGTACAATAGAAGACGCCGTTCGCCGGTTCTGTGTCTCGGATCCGAGACTGGAACTCCACTACGGTTGCTGCGCCCTTGCACTCACTACAGGTCTTGACTTCGCACTTACAGAGCAAACGAACAGGGTACATGACCCCTACGTGGCTACGGACCGCGCCACAGGTGGAACATTTCATGGAGCCTCACTTCTTCTTGGTTGGCTTGCTGGGAGGCTTCGCCTTGTACTCGGCGCAATGCCCCACGACGTCAGCCCCAACAACGATGACCGGCTTGCCTAGCTCCCCGAGAGGGGCTCGGCGAACCCCCGGCGGGAAGATCTGCCCCGGCTGTTCTTGCGCCGGGTAGACCGACTTCGGAATGCACCACCCGCGGTTCGCCTTCTTCTGGCCGTCTCCGATGGAGATGACCGAGTAGTTAGCGCAGGTGTTGCAGGTCTTGTCGTTCAGGGCCATGGTCATTACCTCAAAATGGTTTCTACGCCCCACCGCTTAACGATGTACTCGCCATCGTTGCCTGGGCGTTTTCGGACTCGGTTCAGGAGACGTACGAGCCGCGTCATACCGTGGTCGTACGGCTGTTGGATGAAGTACAGAACAGTACGTGGGGTGTAAGTCGCAGGGGTTTCGAGCTTCGAGGCGGCGACACCCGCCGCCGGCACCAGCCACTCGCGATCATGCAAGACCATCCCGACACCCGCTTCCTCAAGCAGGTCCGGGCCGTCGAACAGCTCGAGGATCTGGAAGAGGCACTGCACGAGGTCCCGCAGCGCGTCTGAGCCCGTGTCGATCTGCTTGCTGGTGACCTGAATCCCCGCCCCCGCTGACCGGAAGATATGAGTGCCCGGCGTACGCAAGTCCGAGTCCCAATCGATGTTCTCGAGATTGATCTTGGGCTTGGTTTGCGTCGCCACGCGCGGAGCCTTCTTCGGCTCCGTTAGCGGCGTTACGATTCGCCAAGGGTCTACGATTCCCTTCACGGCGTAATAATCCTGGCGTCCAGCCCCGGGTCCGGGCACGACGCGTGAATCAACTCGAAGTCATCGCCCAACCAAGCGCCGATGTCCTTGGTCTCCATGTTCCGGCCGACCTTCTGGACGATGAATGCGGTCATCACACGGTCGCCGGGAAAGAAGGCGCGGTGACACTTGGCGCACTCGCTGGTAGGTGTCTTCTGTCGGAGGGACGCCATCTATTCAAACCCCGGCGGCAATCCGCGAACCTCTGCGACTGGCTTGAAGGACTTCCGGTGCACAGGGCTTGGGCCGTGTTCCTTGAGGAGCTTCTTGTGGGCGGGCACCGGGTAGCCTCTATTGGAAGCGAACTTGTATTCGGGGTACTGGGTGTCCAGTTCATCCATGCGAGCGTCGCACGCGACCTTGGCCAAGATCGACGCGGCTCCGATCTGCCAGACGAGCTTGTCTCCGTCGACGACGGCTCTCACAGAGCAACCGAAGTCCAGGGGTACCTGGGTCTCTCCGTCGAGCATCACCAAATAGTCTTGGGGGTTGCGGGAGCCGCCCCGGGCAATCAACTGCTCGATGAGCCGGGATACCGTCAATCGAATCGTTTCTGGGTAGACGTGAAACATGAGGCGCGCGTCGATCTCGGCGGCCGTTCGTTCCATGACGGTGAAGCCCAAGGCCGCGCCTTTGATGGCTAGGTCGAGGACTTCACGGTGCTGGTGATTCGAAAAACTTTTCGAATCACCAACAGTCACGATCTTGTCGCCACGCAAGCCGCGGTACGTAGCCGTGATGGGGGAGTCTTCACGGCGGAAAGCCACGGCAGCGATAGTAAGCGGCCCCGCAAGGCTTCCTCGCCCTGAGTCGTCCACGCCGATGATGATCTTAGGCTCCATGCTTGGCCGGTTTCAGGAAGACGAGCGCCCGCTTTTCTCCGCTCTTCGTGGCCTTGATCAAGAGCTGCTTTTTGCAGCCGGGGCACCGAACGCGAGCCCCTTGTTCTCCGACGACGCGACGGCCGCAAGGGCACATCGCGACCTTGGTACCTTTGTGGCGGCCAGGCTTTCCATTAGGCTGCATGGTCACCCGTTTCCAATCGCGGCTTCGAGGCGGTGCAGGATAAGCATCGCGCCCGAGGTTAACGGAACCCCGCGGCTAACGCCTTCTGCGATCTCGGCTCGGACCAGCCGCAGGCACCGCTCGCGCTCACTTTTCCACGCGGCGTCTATATGAGCACCGACATCCATGTTTGCTTGCTCTGTCTTTTGGATTTCGTCCCAACCGCTACTCATGCGTACCTCGACGTCGAAGGCGACGTAGGATCTCCAACGATAAACTTCACCCCCAGCGCCACCGACAAGTTGTACAGGTGGACGTAGTTCACAACGCTCCTGCCATTTTCGATGGCAGTGTACTGAGCCCGAGAAAGCTTGATGCGTTGTGCGACGTCCTCCTGGGAGAGCTTGCGCGCAGTTCGCACTGCACGCAGCTCCTCCAGAAACTTGTCATACGGCGATGGGGGCATCCTGAGAGACCTTTCTAAAGTGAGCCACGAAGCGTGGAAGGAATGTCCGGCATAGACCGACGTCGTCTGTAATCGGGAACTGTAGGGAGGCCCGGGCCCCCACACCGTAAGGTTTACTCCATAGACGGCTATCAAGGATAGCAACAACGCCACGGTCAGCCCTTGAACGGATGAGGCGGCCAACCCCTTGCCTAAGAGAGATGATCATGTCGACAAGATCTACCTTGCGCCATCCAGTCATCCCCTCGTACTTACGCTTACGCGCTTGGATGAGAGGGTCGGTAGGTACGGGAAACGGACATTTCATGATGACTACGAGGCGAAGCTGTTCTCCGGCGACGTCTACGCCTTCCCAGAAGGATTTGGAGCCTACGAGAACCCCGTTCTTCGTTTTGAGGAATTCTTTGAGGATCGTCTGGGGGTCCCCGTGCCAGGGATTCTTAGCGTGACCTTGCACAAAGACGGGGCACGGCGTGCGCTTGATTAGTGCGTCGGCTACTTGATCCAGTTCATCGTTGGCGGTTGTAAGGACGAAGGCGCCCCCTTGGGACAGCTTGACCAACTCGACGCAGCGGTCGATCCGCTTGTCCATGACCTCTTGGTAGTTGTCGTCTTTGCGGGTCGCGTGGGGAATATCTTTCGGGATATACACGAACCCCTGAGCCGCGTAGTCAAACGCCGTCGGTAGAATCTCTTCGTTCGTCGGCTTCACACCTATCACTTCGTTGAGATGCGCGAATGAGCCATTCACGGCGAGGGTCGCGCTTGTGATGATTATCGTCTTTATTTTTGAGAGGTATCCATGCAAAATGCCGCCTAGCTCGACGGGAGCGGCGCTAATGTGAAAGCGCCCGTGTTTGTCCGCGTTCGCATAGACGACAGTATTGTCTTGAATGCGTTGATTACGTGCCGCAATAAGCGCCTTCGCATCTTCGTCGAATACGTCGGCTACCTCCGTATTTTCGCCTTGCATGACTCCCACGGATTTTCGTAGGTGCCCCAATCGGCGCCGTATGGTGCATATAGACGCCACTTGAGCGCGCTCGTCGTCGGACTTGATTGCGTCAAGAGCTTTTCCTACGCGATCCCAGTACTCCGGGTCTGTCGGCTCTCCCGTGATCCCGTACCTGGTAAGCAGCCCTTGAACTTCTCGACTGAGGTCTGTGAGACCCAGGACTACGTCATGAATCCCAGTGGGGAAGACGGGGATAGTCCGTAGGTGAGGGTCTCGGTAGTGCGTATTCGGCAACGCCCGGAATAGAGCCGCCCATGCGGCTGCTAAAGAGGGGAACTTGTGGAATTCGAAGTCGGTTTTGGTGAGCGTCTTCCCAATATCGGTGACACTGTTTTCGGAAATCTTCAACGTGAAAGCCGCCCGGACTCCATCCGCCAGTGCGTGAGCTTCGTCGATGATGAGGACGTCGAAGGGGCCGCCCGTGAGCTTGCCGTGCCCGAAGTACATGTCGGAGCCGAGCAGGTGGTGGTTGATCACAGTCACCTGTGACTGTTCAACGTCGCCTTTCAGGCGGGCGTAGCCGCAGGTGTTGTATAGTTTGCAACTACGACCGATGCAGTCTTCCGCAGTCGCGGAGCCCCACCACATCGGAGGCGCGCCGGGGTAATCTGCACGGTCACCATATTTTGTAACCTTATCTAGCCAGTTCCAATAGGCCGCGTCGTAGTCCTGGCCTCGGGCCAACATGCGGCATGCGTAGTTACCTTTTCCCTTGAGGGCGATTCCTGTGTTTCTCGGGTTCTTAGTGGTGGGGTCGGCGTTGATCTCCGCCACTCTTTTAGCCCCTAGCACTCGAGTGAGTGCCGCCTTTACCGCGGGAAGATCTTTTTGAATCAGCTGGTCTTGCAGTCCCTTTTTCGCTGTCGAGACGATGATGCGTCGCCCCTGCGCCATGAGAGCAGGGGTGAGGTAGGCCCAACTCTTCCCGACGCCAACTGCCGCCTCACAGACGTAGATACCTCCGTTGGCGACCGCGGCTTCTACGGATCCTGTCATTTGGATCTGCGAGGAGCGGACCTCTCTCACGAGCCCGAGAGAGGGGTTACTGAGTAAATCTACGGCCGTCGTCATGAGAGGTCCTTTGTGGTACGTCATTTAGATAAACATTGCAAGCACTCTCACCGCGAGATACATTCCGCCTGCACTTCCCCCTTTTACCAAACAAACTTCAGTTCTACGGAGATCAGGGCATGCCCAATATCGACCCGGAAGAGGTTCGCATCGGTGATTTTTCTAGGCCCGTCGTGCCGCCCAAGAAGGCGGCACAGTCGTCGCCCACCGCGGACAAGCTGACGGAGGCCGAGACGGCGCTCAAGACCGAGGCCGACGAGACCGAGAAGAAGATCAAGCCCCTCGAGACCTACGAGGAGCGGCTCAAGGAAGTCGGCGTCACCAAGGAACAGGCTGCGTTTATCGTCGACGAAGTTCTTCTGAAGGGCTGTTATTCAGAAGAAATTTCGCTCACGTCGCGTGTATCTGTAAAGTTTCGCACTCGGCTTTACCGTGACACCCAGCGTATGCAGAGCTACCTCGAGGTCTCGCGCCCGACCTACGAAGCCCACTACAGCGAGATCGTGTTCAAGTACTCCCTCGCCGCCGCTCTTGAGAAGTTCGGCGCTGACGTCTTCAAGCATCCGACCAAGGCGTCAACAGGAGACGAGATTGAAAAGTCGTTTCAGACGCGCCTGACCTACGTCGAGAACCTCCCCGACATCACCCTGCGCCTGCTCTACACCAAGCTCGGCAGGTTCGACCGCAAGATCCGGGTGTGCCTCGAGGAAGGCGCGATCGAAAATTTCTAGGTCACCCGGGAGGTAACGCTCGCGCAGTCCTGTTCGCAAGGGGCCTGGGGCTGAACCCCGCAGGCTCGGTTGAAGACCGGGTCATGCGCGAGATGGTCTTTCGGGAGCGCCAGGAGCGCGTCGCACATCTGGAGGCCATCGGGAAGATGGTCGCCAAGGTGTTCAACATGGACTCGGACAAGTTGTTCGGTCATGTGGTGTCGGAGTATGCCCAGGAGGTCTTCCAGGAGACCTACGACGCAGACCTTCTACGACGTAAAGTCAACGCCCTTCGGGCAGCACAGAAGAGGATCTCGCGACGGAAGAGCGAAGACCTGCGGCAGCTGGATAGGCTCGAGCGGATGGGGATGTTCTACGACCAGACGCTGGGACCGGACTTGCAGCCGCTCCCGCCGAAGACCAAGGCGCCGAAGGTGCCCGTGAAACCGTCGACGCGGAAACCTTCGCGCTAGTCAAGTTTCGGGTCTACCTCTACACTCTCTGACGTGGCGAAGGCGATCCTGGACGGTGAGAAGGCAGAGCGTCGCCGCGTCAAGGCGCGGGAGTGGTACGCCCGGAACGGCGACAGACGGCGCGAACAAGCCAAGGCTTGGCACATCATAAACGGCGATAAGCGACGCGAACAAGCTAAAGCTTGGTATCGTGCCAATCGAGAACATCGGCTTGCCCAGAATGCGGCTTGGAAGGAACCGAGGAAAGCCGAGCTGGAAGCCCGCGCGAAAGTGGTCCGGGACACACCAAAAGCCATACAGGCACAGAAGGACCGTAACGCACGTTGGTATGACCTAAATCGGGCATATGCAAAAAAACAGGCGCGGGAGTGGCAGATGCAGAACCCCCGGAAGCGCAAGAATAATCGTCTCAAGTACGCCTACGGGATTACCATAGAGACGTACGAAGAGATGTACTCCGCGCAAAACGGAAAGTGCTGCATTTGTAACGACGCGTATCCTGCCTTGTATGTTGACCATAACCACAAGACAGAAGCTGTACGCGGTCTATTGTGTGCCCGCTGTAATACAGGACTGGGCTTTTTCCGCGATAGCCACAAGATGCTCCACCTCGCTGCCGCCTATTTACGGAAGTATAAATAATGGCTGAGTCACGCCAAGGCGGAGAGACAATCCGCGAAATGTTGAGTGGTTTCAACCAGATGCAATCTCAATTGGGATTGCTTCCGGTCAGCTCCGGTCAGATGCCTATGGGCGTTCAGCTCAACCAGCCCCCGCCACCGCCTCCCGTCCTGCCTCCTGGTGACGTGGCCGCGCAAGTCTCCGCTCAGCAGCAGGCCATGATGATGCAGACGATGCAGTCTGCGCAGATGACTCGCTACCAGCCGCCTCCGTCTTCCCCTGCACAAGGGGGCGGCGGTGCAACGTGGGGCGGCTCCTTCTCGCAGATGGGGGCAGCCCAGTTCAACCCCCAGATCGCAGCCGCGATGGGTGGCGGCGGACGTGGCATGCCGAACCCGATCTACTCGACGGCTCCCGCGTACGGCATGTATCGCCCCGGCTCTACGGGACCCGGGATGAGCCCGTTTCCCGGCATGCAAGCGCCTCCAATCTACAACCCTTTCGCGCCGCAGCTTCCAGCCCCGATGTTTGCCACGCAGCCTCAGCAGAACTACCAGATGATGCAGGCACGCCAATCCGATACGGTAGGCACCCTCGCAGCAATAGGGGAAGCGGGCTATGGGCTCGGCGGCGCGCTTGCCGGGGGTGCTATTGGTACGATGCTAGGGGGCCCCATCGGGGGGTTCGCAGGCGGCATACTCGGCGGCATGGCAGGACAGGCCATGGGCAACATGGCGATGACCGCGCCCCTCATGGACATCCAGCGCGGCCGCGGAATCCAGAACATGACGTCCTCGTTCATGGCTGGCGGGGCGAGCCTCAATCCGTTCACCGGCATGGGAATGGAGCGGGGCGCGGCACAGCAGACAGCTACGGGGCTCCGCAAGATGGGGTCGAGCTACGACTTCCAGCGGCAGACAGGCTTCAACACGGAAGACGTGATGAAGCTAACACAGCTGGCGGGAGACCAAGGGCTGCTTCAAACGGCCCAGAATCCGGAAGACATCCTCAAGAAGATGCAGCAGGTCTCCAAGTCCCTTGCGGCCTTGGTCAAGATTACCGGCGATCCCGACGTAAGAAATGCAGTAAAGCACCTAGGGCAAATGCAGCAGCTCGGGTTCGAGGGAATCCAGGGGCAGACGGCGGCCATTTCAAACCGTGCCCGCTTTGCGCAGATGGCGGGCGTGTCGCAGGGCGCGATGCACGAGCAGTACGGGATGCCCGGCGCGTTCATGGCGCAGAACATGGGGCTGGCCGGTGCCACAGGTTACTCTGCGGGCATGATGGGCGGCGCGACTGCAAACATGGGAGTCTCGAGCCGCTCATTTACGGACGTACAGCTTTCGTTGGCGGGCGGCAAACAGGGCGTCGGCCAGACCGCGGCCATGGCTGCTCTGGGCGCGATCAATCAGGACGTGTTCGCAACCGCGGCCTTGCGTCGAGGGAAAGATGGCAAACTTACCATCGACGAAGACGCCTACGTCTCGGCTAGTAAAAAGTCGTTGTCTGAAGTTGCGGACCTGTCGGCGCAGAGTCTCGGTCGACTCACGGACGAAGAGCGCACGTCATACGCACGTGAAGCGCCTGAGATGAAGGCGAAGCTCGCAGAGCAACTCGGGCCTCAGCGCTTGCTAATGAACGCGGCACGCCAAGCTAGCGCCCTCATGAAAGACGTGCCGAATATCGGGCTCGGCGGCGCACTCGAGGTGATGACTGGAGGAAACAAGCAAGCGTCCAGGACGCTCCAACTGATGATGGAGAACCCGGATTACTGGGACACGCAGATCCAGCAGGAGCGCGTGACTCAGCGGGAAGGAGCGTCAAGAACACGGGCAGCGCTTAGCGGGCAGCTAAGCGGAGGTCTGCTAACCAACATCGGGCGCGGTGTTAGCGGGGGGCTGTCGGATATCGGTGATGCGTTCTCGTCTCCTTTCGTAGCACTGGCAGAAAGCGGACAGCGCGGGGATGAAGACATCGCGGCGGCGAAAGAACACACGTATCTAACTCGCCGTACAGGCAGCGAACTACTCCGTACGGACGCCGACCGGAGTGAAGCAGCGGCCGCACTATCGTCTGATGCGTTCCGCGGCGTGGGCGGCGGCGAAAGTTTGATGAAAGAAAGTTTCCTTAGCCGCGCCGCAGGCCGGCTAGGCGCGCTGACCGATATGTCGGCGCTAGACTCCGCGAACCGCATGGCTAGGATCGGGAATAAAATCGAAGGCGGCTTTTTCGCGGGCGCCACAACCATCGGAGACGCAGAAGCTGCGCAGGCCGCGGCCCTCTCGGCGGGCAGTGTCGCTGAGATGGCTAAGCGTGGAACGGGCTTCACGAACGAACAGGCGGCCGACGCCATGCGGGGCATACAAACCCAGCTGGGTCGAGGCGCGGGCGACGCGGATGAGTTCATCCGCTCCGTCCAGAAAGAAGTGCAGTCTCAAAAAGGAGCGGGGTGGGGAGGGCTCAAGACCGCAGGCGCGGTTACTCGTGAGGACCTCGAAAAGGCCACCGCTAAGATCAAAGAAAAGATGGGCATTACCGCCGAGGTCGACACGTCTAAGGTCGGCGAGATGGTCGCGCGGCGTGCTGTGGAAGAGGGCGAAGGGGAAGTCTACGCCAGGTCCGCCATCGCCAGCATTGACGCGTCGGGTGTTAAGGCGACGAGTAGCTCAGAGGCCATCTATAAGCGCGCCGATGAGATCGAAACAAAGCTAGGCATCGAAGCATCTAACAGCGAAAAAGACAAAGAAGCAGTCCGTCTGTTGGCCAGCGCGCATACGCCGGAAGCCATGGCGCTAGCTGCGGGCGCCATGCAAGGAGACAGCGAAGCGGCTGTCAAGATCCGTGAACAGGTCCGAGAAAAACTAAAAGGCACCCCGGGCGCGTATGAGAAGGCGAGCCAGGAAGCCGGCGAGATTCGCCGAGGCGTTGGGGGTAGCGTATCCATGCGCCGACTCCTTACCAACGTCGCTAAGGCAGACGGCGCCGACAAGGCCCTCGACTCGTTCGGACTCCTCCGCACAGAAGTCAAAGCCCGCGGCGGCGCCAAGTCCCGTGAAGAGACCCTGCTGGGGATCGAGGCGGACACAGGGGAGACGACGCTAACAGGGACCACCCGCGAGATCGCCGAACGGCTAACCACCAAAATGGTGAAAGACGAAGACACGGGGGAGCAGGTCGCGGCGTACACCAAAATCAAGGACCCAACGCTGCGAGCGGCGTTCGACAAGTTTGCGAAGGCTGCTGACAAGGACGCGGCGACGGAAGAGCTGAACCCCTTCCTCCTCAGCAAAGGCGACAAAAAGGTCGAGATACACGGGGCGGAGACCCGTGGCGCCAAGGACATGATTGCAGAGCTGGAAGAAGCGAAGAAGAAATTCGCCAAGGGGAAAGGCACCCGTGGAGACGCTGATGTGATGTTCGCTAATAGCGTGCAGCTGTTCTATGAAGCGGCAAAGGGCCTGTCCAACAAGACCGACAAGGACAACGCGAATGCCGCGGAGCTTCCCGGCGCGCCTGGCGCTGGAAAACATTGGTACTCATGGTGACCTCGATGGTTTCAGACGACGCAAAAGTTACCCTCATCATCCCCACTGCCATCAACATGGTGCTCGTGGCCAATGAGAACATCGTCTACAACCTGCGCAAACAGCAGGCGTCAGACCTGCAGCTCTTGAGCATCTACAAGAGGGCGTTCCTCATCACCAACGAGACCGACGAGATCATCACGATCCGCCAAGGCGTCGGGGAGTAGTCCATGGCGATCTTCGTAGACGACCAGGCGCTAGGAGGTAGTGACCTGCTGCTCGACAACGAGCAGGGGATTAGTACTACTGTCGAAAACGGCGTAACCGTCGTTTCGCCCGCGCCGGGGTCTGCTTACAACGCGAGGCAGCAGGGCGTTTTCGCGAAACACCCGCTGTCGACGCCTAAGTACGCCGTCAACAATGGAAGCCGTGATGCAGAGTTTCGCGACACCCTCGCTCGGATGTACATCTCCCTGACCAACGCCGAAAAGGGGACAAAAGACGCGTACCTAAGGAGCCTCCCGCAGGATGATCGAGTACAGGCCCTCGCGAAGGTCCTGACCAAAGACACCGTCGGTGGCAACGTAGGCTTCATCGACTTCTTCTTGCAGCAAGCCGATGAGTCGTTCACCGAGAAGCTGCAGGTTGACGAGGTCCTCTCCGACAACTACGTCGCGTTCTACTTCGGACAGGAGCCGCCGGTCTTTCAGTACTCCGGCACGCTGCTCAACTCCCAGCAGGACGACCAGACCACGGGCTTTGCCCTGGCCTATCAACATTTGCTGCGCGGCACCTCTCTGGCTAAGCGCGGCGCCCTCCTGCGGCTGCGCTACGACAACCGGATTGTTACAGGCACCATCAACCGGATGCAGACAAGCCTGCATGCAGAGAACGAGCTAGCGGTTCCGTTCAGCTTCACAATGCTGGTGAAGGAGTACGTACTCCTCAAGAGCAACCTTGATTACGTCAAGGTCAGCCCCGACCAGTTCGTGCAGCTGCAGTCGGCCTTTACCGACGAAGCAGGCATCCTCACAAACGTCGGCGGTGCAGAAGATACCCGCGTACGTACCTCAGCTCTTTACGGTGTAATCTCCAGCGAATCTTCTGTTGGGCTAGAAGAACCGGATGAGCCTGTGGACGCGAGTAAAGACGCCGTTGCACAGAACGAAGAGATCAAGCAGGAAGCTGTAAACCAGTCGGTGGAGCCGGAATCCAATTTCCAGCAGCCGTTGCAGTCTCTACCCACGCAGAACCAAAGCTTGCCAGGAGCATAACGTGGCGTTTCCGGCCGAAGCCTTCGAAGTCCTTATCAACCGCGACCAGACCTGCTGGGTCGGCGTCTCTACGCTCTTTGAAGAGAAGCTCCAGCAGCCCCTGCCGGACTACGCCCTCGAGCAGCTCCGTGGCCGCTTCATGCACGCCGTGACGACCACCCACGCACGTATCCCGTCGGCGCGAGCGGTGTTCCAGTTGGCTTACGAAACCGAGATCGGCACGGCGCTCAACAAGATCGCGCCAATTCCGCCCGACGTGCAAGAGGCGGTGGTATGCGAGCGGCGGTCGTACTTGGACGTCGACGCTGACATGAAGTCGTTCTCGTTCCTGATTAACCCCGCGCTCGAAGCGCTGCTCAAGAACAGGACCCTGCCAAGCATGTACGTGGACCTTCTTCGGACGCACGTGACGACGCCGTATCCAAAGTACCGCGTGTGCGGTATCGCCGCGGTGCTCTGCTTCGCAGCGCACTACCTGGTGCCTTGATGGAGTCCGGGTTCACCGCTACACAGCCGCATAACGGCGCGTTCATCGTTTACATCAACGGCATCGAGGTGCCGTGTAAGAGCGTGACCGAGCGGCAAGGCGTCTGGCAGATCCCCGAGATGCAGATCGAGATGGTCGCGGACCCCGTGCTCACGCGGCTAGGCTCCGAGGACCGCGTACAAGTCGTGGTCTTCTACCTCGACGATGTGGTCGTCGAGAAAGAGCTGCAGGTAGGACCTACGTTCCGCCTGTTCGGCGAAGGCGAGATCACCGGGTGGGGGTATCAGAACACGCCCTCTGCCCGCAGCATCACGTTCACCTGCATCAACCACTTCGCGATCTTCACGCAATTGTTCGTGGAGTTTCTGACGACGGTCGACGACCAGGTTGGCCACGCGTCCACCCCGTCCCCTGACACCATCGCAACGACAACGAGTAGCCTCGTCTTTCCCTTCTCGCTGTTCAAGCAAGGGCTCGTGCAGGGAACGCTTCAAGAGGAGCGGGGCAACATCAAGCGCCCCTTCGACTTCTTGTACAACCTGCTCAAGAACATGGTCGGTAAGCAGGTCCCGAAAGAGCAGAACTCAATCCCCGCGGCAAACTTCTTTGCTCGTTGGACGCGGCTTACGAATTTCATCAACCGGTTTGTTGCGACGCCCGCGTTCGACGACGTGGAATATGACAAGGACGGTAAGCCGGCGGGGGATCCTCGGGTGTTCCCGATTTTGAAGGCGCTACAAGACACCGCGGGCGTTGATACGATCGTAGGGTCGTTGATTCCGCAGGTTCAGAACAAAGACTCCATCTTCGCGATGCTGCAGCTGGTCTACCAGACGGTGTTCATGGAGGTGGCGATGCTGTCGCGCATGCCTCTCGTGTCGGTGGACCTTCTGACCAGTATGATTCAGCCGACCTCGTTCGAGGACCATAAGCTGTCTACCACGCGGACCGACCCGACGCCTCCGCGCACAGAAGCAGCGGTCACTACCACGGGGGCCCCGATCAACATTACTACGATCCCCACCGTGCTTACGACGCCCGGGGCATACCGTGCGCCCGCGCCGCCCCCGCCGAAGAAGCCTAATCGGCTGCCTAATTACTTCGCGAAGCCGCAGACCCTGTTCGGGTTGCCTCCTGCGTGCAACGTCGTTTTCCCGTCGCAGCTCACCACCCTCTCGTACAACGAGAACTACGCCACGCAGCCGACCCGGCTCTACTTCAATGACCAAGTCATCAACAGCATCGTCAAGTCAACAGGCAGCGTCGGGGTGGCGATCGACGGAGCGTTGACTACGGGGTACCCCCCAGAAGTAGATGCAGCTAACAAGTCACGTATTTTCTCGAACAAGACCACAAACGGAAAAAACTTCCTGTTGTTTCCGGAGGAGTTCTACAAGGGCCCGGTCATGGACCGGCGCACCGTCCCTCCGTGGCTCTTCTTCCTCAAGCAGAAGGAAGGGCAGAACCAGGCGGACGCGGAGAGGGGTGGAGCGCCCGCGGCAGTGACTACGCCGTCCAAGCCCGTGACCGCAGCGCAGGACGATCTATACACTAAGACGCGCGAAGGCAGCCCTGACGTCTACAAGCTCTACGCACAGTACGAGTACTTCCGTGAGCGGTACGCGCAGCGAAGCGGCGGCGTGAACATCTCATTCAACCCGTACGTCGTGCCAGGGTTCCCCGCGCTCATCTTCGACAACCGAGCTACGCGCGTCGACCTCATGTGCTACGTGACGACGGTAGCGCACACGCTGTCTCACCGCTCACGGAGCACCACGTTCTCGTTCGCCTACGCCCGTACCATCCAAGAGATGTTCGACATCATGGGCAAGGAGTTCGCGCTGGGTGCCGCCGCGTCCGGAGCGGGGCCGAGAGAGCCGTTGAGGGATATCCGCAAAGTCGTGCAGGACTTCGGAGAGTCGGAGAAGTTCTACCAGCGGCTGTTTTACGGAGCTAACTCGTTCGCAGGACGGGAAGCCTCGTGCGATTGGCGGAAGCTGATCGCGTATGCGCCAGCCCAGGAAGGCGGCTCTCCCGACGAGATCTACGTCACGGGCACGGGGGAAGCCGGGTTCGATGCGTTTCAGAAAGCCGAACAGGATTTCATTACGGCGACAAAGGGCCTCGCCGAGGCCGAACAACAACGTAGCAAAGTACAAAACGACGTGGATTCGGCGAATCAACAAATCGCGAATGCGGGCAAAGCCCCCACGGAGTTGACCACGTTCCAACAGGAAGACTACCAGCCATGGACCACGGTGCGCGAAGCCGCTACGCACGCGGCCGTGGCCACAGGGACCAAGCTTCTGGTGGTGCTAGACAAGCAAATCGCGGCCTACCAAAAGACCATCGACGCCGCAGTCCCCGTCATCAACGACCGGACCTTGGCTCCCGTGGTCAGCCACAACCTAGACGGAGGCCGTGAGCTTGTCCCGACGGAGGCGGCAGAGGCACGGTTCGAATCCTACGACGACGCCATGGCGTACAACTGGCGGCCGATCTGCACGCTGGATGAGTACATCATCTTCCATGACTCGACGGGTACAGGGGTCATCCCCGCGTTCGGGCATCCGCAGAGTGTCGGGGCGCGCTACTTCGAGCGCATTCGAACGTACACGCCCCTTACGAAGACTTCTGAGATTGTGCGAGGGGCGGACGGACTCAACACGCCGTTCGTTGAGAACACGGGCGAGACGCTCCCCAACGGGCACACCGTGGTTCGGGTTACAGATAAAGAGACCAAGAAAGTTACGTTCCGTGATTCGACGACGGGGGCCTTGGTTGACCCGCCTGCGTCCAAGCAAGGGGCGCCGAACCCGGTTGATGGGTCCGCGAAGCCCATTCCGCCGAAGACGCAGGAGGTGACCGGGCTCCACTCGTCGACCTTCCCCCAGACCCGCGCTGATTGGGATAAGATTCTCCTCGCCTACAGAAATAACGCGTACATCAACAAGGCGCCGAGAGACTGATGTCTGTGCTGAACAAGATCGCCCTCCTCGCTGCGTCAGCGGCGCCTACCCGCGGTGCGCGGGACCTTGAGCTATGGCGCGCGTGGAAGAAGAGCCCGTCGGAGGCCAACCTGTCGGCGTTGCTTTCTCAGGTGAACCCGATAATTCAGAAAGAAGCGAACAAGTGGTCAGGCTCCTTGGCGCGGCCGCTCCTCGAGTCTGAGGGCAAGCTGCTCGCGCTCGAAGCGTTCAAGACCTACGACGAGTCACACGGAGCCGCCCTCGGGACTCATGTCACGAACCAGCTCCAGAAGATGTCTCGCATCTCCTACGCCCACCAGAACGTCGCCCGGTTGCCTGAGAACAAGATGCTGATGTTCCACACCTACAACATCGCTCACTCACAGCTGGCAGACCAGTTTGGCCGGCACCCCACCACCGACGAGCTGGCCGACCACCTCGGCTGGACGATTCCGCACCTGACCAAGTTTCGCACCCAGATCGGGCGTCAGGAAGTCCTCGAGTCTGGCGGTGCCGCAGGTGAGGCAGGCACGGCAGCGCTCACCTCGGAGACGGAGACCGACCACACGGTCGACTTCATCCACCACGGGTTGCCACCGCAGCAGAAGGCCCTCTTCGAGCACCTGACGGGATATGGCGGCGTCAAGGTCCTGAGCAATCAGCAGATCATGAAGAAGATGGACCTGACGCAGGGGCAGTACTCCTACCTCAAGAAGCAGCTCATCGACCACACCGAGTCCATTGTCGGAGGCAAGAAGTAAGTGGCCGACAAGAACGCGTCGGACGCGCAGCAAACTACATCGTCGCCTGCGTTGCAGGAGGCGGCGTCCCAGGCACAACAGGCGGCTGCGAATCTGCGCACACGCGCAAACGCGGTCAAGAACTGGTCCCGCCCTGAGCCTGTACTCAAGCCCGACGGTAAGTACCGCTTTGACGCCTTACCCCGTCCATTTACGGCGAAAATGCAGTCGCCGCTCTCCACGTCAGGCAAAGGTGACCTCGTCGGCGTGGACGCCGAAACAGGACAGCCTGCGCGACTCACCACAGGGCAGTGGGGGGACGACAGAGCGAAGACCCAGACGAGTGCTGAGTCTCCCCTGGTACGAGGACGATTTCACGCCGGCCTCGACTTCACAGCGCCTGTCGGGGAAGACGTGTACGCGACGGCAAGTGGGCGTGTCGTTGAAATCCGAGTCCAAGGCCCTCCTGGGAAGAGCCCTCGATCAGGAGACTACTTCGTCGCAGACGAGCAGGGCTTTATCTACAGTGACAAAGGAAAAACTCAACTGGTAGGTACGCCGGCGCACCAACAAAATGGCGTTATTGTGAACAGCACAATCGGCTTCGGCGGAATTTACATCAGCGTCGCGCACGACGGAGAGTACGCCGGGTACACCACTCAGTACATGCACCTCCAGGAGACCTTGGTCACCAAGGGCACGGTTACGGCGGGACAGCTCATCGGGCGCGTCGGCCGGACCGGAGGAAACGGCGGGCTGATTGCAGCGCCGCATCTACATTGGCAAGTACGATACGGGCAGAACGGCAGCGGCGGAATTCCGGTTCGGCCGGACTTTTTTGTGCCTCTTTGGCGCCGAGGGTCCCGCACCCCACCGAACGATGGGTCCTTTCAATTTGTGTCGACGCTACTGACCAAGCTGGACGAGGCGCTTCCACGGTTCGTCCGAGAGCGGCTGAACCAAGGGACCGCGCAATCCTGGGCGAACGCGCGAAATACCCTGCTCGGGAATACCTCCCGCGGAGACCACACAGACCGCCAGGCCGCCCACCTCGAATCCGCCGCGAAGTACATGAGTTCTCAGTCCATGGCGCTGCTCGAGGTGGCTAGGTTCCAGTCACAGTTTCTGGTAATCACTGACCCCATGCAATACGACTTCGAGAACGGCATCTGGACCGACGACAATAAGGCGGTGTGACGTGGCGAATAAATACGACGTCTACACGCAGGTCATCCCGGCAGCCCAGTACACAGGGACCAAGTTCTTCTCGTTCGGGCCCACCAGGTCCCTGGCAGCACGCGGGCTTCAGAAGCTGGTGGGGATCTTCGCAAGGTACTTGATTACGCCGGCGGGGACTGACCCGCTTGACCCGCAGGGAGGGACTCTGCTGACGGGGCTACTGGGAGCGAACGTAGGCGTCTCCGACGCACACGAAATCTTGCTTCTGTCTGTCGAGAAAACAGTGCAGGCTATCCAGGGCTTCCAGACCGGGCAGGACATCCCGTCCGACGAACGATTGGCCTCCGCTACCGTGACCCAATTCATCAGCATTCCCGCCGCCCCGGGATTCTCGGCGCAGATCTTCGTTCTGAATGTCGCCAATCAAGGGTTGACCTTCATCTTGCCTAGCTTGACCACGAGGACCTGATAGATGGCAACCACGGTCACCATTGATGCCCAGGACGTAGCCGCTGCGGGCAATTTCCTCGAGCAATTCCTCTCCGACTCGATTCCGGACGGAGACTTTAGCCGGGGAACCGCGCTCCGGGATTTGACCGTCGGCGCGCTGGCCTCTGTGTTCGCCTACCTTCGGGCTGACGCGGCACAGGTGCGTCAGCTGCAGTCCCTGACAACAGTGGCGGACGCTACCGGCGACGACCCCGAGGCGCTCCGAGACGCCGTCGTTGCGATCATGTCCAACTTCTTCGTCACGCCCAAGAATGGCAATCAGGCTCGCGGCGTCGCGGTCGCGCACTGCACCACGCTTACGGACATCTTCATCCTCACCACGCACCGCTTCACGTACACGCAGGGTGTTGTCTTCACGGTCGACGCGGACGAGACGTACTTCATCCCGCAGCGGGACTTGATCCCCGTCTTCGATGCCGTCGGAAACGTGCTCGAGTACCAATTCAACATCCCGTTGGTCGCGGTTAAGACGGGCACCGACGGCAACATCGCCCCAGGGCAGTTCGCCAGCTTCGACCGGTTCAATCAGTTTGTGTCTCGCATCGAGGCAGTGGACACGTTCAGCGGCGGCAAGGGCACTGAGACGGTGTCCGAGCTGCTCGAGCGAGCACCCACGGCCATCTCGGTCCGGAACCTCATCAACGTCCGGTCCATCAGCGCGGTCCTGGAAGATCAGTTCCCCCAGATCAGAAACCTGCTGACCATCGGCATGGCCGACCCTGAGATGCAGCGCGACCTGTTGACGGGGGTTGCGAAGAGCCTG
>Ga0315289_10001775_pt1 | contig 33537 bp, 29 predicted proteins | sample YL17G11_40_MG_FD_203452 | JGI IMG/M metagenome (GOLD analysis project Ga0315289, IMG submission 203452) | Sediment microbial communities from Yellowstone Lake, YNP, Wyoming, USA - YL17G11_40 | ecosystem: Environmental > Aquatic > Freshwater > Lake > Sediment | place: USA: Wyoming | collected... | reverse complement strand
GCCGGCCCCGCTGCCGCTTGAGCCCATCGGGCGAGTCGGCGATGTGCTGCAGCTCCGTCAGGACGAACCCGGGAACCAGCATCGGCCCGAAGATGAACCCGGTGTGGGCGATGTCGGCGATGCGCCCATCGATGATCACGCTGGTATCCAGGAGTACGCTCCGCCCGCCGGATGCCCCCTCGCCGCCGTCCTCGATGACCGTCGCCAGCCGGCTGCGCAGCAGCCCGAGGATGTCGTTCTGGCGCAGGATGAAGATCGTCACGCTCAGATAGGCGAAGAACAGAGCGCCGATGAACGGCAGGAGCTGGCCGAACGGTGCCGGCAGCAGAGACAGGGGAAACGAGATCAGCGCCGCCACGATCAGCCCGACGATCAGGCCGATCAGCCCGGAGACCATCGTCTGCGCCGAAACCTGGGCCACCATCCCGCGGATGGCACGCACCGGCCGAGTGGTCAGAAACGGCGTGACCACCAGCCCCATCAGCGCGCCGACCAAAGCGAACACCGCCGCCCACAACTCGGGTGGGCCGGACGCCAGGTCACCCAGGTAGACGCCAAGGTAGATGCCCCCGACGGCCATGGCCACCATGCCGAAGATCCGGGCGATGAACTCAGAACTCATGGCTGCCTGCCCTCCAAAGCAAGCGGGGCGGACGCCCGGTTTCGCGTCCGCCCCGTCTTTGGACGAGCGGCTTCTTGGTCATAACCACGGTGGCCACGCCCATCACGCCCAGGCGCAGGTCGAACCGCACGTGCTGGATGATCAAGAAATGAAACCGGGGCCGCGCGGCGGGGATTATGGATGACGAATGACCGCCGTGCTTGCCGTATTGATCATACCATGCCATGCGGCCGTGTCAACGCAGGAACGGGAAGGGCGACTTCCGAAGTGTTCTGCACTTCGGAAGTCGCCCTGTAACGTACCGACCCCGCAACGCTTTCGTTCGTCGCGGGGTCGGATGTCCCTATTCCAGGCAGGCGGCCTGCGTCACGGCAGCGAGCCCACGATGTCGAATGTCGCGAGGATCCGGTCTGCTGCATCCAGGTCGGCTTGACTGACAATCTGGATCTCGACGAAGATCAGTACGTTGCCAGTGTCTTGTATGGGAACAGCCGCGAGGATCATGTAATCCGCCGTCCCGTCACACTTCTCGTAGTAGTCGAAGAAGCCCCGATAGTACCCGTCGTTGTACTCGTAGCGGTCATCCAGCTTACAATCCCGCAGGAATTCGAAAGAGCGTGAGGCGTCAAGCATCTGGACATGGCCGCCGACTTTGTCCTTGTCCGCCGTCACATTAAACTTGATCCCTGGTGTGCCCCAGGAATTCGCGAACTGTTCCAGATCGGGCGCTGCGTAGACCGAGGAGAAATCGGCTCCGCTGTCCGACGTCCACGGGGAGCCATCCACGTCCCCCCACGCCGAGGGGACTTCAACCTGGATCGCGCCGTAGTCGTCCGTCACGGCGACGTAGTCCGCATAGCTCTCGCCAGCGGCCGGGGCTGAGCCTGGATCGGTCCCTACTTCGTTCGAGAAGGAGAACGACGCGACCAGCGGATCGCCGTTCAACTGCCCGGTCAGTGCCTCGCCCGTCGAGAAGCGCAGCACTTCGATCGCCAGCGTGTCGCCGGCATCGTGACCACGGATGATGTCGCAGTAGTCCGCCATCGTGCCGTCGGTGGCCAGCACCAGGTTCTCCATCGAGGTGATGATGTCCCCGGCTTCGATCCCGGCCTTGTCGGCCGGTGAGCCCGAGGTGACGGCCGAGACCCAGATGCCGACGATGCTGCTGTCCTCATTGGACACGGCTTCGCCGTTGATTCCAATGGAATCGACGTCATTGCCCTTCGCAAGTTGGTCCGCCACCGGCTTGGCCAGCGCGCCGGAGATGCCGTACGCCTGCCGGCTCTCGCGGTTGCCGGCATAGTGGATGGCGACGATCTTGCCGTCCTCATTGACTACGGGGCCGCCCGAGTTTCCGGGAAGCGCCAGGGCGTCATACTCGACCGACGACGCCACCGAAGCCCAACGCATTTCGCCGTCCGCCCTCTCCTTGGAGATGACGCCGCGCGTGAGCGTGTACTCGGGGTCGCCCAGAGGGAAGCCGGCGACATAGATGTCCATACCGACCTTGATCGGGTCGGTGTTCCACGCCAGGAATGGGTAACCATCGCCCTCGATGTCAATCACGGCCAGATCGGAGCACTCCGAGACGCCGAGCACCTTTGCGCTGAGTTCCTCGGAGTCCCCGCCAACCCACACCTTGAGCAGCGCCGCGCCGGCCACCACATGCTTGTTCGTCACGGCCAGGCCCGACGGGTCGATGATGAAGCCGCTGCCACGGCCGGCGGCGTTGAAGACCGCACCGACCTGCGGATCCACGAAGGACCCAACGGCCTCGATCTGAATCACGGCGCTCTTGACGTCATCGACCGACGAGACCGCCCCGCGCGAGGACGGGACAGCCGTCGCCTCGGTCTGCACCGGTGCCGGCGTTTCGCCGCCACCTCCGGCGCAGGCCAAGCTGGCCACCCACAGCGCCAGGAGCGCGAGTGCAGGCGCAGCTTTCCGGGAGGACAGGTTCGTTCGCATGCTCAAGCTCTCCTTCTCAGTACGCGACGTCGATAATCGCAGAATGTTGGTATTATAAGGCATGAAACCAATCTGGACAAGATGTGACCCTAGACCCACCCGGTCGAACCGGCGGGAGTCCTGATGGCGGGGGAGCAAACGCGAAGCGAGCCGAGGGCCTTGGGGTTAGCCTCTGCCTCTCAAGCCTTCGGCTGCACCGGGCGTCTCCCCCAGCCATAGGCGGCAAGCAAGATCAGTCCAGGTTGAGCGGGCACGCGGAACCGCTGTTCGCCTACGGGCCCTGGGGTGAGCAGCAAGGCGAGCACGGTCGCCGCCACCAACCCCAGCCACAACGCGTACGAGGAGGCACGCGGGGACAGGCGAAGTCCGCGCACGAATCCCCGCGCCGCCAGTGCGTACAGCACGACCTGGTAGGCGACGGTGAGCAGCAGCGCCACGCCGGTCAGCGGCTCGGTGGTGACATAGCCGGCGAGGGAACGAAGGCCGTCAAGCCACCGCCCGGACTGCAGGGTACCCAGTGCCCCGCGGGTGGTAAAGTCGATGTCGAGCAGGCCAAACCAGCGATGGTATTCGGGCCAGAACAGTACAACCAGATCGCCTCTGGCGAACATACCCACATAGGCCCACGGATGCGCCCTGATCACGGCCAGGAAGCGGGATCGATCGTTGGGCTGCGGCCGGATCGACACCCTCAACGTGGTGAGCGCGTCTTCCAGGTTTAGCCCCTGGGTCTCCACCAGCAGCGGGGCGGCGTGGTAGCGGCCGAGGTTGTAGGTATCCACCGAGGAGATCGTCAGGCTGCCCCACACCCTGGCGTTGTAGAACATGTACGGCACCAGCACGAGCGCAGCCGCGGCCGTGAAGCCTATCCACCCCGCAGCCCATCCGGGCTTGGGCGGGGACACGAACCGCACGCCCCGCACAGAGGGCACCAGGCAGCGCAACAACATGAAGACCAACCACACGGGTAGCAGCACTTCGCCAATTGGACGCACCAGCGTAGCGGCTCCCGCGAGTCCTCCGGCGGCCAGCGCCCAGGGCCAGCTCCCGCTTACCCACCAACGACCCAGCAGGTAGAGGACCAGAACCACCGAGAACGCGAACAGCGTCTCGGACATCACGTTGGTCGCCCAGAACGTGGACGAGGGGTCGAGAGCGTACAGGCTACACAGACCGAATGTCACCCCCTCGGGAGCAAACCTGCGGATCATGGCATACAGGGTCAGGGTGGACAGCCCGCCAACCAGGAGTTGAGCCAGGGCAACGTTTCCGAGTTCCCTGCCTCCGAGCCGATAGATCAGCGCAAGGAACGCCGGATACACCGGTGTGCGGAAGAGCTCCACGGGATCCGAAGCGACTCCGTTGTAGGCTTGGCCTTGCAGCATCCGATCAGCCAGCCCGTCGTAGTCCTTCGAATCAAGCCAATAGGCCTCTGCGGGGTCGCGATAGATGGGCAAGGCGACCAGAAGCCTGACGAGGAGCAGCAGGCACAGGACGGCCAGGTACGCCTTGTTGGCTTGCGGAAGCCGTTGTGCAATTCCGCCTCCGAGCCTGGGGATCACACTCGGCCCTCCTCCGGTCCTGAGTCAGGGCTCGACCCGGATCGCCCCTCGCACCCGCATGCCGGCGCTGGGAAGACGTCGGGGACTCACCCAGAGAGATGCACCCTCGTCCCAAACCCCGCCGGGCGCTCTCGAACGCGCACCGATCTCATCCCGACCCGGTGAAGCGGAACGTCGAGTCTTGCGTCAGGTCGATGGCGTATTGTTCCAGCATCGGATCGCCGTCACAATCCGAGAGCAGCATGTCGTAGGCGCCGCTCGCGAAGCGAAACACCTGCTCCGCTCCCGACTGCAGCGTCTCTTCGATCCCCAACCGATCCTGCCCCCAGTTCTCCGCCTGGTTGGGGGCGATCTGGATGTAGCAGATCTCGAGCGTGGATTCGTTGACCAGCGTGAAGTCGACCACGGTGTGATCACCGCCGACGAAGATCGAATCGGCGAGCATGTTCTCGCCCTCAACCTCAAGCACCAGCTCGTACATGCCGTCGCTCAGCCCGCCCTCGTCCAGGACGCATACCCACCAGCTGCCGGCGTCCGAGCCGTCCCACTCCTCATCCAGGTAGCTTCCGCCTTCATCCAGGGCACCATCGACGAACCAGTATGCCGACCAGCGCATGCCGTCGATCATGCCTTCGTAATCCCAGAAAGCGCACAGCTCGGTGGACCCGCCCGGAAGGGCAAACCACAAGTCCTTCGGCTGATCGTCTTCCGTCACACCATCCGTGAAGACCAGGTTGTGGAGGTAGGTGTCGGTCAGGTCGTACCCGCCCGAGGGTGGAGGGGCCAGCGGCAAGGCAACGTAGGCGTCACCTCGCTCGGCCGCCTCGATCAGCGACCGGGCCAGGTTGACCGGCCGCAGCCCGTTGATGAAACCGCCAATCGGCACGCAGGTGTCCTGGTCGTCGATCACGCCGTCGCGGTTGGTGTCCACCACCGGCCGGCAGTCGACGATGTCGCCCCCGGTCTCGACGGCCGAGGCGCGCGTCGGCACACCGATCAGCTGCCCGGCGGCGTTGACCGCCATCCCGCCCGAGTTCCCGCCAGCAATCGTGGCGTCGGTCTTGATCCACGCCCGGCCCTCGACCGCCCGCTCCGAAGTGAAACCGCTGACCGCGCCTTCGGTGAAGGTGATCGTCTCCCCGCCGATGCCCGGGTAACCGAGGACGCGCAGGGGGTCCCCGATCTCGACCTGGTCCGAATCGCCCACGGCGATGACCGGCAGGTTGACCTCTACCGGGTTCCCGTCCATATCGGCGACGATGCGGATCACCGCCAGGTCGAGCGCGTAATCAGCGGAGGCGATCTCCGCCCGGTACTGAAGCTCCGGTGGCTCATCCGTCCGTCCGGTGACCGCCACGCCGAGAAACTCGTACTCTGACAACCGATCGTCCACGACGTGACCGTTGGTCAGGATCAGTCCGTCGGAACGGATGACCGACCCGGAGCCGCTCCAGACGACGTCGAAGCTGCCGCCGGCCGACTGCAGGGCGAGGATCTGCACAGTGGCGTGCGCCAGGTCGGCGGTTGACCCCGAGGGCGCGGCGGTCGGCCTGGCCACAGGTGCGGAGGCACCGGGAGTGGTAGGCACCTCGCCGCCCAGGCCGCAGGCCAGGCCGGCCAGGGCGAACAGACTGCTGGCCCACAGGATATTCCTTGACCGTGTCTTCACTATGGTTCCTCGTCCGTCCCCGGATGCTGCCCTGCGGTCACTTGCCCCCTGGGCGCTGCGGTGCATTCTAGCCCGTTTTCCGTGATGCGGACCTGGAAGCAGCGAGAGCCCGTTTCCCCGGAGTACAATCCGTTCACCGCCTCCAGGCCTCCCATGCACCTTTTGCTCACCAACGATGATGGCGTAGACGCCCCGGGCTTGCTGGCTCTTGCCCAGGCGATGCGCGCGCTGGGACAGGTCAGCGTTCTGGCCCCTGACCACAACTGGTCAGCCTCCGGTCATGTCAAGACGCTGCACCGCCCGCTGCGCGTCTGGCCCACGGCGCTGGCAGATGGCTCGGCGGCACTCAGCACAGACGGGGCGCCGTCTGATTGCGTCGCCCTGGCGGTCCTGGGTTTGATCGAGACGCCCATCGACCTCGTCATCTCGGGGATCAACCCGCACGCCAACGTCGGCCATGATGTCACCTACAGTGGGACGGTCACGGCGGCGATGGAGGCCATGATCGCCGGGCTTCCGGCGCTGGCCGTGTCACTCGATTCGGAGCACGCGCCCTCCTCCGTGGAGGACTACCGCACCGCGGCGAACGTCGCCCGCACCCTCGCCGAGCGGGTCCGCGACCACGGTCTACCCTCCGGCGTCTTGCTCAACGTCAACGTGCCCGCGCTGCCGCAGCAGGAGCTTCGTGGTGTGACATTGACGCGGCAGGGACTGCGCGTGTACCGAGACGCCCTGGTCCGTCGGGAAGACCCGCGCGGCCGGCCGTACTACTGGATTGGCGGCGAAGCGCCGACCGGCATCCTCGAGCAAGGCACCGACCTGTGGGCGCTCTCCGAGGGCTGGGTGTCCGTTACCCCCCTACAGCTCGACCTGACCGCCTACCCCGCCCTCCCGTCCCTCGCTTCGCTTCTCGAGCCGCTGTAGCCGACGTCCAGATCTCCGCCAGCGTGAGAGCACCACGTCTGCGTCCCTCGCCGTCAGACCCTCCTCGCGTTGTGTGGGGATTGGATCACGTCGGGAATACGTCGGGGTCTCTATGCAGTGAGGCTGGAGCGGCGAGGCGGGAGATCCGGGGAAGGTCACTCGGCTGCCGAACGATAACCGAGGCGTTCCGGGTGCGTGTACACCCGGAGTGTCGACCGCCGGATGTAGCCCACGAGGGTGATGTTCCAGGCCTGTGCCATCGCCACCGCCAGCGACGTGGGGGAGTTGCGCGAGGCGATGATCGGGCATCCCATCCGGCCGCCCTTGCGCAGCATCTCGGATGATATCCGGCCCGTCGTCAGGAGGAGCAGCCCCGGAGTGGGGACGACGCGCAGCAGGCACATGCCGGTCAGCTTGTCGATCGTGTTGTGCCGGCCGACATCCTCGGCCAGCGCAAGGATCTCCCGGCCGTCCGAGAGGCCGGCGGTGTGAACGCCGCCCGCCCGCGCGTGCAGGCTCTCACGGCTGTGCAGCCGTCCCATCAAGTCCACCAGCTCTTCGGGAGTGATGCTGGTCGGCGAGTCGATCGGCGGGATGGCCTCCGACGGATCATGGAAGGTCGTTCCACCGCCGCAGCCCGAGGTCAGGATCTGGCGCTTCGGTCGCTGCACGGCCCGATCCAGCCACACATCCACGCAGCAGCCGTTCTGGTTGACCGTCAGTGCCTCCACCTGCTCCATCCGGTCGAGGACGCCCTCATTCTTGAGGAAGCCCAGCGCCAGCTCCGGCTGGTCACGCGGGGTGGACATGATCGAAGCGAACTCCTGCCCGTTGACGTACAGCGTGAGCAGGATCTCGCCGATCACCTCGGCCCGAACGCGGGACCAGCCCGGCCCGTATTTCACCCACTGCGTCTCGATCGCGCCGCCGTCCACACCACGCTCCTGTCCTGCCCATTGACTTCTACCAGGGTTCCGCCCTTCCCGCAATCCGTTCCCGGGCGCGCAAGGGCTGGCGCACGGCCAGCCCTCCGCGTGATGCTCGCGGCCAATCAGCCGCGCCCGCGCTTGGGCACCTCCACGCGCACGGCGCACACCTTGTACTCGGGGATCTTGGCCTCGGGATCCAGGCCAAAGTCGTGGGTCAGCATGTTAGCCGGCGCCTCGCGCCAGTGAAAGGACAGGAACACCGTCCCCGGGGGCACGCGGGTCCCGATCCGTGCCTGCGTTCGAACCTGCCCGCGTCGACTCTGGATCACGATCGGCCCCGCATCCCGCACACCCAGCCGCGCCGCGTCCTGCTCGTTGATCTCGGCGTAGCTGCGCGGTTCGCGCCAAGCCAGGCCCTCGCTGCGGCGCGTCATGGTGCCCGAGTGGTAGTGGTAGAGCGTGCGGCCGGTCGACAGGATCATCGGGTACTCGGCGTCGGGCTGCTCAGCCGGCAGATGCGCCGTAACGGGCATCATCTGCCCCTTGCCCCGCGTGAAAGCGCCGATGTGCAGCGTCGGCGTACCCGGATGCCGCGCATCGGGCACCGGCCAGGTCAGACCGGCCTGACGCAGGCGGTGATGCCGCACGCCGCGGTAGATCGGCGTGACCGTGGCGATCTCTTCCATGACATCGGCCGGGGTGGCGAACTCCCAGAACTCGACCTCGCGTTCCAGGCCGCGTCTGCGATCCAGTCGCGCCCCGATCTCGGCCAGGATGAACCAGTCGGGACGCGCCTCGCCCGGCGGGTGCACCACCGGTCGGAGCAGTTGGACTCGCCGCTCCGTGTTGGTCATCGTGCCGTCTTTCTCCAGGGCCGACGCTGCCGGCAGGATGACGTGGGCTAGTTGCGCCGTCTCGTTGTAGAAGATGTCCTGCACGACCAGGAAGTCCAGCCGGCGCAGTGCCTTCTCGACGTGCTCGAGGTCCGGGTCGGACATCATGGGGTTCTCCCCCATGACGAACATGGCCTTGACCTTGCCTTCGCCCGCGGCGTGCATCATCTCAACCAGTGTCAGACCGGTCTTGGCCGGCAGGTCATCCAGGCCCCATGCCTGGGCCACCTGCTGGCGCTTCGTATCATCTTCGACACGCTGGTAGCCGGGAAGGTACTCGGGCAGCCCGCCGACGTCGCAGGCTCCCTGCACGTTGGATTGGCCGCGCAGCGGATTGACACCCGTGGAGGGCTTGCCTACCTGCCCGGTGAGCATCGCCAGGTTGGCCAGCATCAATACCAGTTGGGTGCCAATCGAGCGCTGGGTAATCCCCATCGCGTACAGGATCGTCGAATGCCCGCGCGGTTCCGCAAAGGCTGAGTTTCCGAAGGCGCGTTCGCCCAGGGCATACAGGCGTGCCGCCTGTTCGATCTGCTCGGCGGGAACGCCGGAGACGAGCGCCGCGGCCTCCGGCGTGTGCTCCCCCATGCTGGTCTGGAAGGCCTCGAAGCCTTCGACGCGCTGGTTCAGGAACTCCGTATCGGCCCAGCCCTCGCGCAGGATGACGTGTGCCATGGCCAGGAAGACGTAGATGTCGGTCCCGGGCTGCGCCTGGAGGTAGAGCGTGGCATGCCGTGTGAGCGGCACTCGCCGCGGGTCGATGATAACCAGGTTGGCCCCACCCTTGACGGCCCGGATCACCTCGTAGCTGATCACCGGATGCGACTCTGCCGTGTTCGAGCCGGTGATCAGGATGCAGTCCGCCTGCCGGATCTCGCGGATGCTGTTGGTCATCGCCCCACTGCCGAACGCTGTCACCAGACCGGTGACGGTGGAGCTGTGTCAAAGACGGGCGCAGTGATCGATGTTGTTCGTCCCGATCCCCACGCGCATCAGCTTCTGGAATAGGTAGTTGTCCTCGTTGGTGCAGCGGGCCGAGGCCAGGCCGGCGACGGCGTCCGGCCCGTGGGTCTCGACCGTACGCAGCAGCTCACCGGCGACGATGTCAACCGCCTTCTCCCAGGAGACCGGCACGAAGTTCTCCAGTCCAATACGGCTGGTGAAGACCGAGTCGTCCGGCAGGCTGAAGGGCTCATCCGTCAGCCCGAGCCGGTGGGCGAGGTCCCGCCGCACCAGCGGCTGCGTGAGCCGCTCCGGGCTGCCGACGAAATCCCAACCGAAGCGCCCCTTGACGCACAGGAACTCGCCGTTGACCGGCGCCTCCGGGAAGCCCTGGGCGTAGAGGATCTTGCCGTCCTTGGTGGAGTAGTCGATGCCGCAGCCGACCCCGCAGTAGCCGCAGATGCTGCGGACGTGCTCCAACTCCCACTCCCGGCCCATTCCCAATCGGCCGCGCGGCATCAGCGCCGCCACCGGACAGACCTGCACGCAATTCCCGCAGAAGACACAGGTCGAATCGGCCATCGCCCAGTCGAACGGGGTCGCCACGTGGCTGATGAAGCCGCGGCCAGCGACCTCGATGGCGTTGGCGCCGACGATCTCGTCGCATACGCGGGTGCAGCGTCCGCACAGGATGCAGTACTGGTGGTCCCGGACAATCATCGGGTTGTCGTCCTGGTGCAGGCTGCGCGCCAGCTCGAAATCGAAAGTCGTTTCCGAGATGCCGTAGTCATAGGCGTAGCGCTGCAGGGCGCAAACGCCGTTCTTGTCACAGGTCACACAGCGCAGCGGGTGATCGGAGACGAACAGGTCGATGATCTCGCGCCGCATCTCCGTCAGGCGCTCGCTCTGCGTCGTGATCGCCATGCCCTCATCCGCCTGCAGCCCGCAGCTGGCGGCCGGGTTCGGCCGGCCGCCGACCTCAACCATGCACAGGCGGCAGCCGCCCGACGGGCGTAGATCAGGGTGGTGGCACAGGTGAGGGATGTGAATGCCATTGGCCAGTGCCGCCTGCAGGACGGAGGTCCCCGGCGCCACCTGCACCGTTCGGCCGTCAAGTGTCAAGGAGATCATGCCGTCGCCTCCCGATCAGGCAGCCCGGGTGGCCGTGCCCGGCCGCATGCTGCAGATCCCGGCCGGGCACAGTCCGGCGTCCACGTGGGCAACATACTCGCGCTCGAAGTAGCGCATCGTCGTCAGGACGGGATTCGGTGCCGTCGTGCCTAGCCCGCACAGAGACGACGTCCGCACGGTCTCACACAGGCGCTTCAATCGTTCCAGATCTTCGTGCGTGCCCTGGCCGTGGCAGATCTTGGTCAGGATGCCAAGCATCTTGCGCGTCCCAACACGGCACGGGACGCACTTGCCGCACGACTCCTCCTGGGTGAAGGTCAGGAAGTAGCGGGCGAAGTCGACCATGCACGTCGTGTCGTCGACGACGACCATGCCCCCGGACCCCATGATGGCGCCCGTGCGCCGCAGGTCCTCGTAGTCGATGCGCGTGTCGAGCAGCTCCGCCGGGATGCAGCCGCCGGACGGGCCGCCGAGCTGGACGGCCTTGATCGGACGGTCGCTCTTGCACCCCCCGCCGATCTCCTCCACCAGAGCGCGCAGTGGGGTCCCCAGCGGGACCTCGACTAGTCCCGAGGCCCGCACGGCGCCGGTGACGGCAAAGGCCTTCGTCCCGCCCGATTGCTCCGTCCCCAGCGCGGCAAACCAGGCGGGACCGTGGAGAAGGATCGACGGGATGCTGGCAAAGGACTCAACGTTGTTGATGTTGGTGGGGTAGCCCCACAGCCCGGATACCGACGGGTACGGCGGGCGCATGCTCGGCGTACCGCGCAGCCCTTCGATTGAATGCATCAGGGCTGTCTCCTCGCCGCACACGAACGCCCCGGCGCCTTCCTTGATGATGAACTCGAAGTCCATCCCGCTGCCGAGGATGTTGGTGCCTGCCACGCCGTACTCCGCTGCCTGGCGGATGGCGGTGCGCAGTGCCTTGACCGCCAGGGGGTACTCGGCGCGGACGTACAGGTAGCCCTTCGAAGCGCCGATGGCCCACGCGGCAATGAGCATGCCCTCCAGGATGCGGTGTGGGTCGCCCTCGATCATCGTCCGATTCATGAATGCACCCGGGTCGCCCTCATCGGCATTGCAGATCAGGAACTTGGGCTGTGCCGGCTGCTTGCGGGTGATCTCCCACTTCACGCCCGTCGGGAAGCCGGCCCCGCCCCGCCCGCGCAGGCGCGAGTCCTTGACGATGGCGATCACTTTCTCGGGGGGCATACGCAGCGCGTCGCGCAGCGCCATGTAGCCGCCGTTGGCCAGGTAGTCGTCCAAGGACAACGGGTCGATCACGCCGCACAGGCGCGTCGTCACCTTGGTCTGCCGCGCCAGGTAGGGGAAATCCTGGTGGTCCGGCCGGCGGCTGAGGATCCACGACGGATCGAGCCAGCGGGCGCCGCCGCCGCCGAAATGGCGGTCCAGGACCAGGCTGACGCGCTCCGGGCTCACCGGCCCGTACAGGACCGCCACGTCATTGTCGATCACTTCGACCAGCGGCTCGTTGTGGCAGGCGCCCAGGCAGCCGGTGCGCTGCACGGTCGCCGGCACCTGCCGCCGATCGACGTAGGCGTTGACCGCGTTGACGACCGCCTCCGAACCCGCCGCCAAACCGCATGTGGATGTGCCGATGCGTACGACTGTGCTCATGGCGCTCCCCTACACCCTCGGCCGCTCTTGGGCCACCAACTCGGAGAGGATTTCCCACGAGAGGTCGGGGGTCATCCGGCCGTAGGTCTGGTCGTTGATCACCATGACCGGTGCCAGACTGCACGCTCCCATGCAAGCCACGGTCTGAAGCGTGAACAGCCCATCGGCCGTGGTCTCGTCCTCGCGGATCCCCAGCTTCTCGCTCAGGTGCTCGAGCATAGTCGACGAGCGGTTCACGTGACACGCTGTGCCCTTGCACACCCGCACCTGGATGCGGCCTGGAGCGGTCAACTTGAACACGTTGTAGAAAGTCGAGATTCCGTAGACCTGGCTGAGGGGGAAGCCGAGTTCGCGCGAGGCGTACTGCAGGTGCTTGGCCGGCAGGTAGCTGTAGCGCGCCTGGATCTCCTCGAGCACCGTGATCAGCGCGTCGCGTTGCCCGCGGAAGCGGTCGAGGATCTCCATCAGGTCGGCGGGTGCCGGCTCGGCCAGCAGGTCACCCTGATAGTTGAAGCGGCGGATGGGATTGGCGGAGACACGTCGGTGCATAGCCTCGCTGTCCTCCCCTTTGGCACGCGCAAGCCGAAGAGCTCCCTACCGTCGGTAGGGAGGAATCGGCCGAGCACCCCTTCGTACAGAGACTATAGCACGGCCCGCAAGTCCCCCCAGCGACATCTGTCACGCGAACAGGCGCCCTCCCGCCGCTCCTGGCTCCGGAGAGGGATTGCGGGCCCCCTTTTCCCCTACCATCGGTAGGGAGAGAACCCGGGCGCAACAGTTCGCCGGCCCCCGCAGCGGACGGGCCAGTTGCCACGCCGCACACCTGTGGCTACAATCAGAGCCATGGCAATGGAACCCGGCTCACTCCTTCACGAACGCTACCGGATCGAAGGCATGCTCGGCAAGGGCGGGATGGGCGCCGTGTATGTCGCCTATGACCAGACGCTGCAGCTGCGCGTGGCGGTCAAGGAGAACCTGGCCGTCTCCTCCGACTCCGAGCGCCAGTTCCATCGCGAGGCTTCGCTGCTGGCCAGCCTGCGCCACCCCAACTTGCCGCGGGTCACCGATCACTTCATCCTCGAGGGCCGCCAGTATCTGGTGATGGACTTCATCGAGGGCGAGGACTTGCACTCACGCTCGCAGCGCCAGCCGTCGACAGTCGACGAAGTGTTGCGCTGGGCTGACGCGCTATGTGACGCGCTGACCTACCTGCACACGCGCCAGCCTCCGATCATCCACCGCGACATCAAGCCAGCCAACGTCAAGCTTCAGCCGGACGGAACGCCAGTCCTGGTCGACTTCGGCCTAGCCAAGGTCTTCGACCAATTGCAGACATCCACCGGCGCGCGCGGCCTGACGCCAGGCTACTCGCCGCCCGAGCAGTATGGCGGGGCGCGCACAGATGCCCGCACTGACCAGTACGCGCTGGCGGCCACGCTCTATTCCCTGCTGACCGGCCTCCCGCCGACGGACAGCATCGAGCGCATGCTCGACAAGGTTGAGTTGCGCTCGGCCCGCGCCCTGAACCCCGATGTCCCGCCGCACGTCGACGGCGCCCTTGCCCGCGCGCTGTCGATCGAACAGGCGGCGCGCTTTCCCGACGTCAGCACCTTCCGTGCGTCACTGCACGGCCGGCTGGACTCAGCCACGGTGCGCGCCGCTCCCGCCACGGTCATCGCCCACCCGCGTCGGCGGTTCCCTTGGATCCCGGTTGTCGCCGGCGCGGCGGTCGTGCTGGCGCTGATCGGCGGCGGGGGTGCGTTGCTCCTCGGAGGTACGCTTCTCGGCCTCGGGCGCTCGTCCACCGCCACACCCGAGCCGCCGGTGGCGGCCGTCCTCCCTACGGCGACCGAAGCCTTGCCGCCTCCTGCCTTGCCTCTCCCACCTGCCTCGCCGACCCCCGCCGCCAGCGACACGCCGGCGGCCTCCCCCACTTCCCCCATCCCGCTGCTGGGCGGCGGCGGCGCGATCGCGTTCGTCAGCGACCGGGAAGACGGGCGGACGCTGCAGATCTGGGCGATGAATCCTGATGGCACCCAGCCGCGCCAACTGACCTTCGGGCCGGGCGACAAGGCCCAGCCTCGCTGGTCGCCCGACGGGCAGCGTCTTCTGTTCGTGGCGCCCGGCGGCACCGACTCGTTCGGCAATAAGCTCGGGCTCGACATCTGGGTGATGAACCTCGACGGCACCGGCATGACCAACCTGACCGCCTCCGCTGGCGACGACACCGACCCGGCCTGGGCGCCCGACGGCCTGCGCATTGCCTTCGCTTCGACGCGCAGCAACGACCTGCGACAGGTCTTCGTCGCCGACCTAGCCTGCGCGCCGGCCCCCGGCACCTGCTCACTGGGCAAGCCGCGCAACTACAGCTACTCTCCCGAGTTCAATGCCGTCGAATACGCGCCGGCCTGGTCGCCGGACGGGGCACGCTTGGGCGTCGTGGCGTCGATCAACGGCGCCCCCGGCCGGATCTACTTCCACCCTGGCGCGCTGGCCGCCGAGGGCATCGCCCCGACGCCATCGGTATTCGATCGCAGCGACAAGATCATCGGCGCCGATCACCTCGATTGGTCACCCGACGGTGGCTTCCTCGCCTTCACCTGGAAGCAACCGGGCACCAACGAGATCTACATCGTCCCGGCCAACGATCCCAAGCGCTGGCAGAAACTCACCAACTCGGCGGGCAACAAGGAACCGGCCTTCTCCCCGGATGGGAATTTCATTGTCTTCACCTCCACCCGCGACCAGAATCCGGAGATCTACCTGATGCCCGTGGGTGGCGGGAACGAGGCCAACTTGACGCAGTCATCCACCAGCCGGGATATGCAGCCCGATTGGCGGTCGGCCGGTAGCTAGCAGTTGGCAGTTGGCAGATAGCAGCTAGCCGTTGGCTTTCAGCCGTCAGCTCTCAGCCCTCAGCCGAGAACGGCTCCGAGGTGACTTCTAGATGCTTGCGTGTGCGGGACGACGAGTCACCGGTGTCAGCAGCTAACGGCCGATCCCCAGTAGGCGCTGGCTGGCTCCTTGCTGCGGATTGCCAATTGCTGATTGCTGATCGCTGATCGCCGATCGCTGATCGCCTTCCCCGTGGCCCCGCCTTCCATCCTCACCATCGACGTCGGCACCGGCACCCAGGATGTCTACTTGCTGCGGGCCGGCCTCTCTCCCGAGAACGGTTTCAAGCTGGTCATGCCGTCGGCGACGATGATCCTCCGGCAGCAGATCCAGCAGGCCACCCGACGCGGCGAAGCCATCCTACTGGAAGGCGTGACCATGGGGGGCGGTCCCTGCGCCTGGGCCGCCGAGGATCATGTGCGCGCCGGCGGCCTGTTGTACGCCACACCCGCCGCGGCCCGAACGTTCAACGATGACCTCGACCAGGTCCAGCGCGAGATGGGCGTGCGCCTGATATCCGAAGACGAGGCGGGCCGGCTGCGCAACGTGACCCGTATATCGCTGCGCGACGTGGATCCCGACGCCATGCGCGCCGGCTTCGCCGCGTTCGGCGTTGAGCTGCAGCCGTCGGCGGTCGGCCTGGCCGTGTTCGACCACGGCGCCGCGCCTGCGGGCACCTCCGACCGCCAGTTCCGCTTCGACTACTTGGCGGAGCGCATCCGCCGGGAAAACCGCTTGTCCGCCTTCGCCTACCCGGCGGCGGAGGTTCCATTCAGCCTCACCCGGATGCAGTCTGTTGCCCAATCCGCCGCCTCCTTCGACGCCCCACTGGTCGTCATGGACACCGCGCCGGCGGCGGTCCTCGGGGCCTTGCTGGACTCGAATATCGAACCCCAGGCGCGCCGGATGGTGGTGAATGTCGGCAACTTCCACACGCTGGCCTTCCGCCTCGGACCCGAAGGGATCGAGGGCGTCTTCGAGCACCACACCGGCCTTCTTGACCGGCCGCGGCTGGAAGCCTTTCTTCGGGCGTTCGCCGCCGGCGATCTCACGCACCAGACCGTCTTCGACGGCATGGGCCACGGGGCCCTGATCATCGAGCCGACTCCCCTGCCGTTAGTTTCGGGCGGTTCTGTTCTGGTGGTAACCGGTCCCCGCCGGGCGATGCTCGAAGAATCCGATCTGCAACCGACGTTCGCTGCCCCGTTCGGGGACATGATGCTTGCCGGCTGTTTCGGGCTGCTCCAGGCCATGGGTGACCACCTGGCGGAGTTGGCCCCCATGCTGCGGGATTCCCTCGGGCGCCAACCATCCAACCGCGCCCCGTGGGACGTCGAAGGCTGATGCCCTACCGTCTTGCCGTCCGTGCCGGGGAAGCCTGCAGCCCTGGTCCCCCGGCCCGCGTTGCCCGAACGGGGGAGCAGGACTACACTCCGACGACCATCCCGCCTGTCACAACGCCTGCCGGATAGCCGTTCCATAGCCAGATGCACACGTCACCGTGCCAAGGAGGAACCCATGCGTGCACGTGGTCGATCCCGCCTCACCCTGATCGTCTCCCTGCTGGCGCTGGCCGGCCTCGCCTGTAGCCTCCCGGGGCAGGCCGCTCCTACCGTCGACCCGAATATCGTGGCTCTGGCCGTGCAGCAGACGCTGCAAGCGTCTGGCGAGGGGCCGAGCGGTCCGCCTCCGGCCACCATCCCTGTGGCGACCGAAGCCCCCTCTCCGCCGACGGACACTCCCCTCGTGCCGACTCCCACCGTGGTGCATGTCGTCTTCCCGGCGAATCCTGGCGGGACGACGAGCTTCATGACGGATCGCTCGTCCGCCGCGCTTGCCGGCGAGCGCCGCTCGATCGGCGACAACCTGGACACTAACCTGCTCGAGCGTCCCTTCACCGCCAACGTCATGGACTACCGGGGCTATCTCGACATCAACCGCGGCGAGCTGAGCATCGGTGCGCCGTGGATCTACGTAACCTTCTATCTCGAGCAGGCGCCGCCTGCAGGAACGCCGGCCTTCTATGGCGTCGAGGTGGATATTGACATCGACGGCCGCGGCGATTGGATGATCGTCGGCGCCGCGCCGCCCACCACCGACTGGACGACGAACGGCGTGCGCGTCCTGCGCGACACCAACAACGATGTCGGCGCCGCCCATCCAATGGCTTCAGACGCTCCGTCTGGCGGCAACGGCTACGACGAGCTGGTGTTCGATCAGGGCCAGGGGTCCGATCCCGACGCAGCCTGGATCCGACTGGCGCCTGGCAGCGCGACGCAGGTCCAGGTCGCATTCAAGTACATGGTTATCGGCTCACCCAATACCTGGACGTGGGGCGTGTGGGCCGATGAGGGCGTCAACAAGCCTGAGTGGCTCGACTACAACGACCACTTCACCGCCGCCGAGGCCGGCTCGCCAACGTCCGGGACCAGCAACTACCCGATCAAAGCGCTGGCCGCGGTCGACAACAGCTGCCGCTGGGCCGTCGGCTTCACCCCGGTAGGCACCGAACCCGGGATCTGCCCGGTGCCTCCGACGCCGACGCCGACGTCCACGCCCACGACTGCTCCGGTTGACCGGCAGCCGCCCTCGGTCCAGGTGTTGCATGCACCGGCGTCCATCTTCGAGTTCATCACGTCCGTCACCTTCACAGCCACGGCCGGCGACAACGTGGCGGTGACGCGCATCCGCATCTACGTCCAGGGGCCCGGGGAGGGCAGCCCAACCCTGGTGCAGACATGCAGCAACACGACGACATGCACCTTCACCGGCGGGCCGTACTCCGGCGGTCAGGGGTCGTACTTCGCCACGGCCGAGGATGCGGCCCTCAACCTGGCAACCAGCGGGACGAAGACCTTCTGGGCGGCCGCAAGCTGAGCGGGGCTTCGCACTGTCGGCTGATGGCATCCCGGCGCGGATGCGGACAGCCTGACAACACGGATTGAAAGCCATTCGCGGGCTCCCTGGCTCCCCGCAGCCAGGGAGCCTGCTTCACCGCAACGAGAACCGGCCGGGGTATGCCGGCGCTCAGACCTGAATCCGAAGGTGGGCGGCGCAACGCGCAGCGGTCGCACCGCGCGTCCCTGTATCCTTGGCACACCACGGGCCGCGCCCCCGCCGAGGACATGCGGATCCCAACAGGGCGATGTGTGGCCAAGGCGGGCCAAAGCGTGAATCCGATGCAGATCGGGAAGGGCGACGATCTAGCCGGGAGGCGGCAGGACGAGCCACCCGGCGCGGCTGAGGTGGTCCTGCACCAGCGCCCGGGCGTCGATGCCGCGGATCAGCCACAGGACGAGCAGGTCGCCGCCGGCGGCGAAGACGAAGATCATGCCGAACAGTGCCAGCGACGGTGATCCGACGATCGTGCCGACCAGGAACGGCAACCCACCAAGCAGGAGGGCGGGCAGAATGGCGCCGAGGCGGTAGGCGCGCGCCGGCAGCGGGTCGAGGGCATGGGCATAGGGCGTCAGCGTCGAGGCCTGGAAGCCGAAGCGGATGCGTTGCAGCGGCAGACGCCCGAGCAACGCCCAGGCCAGCCCATGGTTCGCCTCGTGCGCCAGGATGCCGGTCACGACCAGCACGAGGAAGAGCAGCGAAGCCGTCAGCATAAGCGTGTTTGCGGGGACGAATCCGGCGGGCGACAGCTCGAGGTACGCCAGCAACATCAGCCCGACGAGGGGCAGTGAGACAGCCAGCGTGTAGACGTTGGCGCGGGTGAGCGAGACCGAGAGATCCTGTCCATCCGCGGTTGGCGTGTCGCTCACTCCCATGCGATGCCCTCCCTCCCAGGACCTGCGCCTGCACGCGGTGCGCCGGCCGTCCTACTCGCCAATCACCACCCGGACGAGCTCGCTCTCTCCCACATTCCCGGTTTGATCGTAGGCGCGTACGAGGATCGCGTGGTCCCCAGTCTGTGCCGTCCAGCGTACGGAGTAGGGCGCTGACTCGATCACCCCGACGCGCTGGCCGTCGACAAGGAATTCCACCCGGCTTACCCCCAGCTCGTCGAACACGTCCGCTTCGATCACCAGCAGGTCACCGGCAGCCACCCCCGCCGGCGTTCCCGGCTGCGGCAGCAGCAGCCGCACCCTCGGCGGTGCATTGTCCACCGTCACCTGCACCGCATCCGTCGTCACCTGCCCTTCACCGTAGACGACCACAAGTTGCACGGAGTACAGCCCGTCCAGCCCCTGGGTGTCCCACACGGCGAGCGTCCCCGACGCCACCGGCGTCCGGCTGTCGCTCCCGATCTGCACCCAGCGGGTCGGATTGAGCCCCTGCCCGTACTGAACGCGGAAGTACTCGAAGCCCTTCGGGTTGGCCTTCCCGCGCAGCGTTACCACGCCGCGCACCAACTTGAACATCTCCGGCTGCGTGATATCCGCCGCGCCTGATCCCGGCTCTCCCGCCAGGAACGTGTCGTACTCGCTCGGGGGCCTCTCAATCCCCGAGGCCTGCGCCCAGGCGGCTGCCGCCGGTGGCGGGACCAGGTAGACCCGTTCCTCCACCTGGTCGATGGGGGTGAACAAAGTTGCCAGCTTGCCGGTCTCGCGATTCACACGCAGGGGCTGGTACAGCGTGTCGTAGGAGGTCGGCTCGGTCCCATCGATGAAGACCTCGCGAACAACCCGCGGACAATACTGCGTTGGCAGCAGTCCGGACGGATCGCATACCTGGATCTCGCGCACACCAGGCGGCATCGTCCAGCCTTGCGGCGCCAGGTCCCGTGTGGCGTACTGGAGCAGCGCGTGCCAGACGGGGGCGGCGCCATTCAGCCGGTTCATGCCGATGGGCGCTTCCGCGCCGTCGCTTCCCAGCCAGACCCCAACCGCGCGCTCGGGCGTGTAGCCGATCGCCCAGGTGGCTCGGCCATCCGGACGTGCATCAACGACCACCCCGGCTGGACGGCCTAATTCCAGTACATCCGTTGCGCCGTATTCAGCCCTTCGCTCTGTTTCATCCGAGAGCACGTCGTTCAGCAGATAGGCCAGTGGCACGCTGACCAGCGCGCGCGTATGCGGCGAGGCCGCATGCAGGATCTCCCCTCCCACGCCCTCAACCCGCAGGATGGTGATGGGCACCAGCCCACCGGACCCGTCCGGCTGGACCGGATCCTGTGTCTCGCCAACCCATCGGCCTTCATGGGCCAGGATGGCGTAGGCGTTCGTGCCGGCCTCCAACGAGACTGTCGCCGTGGCTGCGCTGCCCGAGGTTCCGGTATCGGACGATGGTTCTTCCGGCAGATCGAACCCCATTTCGCGGGCGATACGCAGGACATTCTCACTCCCGGTCAGGGCGAACGTCTGCTCCGTCGCCGCCACCAATCCCGCCGCAAGTGCCGTGCGCATGCGCACCGGTCCTCGGAAGAGACCGATCGGATCTCCGGTTTCCCCCGTTGGCAGATCCAGGACCATCGTCCCCGGGCCGTACCCGCGTGAGAAGGCCGCCAGGTAGGTAACCGGGTACAGGATCGAGCCGGCCGGATGCGCGTCCTCCACCCTGCCAACCACGCTCAGGACCTCACCGGTCCCGGGATCGACGACCATTGCCGCCACCCCATCGAGGTTGTGGTCGGTGCCAGCATCGCTCGGACGAAGGGCCGGGAGCAAGCCGGCTGCCAGGCATGGCGATCCGTCCGCGGCCTTGACGACAAGGTTCGGGTCCCCGCCCTGCAGTCGCTGGAGATGCGTGGCCGCCACACATTCCGTCTGCAACTGGAGGTCATGGTCCTCGGCGGTGATGATCATCAGCCCGCCCCAGCGGGAGAAACTCCCGCCCCACGACTCGCGGAGCCGGTCCCAGGCGTATCGACCGTAGTCTGACCCTGCGCTCGAGGGTTGGTCCGAAGGGGGCCGTAGGGCGACCGGCTCACGTCGCGCTTGTGTCTGTTGTTCAGGTGTGATGAAGCCGGCGCGCAGCATCGCCCCAAGGACCTCGTCCCGCAGCGCCGTTGCCTGCGTCAGGGCCTCCAGCGGGTTGGTCGTCGGGCGCAGCGCGAGGCCGGCCAGCATGGCCGCCTCGGCGAGCGACAGGTCTCCCGCGCGCTTCCCATAGTAGGTCAGGGCTGCGGCGTCGATGCCAAAGGCAAGGTTCCCGTAGTCGGCGGTGTTCAGGTACCACTCAAGGATCTGGTCCTTGGCAAAGCGGCGTGTCAGGTCGCCCGCCAGGATCGCGGTGCGCAGCCTGCGGACCGCTTCCGGCTTACCGGCATCATCCAGTGGGAGCAGCGTGTGCTCGACCAGTTGCTCGGCAAGCGTCGGGGCGGAGGGGCGGCCGAGGATCACGCCGATGGCGCCACGCCAGTCATACCTGGGATGGGTCCAGTACGTCGGAGCCTGAAAGGCAAGCGTCGCCTGGGCAAAGAGCGGCAGACGGTCCGTGGACTCGGCGTCGATGTCCAGCCAGCGGCGGTTTGCAGCCGCGGGGTTGAGCGCCTCGTAGAGCAGCACCTGGCCCGACCGATCGTACACGCGCGAAGCCCGGAACTGAGGCGCTGCAGAGGATCCGAACTGGGCGGGGTACCCTTCGACCGTGGGAAGTCCATCGGTTACCTCGGCGAATAGAAAGGCGCCCGCCACCGAGACCAGTCCCAGGACAATCCCCAGCGCGCCAAGAAGGCCAACCGCCAGCGTGCGTGGCCACGACGGCCCGCTTGTGCGCGCCCGCCTGCGCCGAAGAACGAGGGGACTGATATGCATGGGGGGGATTCTACCTTCGGGCCGCCTCAGGCGGCGGCCTGCAACTTCCATGCCGGATCCCCCCGGTGGCGCCGCGCCGCAAGGCTGCGGCCCGAGGCAAGCCTCGGGCCGCAGCATCCTTCGCGTACGGTTCCGCCCACCGGGAAGCACAGAGGGAGGTCGTCAGTCCTGGGGTGCCGGTCGGTTCCCCAGGATGGACTCAATCCGCTCCAGCACCTCGGGGGTGAGCTTTGCCGGGATCTCGATCGCCTTGACGTTGTCATGCACATGCTCGACACGCGTGGCGCCGGTGATCACACTCGACACCTGCGGCAGGCGGAGCAGCCACCCGATCGCCAACTGGGGCATCGTCACACCGAGCTCCGACGCGACGTCGGCCAGCCGGCGCGCCGTGGCGACATCGGCGTCGTTGAGGATACCGCGCAGCCAGTTGTAGCGGTCCATCGACAGACGCGCGCCTTCGGGGGCACCGGTGTTGTACTTGCCGCTCAACAAACCCGAACGCAGCGGGCTCCACGTCACCATGCCGAAGCCGAGATCATCGGCCAGAGGCGCCAGCTCGTCCTCCACGACACGGCGAACCAGCATGTTGTAGTGCGGCTGCTCCACGGCCGGCGGAAACCAGCCGCCCTGCCGGGCTATCCCGTGGACGCGAGCGATCTGGCCGCCGCGCCACTCCGACGTGCCCCAGTACAGCACCTTCCCCTGGTGTACCAGGTCATCCATCGCCCGAACGATCTCCTCCAACTGCGTCTCGGGGTCGTAGCGGTGGCAGAAGTACAGGTCCAGGTACTCCACGCCCATGCGCTTGAGCGAGGCATGGCACGACTCGATCACGTGTTTGCGCGACAGTCCTTTGCCGTTCGGCCCGTCCATGGTCGGCCAGAAGACCTTACTGGAGAGGACGAGCGACTCGCGCGGCAGATCGCGGATAGCTTGCCCCATGACGATCTCCGCCCGGCCGCGTGCATAGATGTCGGCGTTATCAAAGAAGTTGACCCCGTGATCATAGGCCGCATGCAAGGTCTTGGACGCCGTCGCGTCGTCGATCTGTTCCCCGAAGGTCACCCACGCACCGAGCGACACCTCGCTGAGCCTCAATCCGGATTGGCCCATCCGCCGGTAGTTCAACGCCTACCTCCAACACACATGGGACCCTCATCGGTCCCACGCACGCACAGCCACGGTTTCGAACAGTACCATCGGATTATACCCTCCGGGTCTCCCGGAAATGCTATAGTGACTTTGACTCGGTCTCCTGCCGGAGGGGCTGGGTCGCATCCTGCGCGTCGCAGGCGTGGGTTCAGGGGCCTTGCGCCGGGCGGGTTTCGGGAAAGGCCTGCCGCGATGATCCTATCCCGAAGACACTGCCACCAGACGACGCCGCGTTCCAGTGCCGGCGAGTTTCCAATCCGTATCCCAGGAGGTGCAGAATGACCCGACCGCATGCATTCACGGTGGCGATCGCGCTGCTGATGGCAGGCTCGCTGGCCTGCACCACGGCCGGTCAGTTCTTTGGCTCAGGTGCCGAGAGTGGCACAGCCCCCGGCGCCGAGGAGGCGTCGGCAACCGAGGTCGCCCCAACCCTCGAGCCGGGCGTCGAGCCGACAGCCGCAGAAGTCCAGCGCCTCGAGCTGCATCCCACGCCGACGCCCTTCCACATTACTGACGAGAATGACCCGCGCGCCATTCTTGACCTGGGCAAACCCGACTTCGTCGACTACTTCGATAAGCCCGAGAACTGGTGGGACTTCGACACGCCGGGCGCCGCCGCCTACGGCGTGAAGGACGGCCGCCTGTGGGGACTGGACTACGAACCCGAGGAGCTCTACAGCTGGTGGTCGTACTCGGTCAAGCAGTCGGACCTGGTCTACGCCGAGGTCAGCGCCACGAATGGCGACTGCGTCGGCAAGGATGCCGTCGGCTTCGTGATCCACTCCAGCCTCGAGACCGCCGCCGGCGGCTATGCCCTCGAGGTGTCGTGTGATGGCGCCTGGCGCTTCATGAAACACCGCGTCGGCAAGGAGCCCCAGGAATTCATCGAGTGGACTGCGTCCGATGCGATCCAGACCGGCAAGGACGCCACCAACCGCCTGGGGATCTGGGACCATCTCGGCAAGTTCTACTTCTTCGTCAATGGCGTGATGGTCGGCGAGTCCTACGATTCGCCTCACCAGTATCCGGGGGGCACTTTCGCCTTGTACGTCAAAGCATCGCAGACGTATAATCTCAAGGCGTGGTTCTACGATTTCGCTTCCTGGGAGCTCCCATACGGCTTATGACCCGCTTGAGTATCGCCTGCGTGGTGCTGACTTCCGTGATTCTGACCGGCTGCAACCGGCCGGCGCAGGAGCCGCCTCCCAACGTGCTGGCCACCCAGGTGGCGGCGACGCTGACGGCCGCGCCAACGCTGCCCGCCAGCATCACGCCCCCGCCCCGTCCGACCGGTGTGCCCAGCGCCACGTTGGCCGCCGCGCCGACGGCCATACCGACCGAGACGCCGACGCCCGGAGGCAGCCCATCGCCCACAGCGCCGCCGCTGGCACCCGACGATCCACGCACCGGCCTCAACCTGTCCGTGCCGGAGTATCAAGACGACTTCACCGTCGCCTACAAGTGGGTGGGGCCCGAGGATCCAGAATCGGCGACCAACCTGATGGAGTCCGGTCACCTGCAAGCAACCGATCACAAGGCGGACGGCTACATCTGGTGGAGCACTACGGGCCAACAGGCCGGGGACGTCTACGCGGAGGTGACCGCAGTTGTCGGCGCGTGCTCCGGAAAGGACTCCGCCGGGCTGTCCGTGCGCGTCAATGGCACGAGCTTCGACCAGGCGTACGCCCTCGAGTTCTCGTGTGACGGCTCCTTGCGGCTCCGCCGCTTCATCAGCAACACCGCACCGGAGACACTACTTGAGTGGACCGCCTCACCCGAGATCGTCAAGGGGCCCAACGCCACCAACCGCATGGGGTTGCTGGCCAAGGGCTCGAAGCTCTACGTGTTCGCCAATGGCAAACTGGTCGGACAGGCGGAAGACGCTGCCTATTCCTCCGGCACCTTCGGCCTGTACGCCAGCGCCGCAGACTCCTCTGCCGTCAGCGTGACCTTCGACGACTTCGCCGCCTGGTACCCGTAGTCCCAAGCATCTCCATCGCCCGTTCCTCTCCGCAGGCACCCCAGGGTGCCTGCGGGCCTTTGTCGCCCCCGTCATCCTTCGGTAAGATACCTGTGATCCCTGGCCCGACCTCATGCGACTGGCATCATCCCTCTCCCGCTCGGCCGTTCTGATCGGTGCTCTTGCCCTCGCCGGCTGCGCTGCGCCTGCTCCGCTCCCCCCGGACGCCACCGCCACGTCCGTCCCCTCACCGGCTGCAACCGACGCCTTCCCGACGTTTTCCCCCACGGCCACCGTGACGCCGGCACCCAGCGCAACGGCCGCCCCCGGCCTCACCCAAGAAGTGGGCCCGCTCGTGTTCACGGCGGAGTTCACGTCCGGCGCCGGCTGGAGACTGGGGAGTGATTCCTCGGGCGGCGCCAGCCTGTCGGGCGAATCGCTCGTCCTGGCTGTCAGCCGGCGGAACGCCTCGCGCTTCGTCCTCGCCCCCGCGCCGCCTCTGGGCGATTTCCTCCTGCAGGCGAGCCTGCGCGCCGGATTGTGCAGCGGGGCGGACGAGGTCGGCGTCCTATTCCGAGTCAGTCCGCAGGGAGACCACTACCGCTTCACGCTTGACTGCCAGGGTGACGTTCGGGTCACGCGGATCCTGGGCGCCGGAGCGGTGGTTCTGGCCGGGCCGGCGGATGCCCCTAGCGCCATCCCCGGCTCGCCGGCCGAGAATCAGATCGCCGTCCTGGCTCGCGGCGAGGACTTCACGTTCTTCGTCAACGGCGACGAGGTTCTCCAGGCGCGCGATCCCTTCCTCGCCTCTGGCCAGTCCGGGTTCTTCGTTCGGTCAGCCAGCCAGGGCCAGACCACCGCCGCCCTTACCGCGTTCACGCTGCGGGATCTCCTCCCGGCGGCCACGCCGGCCGTCCCGCCTGCCTCAGGGTGACTCATGCCAGAGAAGCGCCCCCTCCGCAACCGACTCAACGACCTGTCGCCGCGTGAGTGGCTCAAGTTCCAGAAGTCCTGGTTCGTCCACGACCCTCCGCGGCGCAAAAAGGATGTCCTTCGCCATCCGGGCAAATTCCCGGAGACGCTGGCGCAGGAGTTCGTCTCGTTCTTCACCAAAGCTGGCGAGCGGGTTCTGGATCCAATGGTCGGCACCGGGTCGACGGTCGTCGCCTGTCTGCGCGCTGGCCGGCACTCCATCGGCGTCGAGCTCAACCCGGAATACGCCGCCCTGGCCCACGCCGTCGTGGCGCAGGAACGGCAGGCCCTCGGCGCGGCGGCGGCGGACTTGCAGGCCGAGATCCTCACCGCCGACGCTTCGAACCTTGCCGGACTCGAGCTGCCGGTCTTCGACTACGTACTGACCTCGCCGCCCTACTGGGATATGCTGCATGCCCGCGGCGCCGAGACCCAGCGCCGGCGTCGTGCCGAACCCCAGCTGGATGTCACCTACTCCAGGGACCCGGCCGACCTGGGGAACGTCTCGGACTACCCCGAGTTCCTCAACCGGCTGGTATCCATCTACGCCGGCCTGCAAGCCCATCTTCGCCCGGGCGCCTACCTGACGATCATTGTCAAGAACGTCAAGAAGGGAGGGCGGATCTACCCGCTGGCCTGGGACTTGGCGCATGCCCTCGGCCAGGTCTACACTCTCAAGGACGAGCGCATCTGGTGCCAGGACGACATCCGCTTGGCCCCCTACGGTCTGGGCAACGCCTGGGTGAGCAACACCCACCACCATTACTGCCTGCAGTTCCGCCACGAACCGTGAGTTGCGGCCGGGGTTCGTCGGTTGCGCGCCCAACTCAACCCGGGTATCCTATCGGCCAAACCCCAACGCCGCCGGCGCATCGTTCGAAACCTACCGCCGCTCGCCCCGGCCGGACCAGGCCCCGGCGGCGCCTCGGCGTGCAGGCATCCGGGAAGCAGCATGTATCTGGCGATTGAAGGTGTCATCGGCGTCGGCAAGACCACCCTGGCCCGGCTGCTCCAGCCGGTGTTCTCGGCTGAATTGCTCCTGGAAGCCTTCGAAGAGAACCCGTTCCTCTCCGACTTCTACGGGGACCGGGAACGCTTTGCGTTCCAGACGCAGATCTTCTTCCTGCTCAGCCGCTATCACCAGCAGCACGAGGTGGTTCCTGACGTCCTGGCGCGCGGCAGCCTGATCGCCGACTACACCTTCGAGAAGGATGCGCTCTTCGCCGAGCTCAACCTGCGGGGCGACGAGCTGGAGACCTACCGCCGGCTCCACGAAGCGCTGGCCGAGCGCGTCGTTCGGCCCGACCTGATCGTCTACCTGCGCGTGGACACGAACGTCGCCATGGGGCGCATCGCCATGCGAGATCGCGCCTACGAGCGCAGCATGGACCGCACGTACATCGACGACCTCAACCGGGCTTACGAGGCGTTCTTTTCCCTGCCGCGCTTGTCCCCGGTGTTGGCCATCGACACCAATCCAATCGACATCGTGCATCGCCCGGAGCACCTGCGCGACATTGCCAACCGGATCCGCACGGCCCTGGGCATCGCCCCCTATCAGCCCGAACTCCCATTCGAAGGAGGCCGGCTCGTTTGATCATCACCCGGCCGAAGTTGATTGACATCGCCCGGCGCGAGGCGGAGACCCGAGCCGCCGGCGGCGACGTCATCTCCGCCTACCTCGTGGGCAGCGTCGCCAACGGCGAACCGCTGCTTGGCGGAACAGCTGACATCGACCTCGTCCTGATCCACGCCGAGGATCCCCCGGCACCCCGCGAGATGGTTCCGCTGTCAGCCGAGATCCATTTGGACATTGTCCACCATCCCCGGCACCTGTATGCGCAGCCACGTGGCCTGCGCGTCGACCCATGGCTCGGCCCGGCCATCAGCGGGCCGGTGTTCCTGTACGATCCACAGCACTTCTTCGAATGGGCGCAGGCCGGCGCGAGGGGGCAGTTTTTCCGCGCCGACCATGCATTGGCGCGCGCCCGCGCCCTGCTCGAGTCCGCGCGGGCACGTTGTCCCCACCCGGCACCTGAGCACCCGGCCCTGGAACGGTTGCTCGAGGCTGCCCTCGACGGCGCCAACGCCGCTGCGTCGCTCGCCGGCACCCCGGCGGCCGGGCGCCGCTTGCTGCTGAACATTGAGCGTCAAAGCCAGACGCTCGGTCGGCCTGAAGTGGCCGACGGCCTGATGCGCCTCTTTGGCGTCGAGGGCGGTGACAGCCGATCGGTGCCGTCCTGGCTCGGCGCCTGGGCCCGCGCCTTCGACCACGCCTGCCCGCTGACCACCGACCCGCGGCTGGCCGCCTGCCGCCGCGCGTACCACCTGTCCGGCTATCAGGCCTTGATCGAAGCCGGACGTCCTGAGGCGGTCGTCATCCCGCTGCTGCGGATCTGGGACCGCACGCTGCGCCTCCTCGAGGCTTACGGCCAGGCCGAGGACCACCGCCTCGCCTGGGACGACGCCCGGCGCCGACTGGGCCTCGATCCCGCCTCGCTGCCGACGCGCCTGCTGGAGCTTGAGACCTACCTGGACGCCATCGAGACCCTGATTGACGGCTGGGCCGCCCGGAACGGGGCCTGACCGGAGTAAGGAGAGAGCCGATGAAGAAGTTCGTCGCCGTCGCCGGCAACATCGGGGTCGGCAAGTCCACTCTGGTCCAGTTGCTCTCCAGCCGCCTGTCGTGGGAGCCGTTCTTCGAGCCGGTCGGCGAGAACCCCTACCTGGCCGACTTCTACGATGACATGCGGGCCTGGTCTTTCCACTCCCAGGTCTTCTTCCTCACCCGGCGGCTGCGGTCGCATCGCCAACTGATCGATCACCCGACGTCAGCTATCCAGGATCGCAGCGTGTACGAGGACGCCGAGATCTTCGCCCGCAACCTTTTCCTGCAGGGCAACATGGCGGAGCGCGACTACCAGTGCTACTGGGAGCTGTATCAGGTGCTGTCCCAGTTCCTTCCCCCTCCAGACCTGGTGGTTTACCTCCGGGCCAGGACGGATACTCTGCGCCAGCGCATCGCCCTGCGCGGCCGGGACTACGAGCAGCAGATCCAGCCCGAGTACCTCGAGCAGCTCAACGCCCTCTACCAGGCGTGGATTGACAATTTCACGCTGTGCCCGGTGCTCACGGTGCCGTCCGACGACCTGGACTACGTGGCTCACAGCAGCCACTTGGATCTGATCGTGACCAAGATCCGCGACAAGCTCGAGGGCAAGGAGGAGGTCGTCTTCGAGGCGGACGAGGTCGCCCGCGTCAACGGCCGTGCCTAAGTCTCTTCGCCGCCAAGGCGGCGCCACCCCCGGCTGACCCCCGCACCGCGGCCCACAGGGGACCCCGGGCGAAGCCCTCTGCCGGCCCCGGACTGGGCCCCCACCCCCCGTCCACGCCCGATCGACACACCGGCACTTGATTCGGGGCGTTGAATCCTGTAGAGTCCCTTTAACATAGCCAATCGGGCGCCGTCGCAGAGCGTAGGGGAGATAGCCCGATGGACGTCATCAAAGTCGCGGCCGAGTCCCGCACCTCCGCCGTCGCTGGTGCCATCGCCGGCGTCGTTCGGGAGCACAAGCGGGCCGAGGTCCAAGCCATCGGCGCAGGGGCTGTGAACCAGGCGGTCAAAGCCACAGCCATAGCCCGGGGCTACTTGCACGAAGACGGTCTGGACGTGATCTGCATCCCTGAGTTCACGACCGTCGAGATCGAGGGCAAGGAACGCACAGCCGTCCGCCTGATTGTTGAACCCCGGTAGCCTCCACAGGAGCTCGTAGAGACGAAGGAGCCTTGCGTTCGCAAAGCTCCTTGTCCATTCGGGCCCGCCTGCTCATCGGCGCCAAGTCGTCCCTCAGCGCCCCGGCAGCCGGGGCAGGTCTAGCATCAGGTTCTCTAAGGTGAGTTGGATGTTGGCGTTGCGGTCGATACGCTCGAATGTCGTCCGGATGGCCAGCACGCCTGCCGCCAGGGCCTCGCGCGAGAGTGCACTCGCCAGGCGTTCCAAGTCCGCTTGCCGGTCCGGGTTCGCCAGATGCGCCTGTGTGCCGTGCGACAGGAGTAGCGCGTCCCGCCACAGCGTCAGCCACGTTGTAAGCATCTCTTCGACCCGGCGCCGAACGGCTTCCAGTTCCTCCGTCCTCTTACGCTTTCTCGCCCAGGCCTCCGCGGCGGCGAACCGCTCGCCACGCGTGGCGCTCATGAGGCTGCCCATCTCGTCCAGCGCCGTCGTTCGCCGTGCCAACTGCTCGGCATCGCCCGCTAGAGACTGTGCCAGTCCGGGCTTGCCTGCGGAAAGCGCCGCCAGCAGCCGGGCGCGCTCAGGCGCCTCGCCCTCCGCCCGCAACGCCTGCTCGATCGAGTCCGGATTCAGCGGTCGCAGGTTGAGGACCTCGCAGCGCGAGACCAGTGTCGGGAGCAGGCCGGCCGTGGCGCACGCCGTCACCAGCAAGACCACCTTCTCCGCCGGCTCCTCCAGCGTCTTCAGCAGCGCGTTCTGCGCCGATTCGCTCGCCAGCTCGAAATCCACGAGCAGCGCAGTCCGGAAGCGGGACTGATGCGGGGTCAGCGCCAGCCGCCGCTGCAGCTCAAGCACGGCATCGATCTTGATCTCGCTGTCGTCCGGCTGCAAGCGCACGACGCTCAGGTCAGGATGCGACTCGGCTTTCAGCCCCACACACGTCCGGCAGCGGCCACAGGCTTCGCCGGCCGCCGGCGGCTGGGAGCAATTCAGCGCCATGGCAAACGCCAGGGCCAGCGTACGCTTCCCGACCTGCTCGGGGCCGGTGAACAGGTAGGCATGCCGCACGCTTCCGGCAGCGATGTGCTGCTTGAGAAGCTCGGCAGCCCAGGTGTGACCGAGGACGTCCCAGGTCATGGCCGGATTGTAGCCCATCCAGTCCTGCCCGTTCCCCTTCGCAACAGACCGTGCCGCAATTCGCCGCATGGTATTCTTGGGATGCAGCCCTGCCTGAGACTTAAGCATGCCGTCCCGCCTCGAATCGCCTTCAGCCGCCTCCGCCCGGCCTTCCTTCATCATCCGGGACATTCCCGTCCACGGCGACGTGATCCTGGCGCCGATGGACGGGTTCTCCGACCTTCCCTTCCGCTCCCTGTGCCGCCGCTTCGGCTCGGCCGTCAGCTATACGCCTTTCGTCAATGCCATGGAGATCTTGGCCGCGGTCCCGCGCAGCCTGCGCCTGCTCGACTTCTTGGACGAAGAGCGCCCGGTGGTCTTCCAGTTGTTCGACAGCGATGAGGCGAGGCTGCTGCAGGCCGCCCTGACCGTCCTCGAGCGCCGGCCCGACGTGCTCGACATCAACATGGGTTGCTCGGTGCGCTGTGTCGCCGGGCGCGGCGCTGGCGCCGGATTGCTGCGTGACCCGCGCAAGGTCGGCCGAATCATCGCCAGCCTGACTCGCTCGCTTCCCGTTCCGATCACGGCCAAGATCCGGCTGGGCTGGGATGCCGGGTCGCGCAATTACCTGGATGTGGCTCGCGCCATCGCCGAGAACGGCGGCGCGCTGATCGCCGTTCACGCCCGGACCCGGGAGCAGGGTTACACCGGACGCGCCGACTGGGACGCGATCGCGGCAGTGAAGGCGGCGGTGTCGATCCCGGTGATCGGCAACGGCGACGTCCAACGCCCGGAGGACATCCAGCACTTGCAGCGACACACCGGTTGTGACGGCGTGATGATCGGCCGCGCCGCCATCGGCAACCCGTGGATCTTCCAGCGCCGGGACCGCCGGGATGTCCCACGCGAGGAAATCGTGACCACCATCCGCCAGCACCTGCACGGCATGCTGGAGACTTACGGACCGCGTGACGGCGTGGTACTGTTTCGCAAACACCTCACGCGCTACCTGCCACCCCTGAATCCGCGCGAGGACCTGCGCCTGGCGCTGCTGGCCTGCGTGGACGCGGAGGCTCTGGACAGGCTGCTGGGCCGGCTCGAGACGCAGCCCGAGCCGGTTCCTGCGGTTTGACGCGCGGCGCAGTCTCACGCTAGAGTCAGACGCCGGCTCAACCGGACGTCTGCCCAGGATCGCCCATGCCCACGCTGCTCGACCATCCGACGCTCCTCCGCACTCGCCGCAACCATGCCCTGGAGCATGCCACGATCCATCTGTTGAGCGCCCGCCTGCCGCGCCCTGTGCTCGTCGGGCGCTCCGACGCGCACGGGTTCTACCTGCTGGGTGACGTCTCGACCGAGGTGCTCGAGCAGGCCGTGCAGGAAGCGCTGGCGCGTTTGCAGGCGGGCGAGGCGCGCCTGGCCATCCATCCCAACTGCGGCACGAACCTGCTGACCGGAGCTGCTCTGGCTGGGTCGGCCTCCTTCCTGGTGGCCGGGCTGACGCGCCGTCGCCGGTGGAGCGACTGGCTCGACCAGTGGCCGCTGGCCCTCGTGGCGGCCTCACTCGGGCTGATCCTTGCCCAGCCGCTCGGCACCGCGCTCCAGCGCCGGATCACCACCGAGGCTCGGCCGGGTGGCCTGCAGGTGGTGGCGGTGCGGCGGATTCGCAACCGCACCCCCGCGCTGCACCGCGTGTTGACGGACAGCTAAGTGGCGACTCCCAAGCCCACGGTCTACCTGCTGCACGGCGATGATGCCCTCGCCCAGGAGGAGTACATTGGCCGCATGCTGAAGAAGCAGGGCGAGGCGCCGAACGCGGCCATGAGCGTCCAGCGATTCTCCACCGATGGGACGGACCTGCCCGAGGTCGCTCAAACGTGTGCCGCTCTGCCGTTCCTGGCCGAGCGCCGGCTCGTCATCCTGGAGAAGCCCGGCCGCTGGTGCGACGACGCCGAGCGCTGGCTGAGGTTCAAGGACCTGCTTGAATCGCTCCCCGCCTCAACCGCACTGGTGCTGGTGGAACCCGGGATGCTCAAGGAGAAGTCACCGCTTCTGCGGTGGGCTGAGGCGCACGCACCGTCGGCGTGGGTGCGTGCCTTCGCCGCACCGCACGGCAAGTCGTTTGAGGACTGGCTGGTGCAGCGCGTGCAGGCCAAGGGGGGCACGATCGAGGCCTCTGCCGCACAACTGCTGGCCGAGCTGGTCGGCGAAGATGCCGAACGGGCGGACCAGGAGCTCGCCAAGCTGGTGAACTACGTGGATGCCGCCCGCCCGATCCGCCTCGGTGATGTGGAGCAGCTCACGCCGTACCACGGACAGACGGATGTCTTCGCCATGGTCGACGCGCTGGGGAAGCGCGACGCCCACACCGCCCTCACCCGCCTGCAGCGGCTGCTGGAGGATGAGGATCCACACTACGCCTTCAGCATGATGATCCGCCAGTTCCGGCTGCTGCTACGCGCTCGCGAGGCGATCGACATGGGCGCCAACCCCCAGCAGACGCTGGGCGTGCATCCTTATGTCGCCGGCAAGGTCACCGAGCAAGCGCGCAACTTCAGCCTGAGTGACCTGGAGCGCATCTACCATCGCTTGATGGAGATCGACCTGGCCGACAAGACCAGTTCGATCCAGCTCGACGCCGCACTCGTCGGGCTGATCGCCGCAGTCGCCGGCTGACCGCCGCCAGCGGTCAGCCGCTTTCCTCATCCACCCCCAGCCACAGATGCC
>Ga0315289_10001774_pt1 | contig 33540 bp, 31 predicted proteins | sample YL17G11_40_MG_FD_203452 | JGI IMG/M metagenome (GOLD analysis project Ga0315289, IMG submission 203452) | Sediment microbial communities from Yellowstone Lake, YNP, Wyoming, USA - YL17G11_40 | ecosystem: Environmental > Aquatic > Freshwater > Lake > Sediment | place: USA: Wyoming | collected... | reverse complement strand
ATCTTTATTTTCTATGCGACTCAAGAAATCACTTAACGATTGAAATGGGCCATTGGCTTTTCTTTCATGAATAATTGCTTTGGTTAAGCTTAAGCCGACATTTTTAATAGCTGAAAGGCCAAAGCGAATTCTGGGTCTTTCTTCTTTTAAGCTTTCGGCCACGACTGTAAATCTAGTAAAGCTTTCATTAATATCAGGAGCTAAAATTTCCATGCCCATATTGCGGCATTCATTGACTTCCAGCGCGATTCTCTCAATATCGTCTAAATCAGAAGTAAATAAAGAAGCCATAAATTCCACCGGGTAATTGGCCTTTAAATAAGCTGTCTGGTATGCAATCAAGGCGTAGCAGGCTGCATGTGAACGGTTAAAACCATAGCCAGCAAATGGTTCAATAAAAGCAAAAACCTCATTGGCAGTTTTTTTATCCACGCTGTTTTTTAAACAGCCATTCACAAATTTATTTTTTTGTTCATCTAAAAGTGATTTGATTTTTTTGCCTACTGCTTTGCGTAAAACATCTGCCTCAGCCAAAGTAAAACCAGCTAAAGTGCGGGCTATTTCCATTAATTGTTCCTGATAAATAGCTACACCATTAGTTTTACTCATAATCGGCTCTAATTTTGGATGCAAATAGCTAGCCGAAGTATGCCCATGTTTGTTGCTGATATATTGCGGTATTAGTTCCATTGGTCCTGGTCGATACAAAGCCACCATGGCAATAATATCTTCAAATTCATTAGGCTTTAATTGTTTTAGATAACGGCGCATACCACCAGACTCTAATTGAAAAATACCCATGGTTTCACCTTTTTGTAAAAGTTCAAAGGCCTTTTTATTATCCAATGATATAGCATCAATATCTATTTTAATTCCATGGATTTTTTCAATTGTTTCTAGAGTATTTTCAATAATGGTTAAATTTCTTAAACCCAAAAAATCCATTTTTAAAAGCCCCAAATCTTCAATCGGATGCAAAGAATACTGCGAGACAATAGACTGATCATCGCTAGAGGCATATTGCAAAGGCACATAATTTGATAATGGTTCAGGCGTAATCAAAACACCGCAAGCATGGGTAGAGGCATGGCGGCAGACTCCTTCTAGCTTTTTGGCATTATCAATTAAATCTTTGCATTCCTTATTGTTTTTATATTCTGCTTTTAAATCAGGCACTTTATCCAAAGCTTCTGCCAAATCCAAATTCATAGGAATCATTTTGGCAATCTTGTCACAATAAGCATAAGGCAAACCTAAAGCTCTGCCCACATCGCGCACAGCTGCCCTGGCTGCCATTGTCCCAAAAGTTATCACTTGAGCAACATGATCTTTACCATATTTTTCTTCTACATAGTGAATCACCTCATCACGTCTAATATCAGCAAAATCAGTATCAATATCAGGCATGGAAATCCTATCTGGATTCAAAAAGCGTTCAAAAAGCAAATTATAAGCCAAGGGATCTAAATTTGTAATACGAGTCAAATATGCCACTATGCTACCAGCTGCAGAACCGCGGCCTGGCCCTACCACAATGCCGTTTTCTTTTGCCCAGTTAATAAAATCAGCAACTATTAAAAAGTAAGGGGTAAATCCTGTTTTGCCAATAATGGCTAATTCATAATCCAAACGATCTAAAATATCTTTTTTCTTAAATTCTAAACTCTTATTTTTTATTAAGACCTTATTGGCATCAATTTGCCAGTCGAAATTTTTTTTCAGTTTTCCTCCGTATCTTTTTATCAGCCCAGCAAAACAAAGCTGCTTTAAATATTCTTCCGCTGATTTCCCCTCTGGGACTTCGAATATTGGCAGAACATTTTTGCCAAATTCAATTGTTAAATCGCACATATTGGCAATAAAATTTGTATTGGCAATTGCTTCAGGACAATCCTTAAATTCTTTAATCATTTGCTCGGTAGTCTTTAAAGAAAAATCATCGCCTATCATTGTTAAACGATTCTCTTCGCTTATTTTATGATTTGTCTGAATACACAGTAAAATATCTTGCGCCTTATCATCTTCAGTATTTAAATAATGAGTATCATTTGTGGCCACGACTTTTAAGCTGTGTTTCTGGGCTAATTCCCTTAATTGCTCATTAACAAATTTTTGTTCCCTTAAATGAGGATGCGATTGCAATTCTAAATAGAAATTTTCCTTCCCAAAAATTTTTAAATATTTCTCTAAAACCTTTTCTGCTTTTAGTAAATCTTTATAAGTTAAAATCGAACTCGGAATTTCCCCTTCTAGACAAGCTGATAACCCAATTAATCCTTCTTTATATTTTTCTAAAAGTTCTAAATCTATTCTTGGCTTATAATAAAATCCTTCTAAATGAGAAATCGTCACTAATTTAAGCAAATTTTGATAACCCTGTTTATTTTTGGCCAATAAAATTAAATGGTATCTTTCTTCATCTATTTTAGTTCTTTTATTAAAGCGTCCATATGGCGCCACATAAGTTTCTACTCCGATTATTGGCTTAAGGCCTGCTTTTTTTGCCTTTTGATAAAATTCTATTGCACCATATAAAGAGCCATGGTCTGTTAAGGCCATTGCTTCCATGCCGTCTGCCTTGGCTTTAGCGATTAAATCATCAATCTTGGCTAAACCATCAAGCAGACTATAATGAGAGTGGACGTGAAGTGGGACAAACTTCATATTGTTATATTCAAATACAATACAAATATCACAAATCAATTCTTTTTAGATTCGTTTGCATTTTTATTTTTATTTGTTTATTTTGATAGTTAAATTATACCTCAATAGCTATCCTTTCACAACACCTAAAGGACGCATCTGGGCAACCTTAAGCGCTAAACCGGCTTTAGCCACTATTTCCACCACATTTTCCACATCTTTATAAGCCAAAGGCGCTTCTTCGGCTATATCAGCAAAGGAGGCACAACGTACTAAAATCCCCCGTTTCTCCAACTCATCTTTGATTTGGCGGCCGGAAACGCCTCTTTTGGCTGCTGTGCGCGATAAACTCCTGCCAGCGCCATGGCAAACTGACCCAAAGGTCTCTGCTTCTGCTTTTTGCGTTCCTGCCAGAATAAATGAAGATGAACCCATAGTGCCAGGAATTAAAACTGGCTGGCCAACTTTTTTATATTTGCTTGGGATTAAAGGATTCTCTGGACCAAATGCTCGAGTTGCACCTTTACGATGCATGCAAACATCCACCTTTTCCCCCTCAATTTCATAAGTTTCCTTTTTGGCTATATTATGAGCCACATCATAAATTAATTTTAATTCTGCTTTTAAATTTTCCTTAAAAACCTGACGCGTTAAATAAGTCAAATACTGGCGATTGGCCCAGGCAAAATTTGCAGCTGCGCTCATAGCGTTAAAATAATCCTTTCCTTCTTTGGAATCTAAAGGCGCATAAATTAATTCCCGGTCAGGCAGTTTTATTTTCCATTCATAAAGTTTTCTATTTAGCATTCTTAAATAATCTGTACAGACTTGATGGCCAAGCCCGCGTGAGCCAGTATGGATCATTACTACAATTTGATTTGGGAAAAGTCCGTAGACCTTGGCAATCTCCTCATTAAATATTTTGGCCACAAATTGAACTTCTAAAAAATGATTGCCAGAGCCTAACGTCCCGATTTGATCCTGTCCTCTTTTTTTTGCGCCATCAGAAACTTTATCTGGATCAGCTGCCATAATTCTGCCATTTTCTTCACAATGCTCTTTATCATCCTTAGTGGCAAAACCTTTGGCTATGGCCCAATCAATGCCTTGGGCTAAAACAGAATCTAATTCCTGCTTATTAACTACTAATTTCCCACCCTTACCTACTCCGCTTGGTATGGTTTGAAACAATAAATCAATTAAATGCTCGAATTTCGGATCCAATTCCGGTTTAGTTATTTGGCTAGTTAAAAGCCGGACACCACAATTAATATCATAGCCAACCCCACCCGGTGAAATCACTCCCCCATCCCACTTAATTGCGGCCACGCCACCAATAGGAAAGCCATAGCCCTGATGAATATCAGGCATAGCTAGCGAATACTTTAAAATTCCTGGCAAGGTTGCCACATTAACTGCCTGCTCCAAAGATCTGTCCTGTAAAATTGCTTCTAATAACTCCTGATCAGTATAGATCCTGGCTGGCACACGCATGTCAGAGCGAAATTCTTTAGGAATCTCATATAGATAATCTGAAATTTTCTTAAGATTTTGTTTAGTTATCATAATCTTTTATATATCAAACACCACTTCTGCTACCCAATTTCCTTCCTGGTCTTCTTCCAATTTTAACTCATTATAAGTCACAGCTTTTATTTCTGTTTTAAATCTTTTAACGCTAAAACCATAAACATGTCCTTTCAGCCACCAGGTTTCATTGTTTAGCTGCATAATACTAACCACTACGCGATCATATATTTCATTCTCAATATCGCTTAATGACAATAGTTTGCTTAAAAAATCAACTAAAAGAGAAGGCAAATCTAAAGCATCAACTTCAAATTCATGAACAGCTTCCTCATTTTTATCAATTGCTTCCGGATCTGTAATCACATCAAACATACCCAGGGCCATATTTGCAAAAATCTCATCCAGATTTTTGCCAAAAGCCCGAATTTTTAAATCCGCTGTATGTTCTAAATTCTCATATTTTTTCATAGGAGTAAAGAGATTAAAAATCCTAAAAATGCACCAAAAATTATGGGAGGCAAACCTGGCATTGGCCTCCTTTCTTCTTGGGTGATAAAAATTATGTGCAATAAAATTAAACCGCAGATTGCCCCTAAAGCCACAAACAAACTGGTAAATAAATTGATTTTTAAACAACTGATCATAAAAATAGCAGGAATTGCCAAATCTCCTGTACCCAAAAACATATAATCTGTTTGGGGCATTACTTCTTTAACTTTATTAAATAAACTTTTAAAATTATGGGGAATAATCAGGGCAAAGTGGACCTTTGCTTCAGCCATACCTTGGAACATTTTAACCATATGCTTTGTTTTATAAACCGCCCAGAAATCATATAGAGCAATTATTAAGAGAATGAGTATCGCAGCAATCGGCGTCAAATTAAAACCAAATAAAACAGAAATTGCGCTCACAGCTAAAACTATAACCACATCATGGATTAATACATTGCGAAAAACAAACCAATAAAACAAAATTAAAACTAAAATGACTATAAAATAAGGCCATTTAAAATAGGCCCGGCTAAAAATCAAAAGCCCCTCAATCATTGCTAAATAAAACAAACCCTTAATTAAATAAGGTTTTTTATAATATTTTAAAATTAGCACCAAGATCAAAGTGGCTAAAGCAAATGAGATTAAAAACTGCCAAGCTGCCGCTACACTGTCAACTGGCTGGCCCGAAGAGAACACTTCGGATTTGGATAAATTATTCAAAGCAATACCAAGAGCCAATAGCAAACTAAAAGCATACAAAAATAGCTCTAATAAAAAGCTGAAATTTATAAAATGTTTCCAACTTAGTTTCATAATTTAATTATACCATTAAATAAGTGCTATAATAAAATCAAGACAAATTAAAGCTCCCCAAGTTATACTCGGGGAGCATATGATAAGAACCTTGACTGCGCAGACGCAAAGACGCAAAAATTGCATCTTACTTTGGATGTTTTGGCCAAAGCTTGGGTATTTTTCTGGGCATGCCAGACTCTTGGAATTAAATTCCGGCATTTGAACAGGCAGATTGACGCCTTGACCCTTTCTAGGCACCAGGAAAAAATTCCTCGTTCCTGCGATCAGCAAACTGGGAGGTTCGAGATGCAAGACTGTGCCCCAATTCAACTGCCCGACGCTGACGGGGGCCCGACTAAATCACCCAAAAACGCAAATCAAGGTTCTGCACCCATATTATAAAATCTAATTCAACCTGTCAAATCTTTTATGCAGATAACATTTTTAGGTACTGGACCAATGAACCCTATACCCAGACCAGAACACAAAGATCTTGTTTGCCAAGATGCCAAAAAATTTAAAAGTAAATCTAAACGAACCAGAAGTTCAGTTATTCTAAATTACAAAAATTTTAATATTTTAATTGATGCTTCGCCAGATTTTTTAAAGCAGATCAAAATTAATAAAATTAAAAAAATCAATGCGGTCTTAATCACCCATCCGCACTTTGACGCTTATGGAGGCATTAAGCAATTAAATTCTTGGCTTAAATCCCCCATTAATTTATATTGCCAAAAACAAACATGGGAAATTATAAAAAAAAGATTTAAAAATTTATCCAATTTAAAATTTAGAAAAATTAAACCATTTAACAATTTAACAATTAATAACTTAACAATATTTCTATTACCAGTTCAACATTCGATTATAAATGAACAAAAGTTTCCAACTCTTGCTTTTAAAATAAAAAATTTAATTTATTGTTCAGATGTCAAAACAATTCCAGCAAAATCATTAAAGTATTTTAAAAATGTCAAAAATTTAATTCTTGACGCCGCCATGTATTTTAATAAACAAATTTTTAGTCATTTAAATACAAGGGATTCAATATTACTTGCCTATAAATTGAAAGTTGAAAATCTTTATTTAACTCAAATTGGCCATTCTTACCCACCATTTTTAATCGCACAAAAAGAAATAAAAGAATTTGTTAAACAAAATAAAATTAAAACAAGGGTATCTTTAGCTTTTGATACGCTCAAAATTAAGTTATAATGAATTTATGATATTTAAAAATCGCCGGGATGCTGGCCAAAAATTAGCTGAGAAATTAACTGAATTTAAAAATCAGAAAGATACTATAATCCTAGCATTGCCTCGTGGTGGCGTAGTTACAGCTTTTGAAATAGCAAAAGTCTTAAATTTGCCCCTTGATTTAGTTGTGCCGCGTAAGATTGGCGCGCCTGATAATGAAGAATATGCTATTGGTGCTATTACTGAAAGTGGTGAAGGAATTTTTAATCAGGAAGCTATTGATTCTCTTAAAATTACTAAAGAATATCTGGACAGAAAAGTGGCCGAAGAAAAAAAAGAAGCCGAGCGTCGTTTAAAAACTTACCGCCAAGACAGACCGCCTTTAAATTTAGAAAATAAAACAGTAATTATTGTTGACGATGGCATTGCTACTGGCTTGACCATGAGAGCGGCTATTAAATCAGTCAAAGAAAAAAAAGCCAAAAAAGTTATTGTTGCAGTGCCAGTTTCAGCCAAAGATTCGCTTAAAATCATTGCAGATGAAGTTGATCAAATTATATACTTAGACGCGCCCTTATTTTTTGGAGCTGTTGGCGCTTTTTACCAGGACTTTGGCCAGACAACAGATGAGGAAGTTATTGACTTAATGAAAAAATCTAAAAATTTTAACCAATAAATATATGTATTTATTTACTCTAAAAAACACAAGTCAACTTGCCAAACAAATCGTCAGTAAAACCAAATTAAAACTGGGTCAATATGAAACCAAGCGCTTAAGCGACGGTGAGCTTTATTTACAAATTAAAAATAAAGTCCAAGGGCTAAATGTTTTTATTATGGGCTCAACCTGCCAGCCCAATGATAATATTTTAGAATTTTTAATTTTAATCAATGCGCTCAAATCCAATGGCGCAAAAAAAATTACTGCCATTATTCCCTACTTTGGTTATGCGCGCCAAGATAAGATTGATAAGCCAGGTGCACCAATTACTGCTAAACTCCTAGCTGATTTATTTAAAAAAGCTGGCATTAATCAATTTATAACTATTGATATTCACAGCCAAAGAGATAAGCATTACTTAAAGCCGCTTATTAATCTTGACCCTTTACCTATTTATGCCAATTATATTCAAAAAAATATTAATTTAAAAAATACGATTATAGTTGCCCCAGATAATGGCGCTATCCCGCGCGCGCTTAAACTGGCAAAACTTTTAGATCCATTGCCTGTTTTACTCATGGAAAAATACAGGCCTAAACAGGATGTGGCTAAAATTACCAAATTCAAAGAAAATATTGCTCATAAAAATATAATAATCACTGATGATATGATTGACACAGCCGGCACCATTACAGCTGCCTGCAATGAATTAATTAAACATAAAGTTAATAATATTTATGTCTTTGCCACTCATGGCGTTCTTTCAGGACCAGCCATTGCCAGAATCAAAAAAGCACCGATAAAACAAGTAATTTTAACTGATACTTATCCAATTCCCCAAGAAAAGCATATTAAAAAAATAAAAATTTTATCAATCGCGCCATTATTAATCAAAAACTTAAAATAAGAAAACCGCCTCCAAAAATTATTCGGAGACGGTTTTTGATTTGATTTAAATCATCCCCACTCAATCGTAGCTGGGGGCTTATCAGATTTCCTTTCAACTACTGCTCCAACTTCACGAATTTCATTTGTAATTCTCCTGGAGACAACCCGCCAAAAGTCATTTGGTAGTTCAGCTGCTCGCGCTGTAAATCCATTCACGCTCCAGACTGCCCAGAGCGCAATGACATGTCCGCTGACTGCATCATCCCCTTTTGTACAAGTCGTAATTGATTGGGTCACCACTGCCCCTGCTTGCCAGACAGTGTCATAAAGATTCCATTTGCGCAATTCTTCTATGTAAATCCCATCAGCTCTGCGCGCAATTACCAAGTTGGCCGCAGTCACTTCACCCTCTATTCTCACTACCATGCCAGGCCCAGGAAAAGGATGACGTGTCAAAAGCACTTCTGGCACACCTATTTCTCGGCCGATGTTGCGACCAGAGTCCTTAACGCAATCCGAAAGCGGAAGAATTTCTATAATGCTAAAACCCAAGTTAACATTGTGATGCAGTTTAATCTGGGCTTTTTTTGCGCCTGTTGCATAACCATGGCCGCTTTCGGAAATATCAGTGTAAAGCGTACCCTGAACAATAAAACTGGCGCCAAATAAAGCTGCTTCTTCTTCCAAAACAGCTTTATAAACTTCTCGCATGGCAATTCTTTTTTCTTTCATTGTCAGTTTGCCTTTCAAAACCGCGAGAAATCTCTCAGTGGCATCAACCACTTTTAATTCCAACCAGTCCTGGTTGCCAAAGTATTCGAGCACATGAGCTTCATCTTCAGGCCGGTCAATGCCTTTGATATAGATTGCCCGAACTTGGCCTTTTTTGTCTTTCAAGGCGTGCTTTAATAGATAAGCGCAGGTTGAGGAGTCAGAGCCACCAGAAAGCGCTAAAAGCACTTTTTTGTCGCCAACTTGTTGCCTAATCGATTCAATTTTTTGCTGGGCGACTTTAGCGGCTGGAAAGCGATCTTTGGCCCTGCAGATTTCAAAACAGAAATTTTTAAAAATCTGTGGACCGAATTCTGTTTCAGTTACTTCTGGATGGAATTGGACGCCAAATAGGTGTTTATGTTCCCCAGCTGCCACGGACGCATTTACTGTTTGTCCTAGAATTTTGATTTTTTCGTCTGCTTCTACTTTGTCTCCATGGCTTTCCAAAACACTCATCTGCGGCGGGCAACCATGAAAAAGTCTTGACCGAGCAAAAAGATCAAAGAGATGTGTGCCGAATTCGCGCTTTTGGGCAGGGACAACCTTTACGCCAATATGTTTTGCCCAAAGCTGAAAGCCGAGGCAAATTCCCAAAACCGGGATACCCAAATCAAAAATTTTGCAGTCAAAAGGCGGCGGCGCATCATAGACTGAAACCGGGCCACCTGAAAGAATTATGCCGATTGGATGCACCTTTTTGACATCTTCAACAGTCACGCTAGCCGGATCAGCGACTAGACAGAAAACACCGAGCTTTTCAATCTCCTGTTTGATCAAGTGATCAAATTGGCTGCCCAAAGAAAATAAAAGAAAGATTTCCTTTGTTTGACGAATTCTTTTTTCTTCTTCAATCTGGGCCAGTGCTTCAGGCGTTGCCTTTTTCAGGGTATATAACATTTTCTCAACTCCTTTCAAAGTACAAATTTTTTCTTTAACTTATCTTATTAAACTTAAAATGTCAACAAAAATAAAAGAGAGATATTTCACTCTCTTTTTTTTAATAGTTCATATAAAGTTAACGCCACTTCTATGGAATCATGGCGGATCAAGGCGCGTCTTAAATTATCGCCCTGGACTTTTAGCGGGATTTTCTGACTTAGCAGGTCTTTGCCCAGAAAAACAGTTTTTCTGCCTTCAAAATCTTTTTCCAGAAATTCAACGGGAAATTCGCCTTCCTGTGAATATGAAGCCAGAAAGTCATCGTTTGGCTTTCTGGAATTATAAAGAACAAAATTAAAAATGTCTTTTTGACTTAAATATAATTCCAGTAATTTTACAAAATCAATGACTCTAAAACCAGATGTATGCATCTTTTGAGTCATGATATTGCAGATGTAAACCTTAAGAGCATTGGAGGCGCAAACTGCTTTGGCCATACTCCGAACCATTAAATTTGGCAAAATGCTCGTGTAAATGTCGCCAGGACAAATCACAATCATATCGCTGTTTAACAGCCGTTCAATTGCTTTGGAATTAGGTGTGGGCTCTGGTCTAAAGCTTAATGACTCAATTGGCCTTTCTTTCAAATCAATATTATGTTCACCAACTATTACTTCGCCATCTGGTGTGTGAGCCACTAACCTGACATCATCCAGAGTAACTGGAATGACTTTCCCTTTTGTTTTCAAAATTTCACCAGCAAAATTCAAGGCCATTTCAAAACTGCCTGTAATCTGCTGAAAGGCAGTTATGAACAAATTACCAAAATTTTGGCCGGCAAATGTTCCCTCGGTAAAACGGAAATTGAAAACCTGCCGCCAGATTTCATCTGATTCGGACAGAGCCACCAAGCACTGTCGGATATCACCAGGTGGCAAAGCGCCAAGCTCGTCTCTTAAAATGCCTGAAGAACCGCCATCATCAAACATGGTTACAATCGCAGCTAAGTCCAAATCAGGATGCATTTTTAATCCGCTTAAAATTGTGAAAGAACCGGTTCCTCCACCAATTACAGTAACTTTATACATTCTAAACTCACCTCCTTATTTTTCAGATTATATTAATTTAAGCCTAAATTAACTTTTTGTCAAATATGAATAGAGGACTTATTTCTCTCTCTTCCTTTTTGGGTTTTTCTTCCCAATCTTTATCTTTAAAAGATGATTCAGCTTTAGGCACAGTTAGCCCCGTCTTGGCCGTGGCCAGACCAAATTTTAAGGACTGCTTTATTAAAAAAATAACTTTTTTATATTTATTAAAATTATTTTTCTGCAGTATCTGCTCAATCGTACTTTTAAAAGCAAAAAAATTGGGGTTATTATAATTAAACCATTTTATTTCACCATATTTTTTATTATGCTCTTCCAAAATCTGGCGCCAATTAATTCTATCTATGTCAATATGTTCTTCATCTTCAAATAATCCTAGCTTGTCATTTTTGGAATAAATAAAATAACCTGTTAAATTATTTAATAAAATAGCATAAAAAATAGATTCAAATTTGTCACTAAACTTAATAATCATAAATAATTTACTTATCAGCTGGGCTGGCAACGCCCGCATTGCTTTAAAGGGAATCAGGCAATGCGGGTGAACTCCAAGAGCCCATAATCTCCCGAAGTTGCCAGCCCAGCTGATTTTCTCTTGGCAAATATACAAAAATAATATTATAATAAATAAAAGAGGGCTTATTTAAAAAATAAGTTCTCTTGAGCACGAAATCCACCCCAAATCCTGGGGTGGGTTTTGTTTAAGGATAATTTCCTTAAAGTCCAAACCACCCCAATTGATCAGAGTGTATTTATTTATTAAATAACACTAAATTTACGGATCACTGCCCGAACAACTCCCTGTATTATAACGTTCTTGGCAAAAATTGGTTTCATCTCAGAATTAGCTGGCTGTAATCTGATCCGATTTGCCTCCTTATAAAACTTTTTCAGTGTAGCAAAAGTATTATCTAGTAAAGCAACAACCACTTGCCCGTTTTTAGGGCTAGGATTTTTTTCTACAATTACATAATCGCCATCATAAATTCCTTCTTCTATCATTGACTGGCCTTTAACTTTTAAAACATAAGCTTTAGCTTCATCTTTAACCAATTCTTTTGGTATAGCTATTTTTTCATTTTGTTCTACTGCCTCAATCGGTTCACCTGCAGTGATCAATCCTGCCAAAGATAAAAATATTGCTTCTGCTCTTTCCTTAGTAATAATTTCAATTGAACGAGCCTCATTCGGGTCAGTTTTTAAATAACCTTTTTCCTGTAAGGTTTGAATATGCTCGCACACAGTAGCCGTTGAAGAAAGTCCAAAATACTGCCCTATTTCCCGATAACTAGGCGCATAGCCCTTATCTTCATGAAATTTGTTAATAAAATCTATAATTTCCTTTTGTCTTTTTGTTAGTCCCATAAAAATTTTTTAATAATAATACCGAATATAAACCGAACTTATACAAGTATTATACCAAACAAAAACCGAATGTCAAGAGTCACTTATCCACAAATAAAAAATCGCCCTAAATGGACGATTTTTTGCTCCCCTATTTTTTCTTTTTTTTAACAATTTTTTTCTTTCTTGGAGCACAGCATTGACACCCTGGCATAATTAAAAAATTTAATAATTATATAACCATTATAGCATAAAACCTTGACTTTTATAATTATCTATGATAATTTAAAAACAAATCCAAAAACAAAAGGAGAAAATTGAAATGGATACGAAAAATCAAGATGAATTGCCAAAAAGGAAATGTTTAGGCTGGTGTAATGAAAAAAATCCAGTCATAGAAGGACATCGTTTCTGCAAAGAATGTGATGAAAAAAGAAAAAAAATCTCTAGCAAATCCAATCATTTTTTCTTCGCTTCAAATGCCAAAACATCCTTCAAAGCACCACCGCAACTTTAAATGTTCATTCATCTCTATCATTTTAAGGCCTCCGAACTGAGGTCTTTTTATTTTTTGACTTTTATATACTTAATTGATAGATTTAAAATATCACCAATAACCTTTTTAATAAATCTCAAGGAGGGAGAAAATGTCTAAAAAGAAAGAACAAGTTGTTAAGAATATTTTACCAGATGAAGATGAAAATGAAGAGAACATTGATGAACCTTTACCGCCTCACAATTGCTTGAGATGCGGTAAACCATTTCACCCCACCCCGACCTATCCCTGGATTTGTGAACCTTGCCGAAAGGCCAATTCAAGATTCTCACATTTTGCCTTTGGCGTAGGCTGGAAAGGTTAAAAGGAGGGATCTAATGAGAGAGGAAAAAACTAAGCCAAAAAAATGTGCTAAATGTGGCAAATCATTTTTACCGACACAAGAGAGAAAATTAACTTGCGAAAATTGTTATAGATTAAATTCGCATATATCGCCTTATGCTGAAGAACCAGATCAAGAAACAAGAAGAAAAAGAACAGAAGATTTTTCAGTCTTTCACTTTTTAAGAACAAATCCCGTAAGAGTAAGTGAAGATAAATAAATCCCCAGAAATGGGGATTTTTTTTATTTATTCAAACTTTTCAATTGTCCCTGGTCAAAAATCAAAATATTTTCCTTCTCCTCCCTTGCTTTTATAAACTCGCCTTGATCATTTTTTAAAATTAAACGAATCGTATCTGAAGTATAATTTGCATAATTATAATTCCATAATTCAAAAATATATTCCTCTGTCTCCCGGCGATCAAAGCCAGTTACCCAATATCTGCCATCTATTGTTTTGGCCAGATAACCGCCAGAAGAATAATCAGCCCATTTTAAAATCTGCTGATCCCAATTAAGCCGACCTAAACGCAGATAAGCATTTAAAACCTCGCCGGTAAAGGTAAAATCCGGATAATATAAATTTATCGCCAGCATAATTCCATTTCTAAAAATTGGTATGCCCTCAAAATTGTCAGGCAATCCTACGAAAAGTAAATCCTGGTTTGTTTGCTCCAAATTAACTGCCTGAGGAAAATCTTTGGTAATTATTTTTTGAGCAATTTCACTGCCCTTCTGCCAATTATAGTTTTTATTCAGCAAAAAGAAACTAAAATAAATTAATAAGCCAGTTAGCACTATAATTTTTAAAAATTTATCCTTTTTAATTTGTAAAACTAATACACTTAATAAGATACAAAAGACAACTGAAGGCAAATAATTATATCTTTCCCCTTCATCTGCCAAATTATTAAAATTTAATAGCAAAACCGGCAAGATTAGAATAAAATAAGCATCAAATAAAAATGGCGCTTTGAATCTGTAATTTTTCAAAGCCAGCCAGATTAAAGTCAGAATTAAAATAAATAAAAAGAAAAAGAAAAGTTTATTAGCGAAAAAATAATTGGTTAATAAGACCCGCATTTTGCCGTAAAAAAATAAATCAGTTATTAAGGAAATAAACATTTTAGCAATTGCACCTAGGTCTAATTTAAATGTTTCACGCGCATAATAGCCGAATGTTAAACCAATGGAAGCATAGCGGATCAGAAAATATAAAATTAAAAACAGCCAATAACCAAATGGCTTTAATATAATATTCTGCCAATCAAATTTATTTTTACTAAGGGCTTCATAAAGTTCCCAAACTAAAATTAAAAGCGGCAAACTAATGGCAATTTCTTTAGCTAACAAAGACAAGATAAAACCCACGACTGAAATTAATAAAAAAGAAAACTTATCTTTTTTCCTGAATAAAATATAAAAATAAAAAGCCAACAAATAAAAAAATGCAGCCACAGGATCAGCCACGCCTGCAATCCAAATCACTGCCTCGCTATGATTGGGCAAAATGCTAAAAAAAAGAGTTGCCAAAATTGCTAAGCTCTTTTTTTCTGGAAATTCTTCAAATAAAACTAATACCAACAAATAAATCAAAAAACACACGCCAATATGGAAAAGCAGGTTAGTCAAATGACAAGGCAAGGGATTTAGACCGCCAATTTGATTATTCAACCAAAAAATCAAATTAACCACAGGCCGATAACTACCGCCTACTCCCCTTTCACCATAATAATTGGCGCTAAAAAAATCAGTCAAAGAATGCTGGTTATTTTTGGCAATATTTAGCCAGTCAAAATCATCAGACAAGAAAAAATCCTTGAGATTAAAGCTAAAAAAGGCAAAATTCAATAAAATTATGCCTACTAATACTAATAAATGCCATTTATACTTAATCATGCTTAAATTATACCAAAGATTGCTTAAATGCTGAAAAAATTATAAGATAAAGTTATTAAGCTAAAAAATATGGCTTTTCCTAATGAATCAATCTCCAAATTTCAGCAGATGATTTGGGATATTTATGGCGTGCCAGATGATCGGCTTTATTCTAATTGGGATCTTTTGAGCAATTTGGAAAGGTTTACCATGTGGTCGCTTAAAGGCATTCGCAAGGGTAAGACCGGTGAAATTAAAATTAATATTGACCAGACAAACTTGCCTGAAAATATCAATGAATCGTATTCAGACATATTTTCCAAAACAGGCATAAAATTTAATCTGCTGGTTTCTTTTGCCTGGTTTTTGGCTTTAACAAACCGTTTACATATTGATTTAGAAAATCAGGTCTGGCAAAGATTCCCCAACTATTGCCCTTATTGCGGACAAAGACCCTGCCATTGCGCACAATGGAAAGAAGGAAAAATCAAAAAAGGCAAAGTACCAAGCCAGCAGCCAAAGAACCTGGCTGAATTTCAAATAATGTTTAAAGAAATATATCCGCCGCAGAATCGCACGCTTGAACATGCAGGAGTGCATTTAGCAGAGGAATTGGGCGAGTTAAGCGAAGCGCTTCATCTTTTTCAGGGTACTCATAAGAAAAAATATTTTAACCAGCTAGAAAAAGAGACTGCTGATTATTTCTCATGCTTAATGGGTGTGGCTAATTCTGTTGACTTTGATTTTGCCCAATCATTTTACCAGCTCTTTCCGGAAAAATGTCATGTCTGCAATCAAAAAGTCTGTATCTGTAATTTTTTCTAATATATTCTTAAAACTCCCCGACGTTCGTCAGGGAGCTTTTTTATTTTCTATTTTTTATTTTTTCTGTTTCTATCTGACCAAATTTTTTTATAAAATTCTTGCGATCCATGACTGCGCGTTTCATGGGCCTGGTTTCTCCAACAAAATGCTCTTTTTTTACTTCTTCAGGCACATCATTAATTTCAAAGCCCAATTTAGCCATCATCTCACCATAAGTTTTCGTGGCCATTAGCCAGGAAGTGCCGGTTACTTCTTTTATTTTTTCATTTTTTTTAATAATCTCGGCTAATTTGTGCATACCATCTAAAAATAATAAAGGCAATTCTTCTTTAACTGCATGCGATGGCGCTAAATGGATATGTGCATTATCTCTGCCTAATCCATACGAAATCCTTTTATTTAAAGGAATAAACCCACCCATTTCAGCAAAAATTCTGGCTTGCACATCTTCAAAAAGTTGTGGATTTTGCTTTTTAATTTCTAAAAGTGGCTCAATCGAACTAGTCATCTGGGTTATAAATTGCTGCTGATCCTGGCTTTGCAAAGCTTGAGCCATTGATTTCTGCATAGCTTCTTTCTGCTCTTTAGATAATAATTCTTTAAATTCTACGGCCTGCAAAAGCGGCTCAAATTTTTGTTTTATTTCTTCTGGTGTCATTTTGCCTTGGTGCATTTGCTCATACATTTTAGAAATCTTCTGAACAATTTCGTCTGGCTTTTTCTTAGGTTCCTCTTGAGCATTTAAATTTATTGTTTCAGGATTAAACATATAAAATATTTTTAAAAAAAATTAATTTATTATTTACTATTTTTTCAATTTATCCAAAAATTTTATTACATCCAAACCTGGGTAGACACTGATTCTTTTCAATTCCATCAAATCATCTGAATTTTGCCAGGCATCCTGATCAAAAGTTAAACCTGCCTGATAGCCAACTGCCTTAGCCAAAGCTTTCACATCTTCATTATATAAACCAAAAGGATAGCAGAGGACAGTAATTTCTTTATTTAATAAATCTTTTAGCTGGTCCTTTGACTGTTCTAATTCAAACAACTGCTCTGATTTGGCGACACGCGTTAAATATGGATGCCAGACAGTGTGTGAACCAATTTCCACCAAGCCGCTTTTATCCAGTTCAATAATTTGTTCTGGAGCAATCCAATCTTTTCCTCTTACTCCAGTCATAACGTATAAATTGGATTTTATTTTTAATTTCTGTAAAATCGGCCAGGCCTGGGTATAAAAATCAAGATTGCCGTCATCAAAAGTTATGGCCATGATTTTTTCTTGCGGCAATTTTTTATCTTGCAAATACTTAACAATTTCGCTCAAAAAAATCGGCTGATAATCATTTTTAATCAAATCACTTAAAATTGCTTCAAATTTATCTGGCTCAAGATAATAACTTTTAGCAATTTTGCTCAAATTAGCCGGTGCCTCGTCAATGTGATGGAAATTTAAGATGGGTATAAAAACTTTCTGTCCGGCGGCTATATCAGTGGTTAAAATTGATTGATTGTCAGCTTTTTCCTCCTGCTTATCTTCTGTCCAGCTATCCCAAAAATCACCAGCTGAAGATTTAAATTTCATTACTAATACATCAATCAAAATAATGACAATTATTATTAATAAGCCAATGATTAGATCAAAAGCCCTATGTTTTTTACTGAATATTTTTTCCTTTAACTTTGACATATGATTTATTTGCCTCTATTTTAACACTACTCTTTTTTTTAGGCAAATAAAAAAGTCGTGTCCAGAGGACGCGACTTAAAGAAGAAAATGGCTGTTCTGGTTATAATCCAATGGCTTTTGCATTGTTTAAAAATTTCCTGATATTTTTAGGATGCCAGGCCATAAAACCACCCTGCTCGTACCATGTCATAAAAGCCAGACAAACTAATGCCCAGGTAATAGGCTCTTTGGGCATATCATAAATAACAACAGCCGCAATTATTACAATCGCAAGTTCAATAATCATAACTAGGACTTGAATAAAGTATCTCATTTTTAATACCTCCTTTTCTTTTTATATACCACATTTATACAGCATTGGCAAACTTTTTAAAACAATAAAAAAGCGCCCGGCTTTATTATTAGCTAAGCGCTTTCAATTGCCGATCCCTTTTCCTCCCACAGAGAAAAACCTTGAGTCTTTCCCCATTTTACTACTTCGCCCAGCATGTTTCTGCGCATGACCCTGATGGCAAAGTCTTGCAGTACATACTGATTTTCTGGATAACGTTCCTTATAAATTTTCTGCACTTTTTCCAGCCATTCCCTATCAGTTGCATTAATTAGCAGCTTTTTATTACCATCAACTGCCTTAAAGTTCACCAATGCTCTTACAGCAGACTGATATAGTTTGTCATCTTCCAAGGCATTTTGCCTCCTTTTTAAATTGGAATTAACTTTTACAAAATTGACTCTATGCATTTAGGCTATAAAAAAATTTTCTAAATGTCAAGAATAAAAAAACGCCAAAACTGGCGGCTGATGACCCAAAACAGCCAAAATCCTAGGTGGCTGAAGATATGCGCGCAAATTCGGACAGATTTTAGGTCTAAATACGGATAGGGCTGCCTGCGCCCGCACCCGCAGGCAGCCGCCTTTTTAGCGATTTCAAGTTTTTCTGCGTGCTATAGCTCGCCTGAGCTTCGCTCAGTTAGCGGCAAATTCTTTATTTGATTTTTTCATTATAAACAAATATTTGAATCCCCTTAAATAAAAGTTGAATCGTCTTGCACGATTATGCCACAAACCTGTATTTGAAGTTTGATTATGGCGAGTAAGGCAGACAATATCTATTGGTTCAAAATACTTTTCTAATCTTTGCCAGAGTAAAAATCCCGTTGGTGTAAATTTTTTTTTAATCCATTGGTCGCCAATCACCCAACCCATTGCCTTTTCTGGTTTTAATATCCTGGCGATTTCTTTTGCCACTTTTTCCAATTCATCGTAAAACTTAGTATCTTCACAAGATATTTTCCCGATACATTTTGGCGAATCAGAATAATTGAGATTATCCGAATATGGGGAATCTATGAAAACAAAATCTACGGAATCGTTTTTAAGGGGTATATTGCGCGCGTCATTTTTAATAACATCGGGCCTAACAACATTTATATCATAGCCAATAACTTTTCGGTTAAGCTCTTTTGCTACATCAATTGTCGTTCCGCTTCCAGCCATAGGGTCAACGACTAAATCGCCTTCCTGGGTGTATCTTTGCAATAAATTCCAAATCACCAGCGCAGGAGTTACGCCATTATATTTATTATTCCCATGCGGAGTATCTCCATAATTCTGTTTTGGGAAGTCCCAGAGAGTTGTTGATTCAATTTGTAAATCCATTATTTGTTCAATTTATTGTTTTTTAGAAAATTTAACAGGCATTGTCTCACTATTCCCTCGAAAAAGTAAGTAAAAGGTAGTTTTTGAGAAACTGAAAATGATTTATTATCTATAATCATGCCCATACTAGGATCTGTGTCCCATTTTTCTCCGCCATGCATTGGTTGACTAAGATACATTGGCTCGCCATTATGTAAATATGCTGATCTAGCGTCGTAAATAGTCCGCAAAACATTCGGCAACTGTTTTTTAGTAATTTTGCAATGTTTTGCTTTATAGTTTCCGCCCTTAAAACAACCTACTGAATACCTTTTGACAAAAGTAATAAACCTTGCTTTTGATTTTCTGTTTTCAAAAGTCTTTTTTAACTCTTCCATTTCTGTTTTAGAGAGAATTTCTTTTTTTACAATATCTTCAAAAGCCTTACCATTAAATAAATCTTTATTTTTGTTTAGTTTAATAAATTTTGAAAGCGACTCGATAGCTGATACCAGCCTAATAAATACCATCTCGTTATCATTGCCTATTTCTTTGAGAGAACGCGTATAGTGATAACACGCCAAAATAAATTGCTGATGGTATTTTGTATCTAATGATTTTATTGTATCTAGAAAATTTGTTAATCCTATCGCAAAATTTCTTTTTTGCGTGGAAAAAATTGGAGGATGAATTAACGGATTACAGGGTTTATAAGTAAACCTATTTTCGGTCTTTATCTTTAATCCGTGATTTGTTAATTCGCCAGAGAAAGTTGCCACTAAATAAAATCGGCATTGAAAAAACAGAGAAAGAATAGCTAAAAGTTCTCCTAATGCACCGTCCTTAAAATAATATCCTTTTTTGTTTGCTTTATTGTTATAATAAGGTTCCTCAACACCGGAATACTTTAATCTTATTAAATAGTGATATAAGCCATTTTGATCTTTCTCTATCGTTAAACCACCACATAAAATCATGCCGTTATTATAATCAAGCACCCCCGCGATATGGCATTCGGTTGCAATTTCATATTCAATAAAATAACTATCAGCATCTTTCTTGCTTAATTTCTCTATATTACGAATCCACCCCATTCTATTGTCGTTTTTGGCCATAAATTATCTAAGAAGTTTTTTCAAATCGTCTATAAATTTATCAAACATTTTTACTTTGTTGCTTTCCTCAATATTAGTCTCGCTCAAAACATAACTGCCGTCAGTATCTACCTCAACAATGGCACGTCCTTTTTTTGCTGGTTTTCTGATAGTTAGCGTCCCGTCCTCATCTGGCGTAACAAAATATACTTTTATATGGCTAGTAGCTTTATCTGAAGCGAGTTTAATTTTCCAGTAGCCAGTTTGAGCAATTCTTTCTCGCAAAGTGACTTTGCTTGATAAAACAGCTACGACCTTACTTGTTTTGGGATTGTAGATAATTAAATCAACATCTGGTAGGTGCGAGCCAAATTCGCCATAGTCAATTAATAAATTTCTTTTAACTAAGCTTAACTCCTTTGATAAATTAGAGCCATTTGTTCGCTCTAAACTATTACCATTAACAACTTGTAGGCCTAAAGCATTGACTTCGTCAGTGATTATGTACTCAATTAACTTCTCAAGGTTCTTTCCCTTAAAAGCGCGCCAAGATTGCTCGTGATCATCGCCAGTAAAATCTTTCTTATGTTTTTCTTTAGCTTCTTTTAAAACGTTGGAAATGTGTCTGTAAGCATCTGGGCCAAATTTCTTTTTCTTGGTTTCGTAAATTTTTATTAAGTCATTGATTGTCATATTTTTTTCATTATTAATATGTATTCAGTTGGATATATAAAAATTTTATTTTTGTCGCCTGCTCTGGCGAATTTGCCTGTTTTTTCGTCCCTAATTGACGGCAAATTTTTTGACGGAATTTCTCGCTTGATAATATTATCTATTTTAAATCCTAAATTCTGCAATTGTTCTGTAAAAACTTCAGCGTTTAAAATTCCTACGCCCCTTAAGTTTGTATTGCCTATCACAATGCAGGTTCGCCCGCCTTTTTTAAGTATTCTTTTCATTTCTTTAAATACCTGGTTCATTTCGCCAAAATAATTCACAACTTCTTCAGCTGTTTTTTTATCTTTTTTCGCAAGATTTGATTTTATATCTTCTGCCAATTCACTATTTAATTTCAAATCTTTTTTATTATGGTAAGATGTACCGATAAATCGTTTTCTAAAGTCGCTAAGGTCATTAGTGTACTCAAGCCACAAGGCGGTTAACTGATGTAAGTCCGCATATTCATAAGAAGTAACATAAGGCGGTGACGTTACTATTAATGTCGCGGAATTATTTTTAGCAGGTATTTTTCTAGCGTCAGCGCAATATACCTTGCAAGGAGTTTTTAAATATCCCCTTTCTTTTAGGAGTAGATAAAATTGGGAATTGCCACGCAACATCTTTTTAATTTGCTTGGGAAAAAATTTAAAAGGATCAGATGGCTTTTTATCAAAATCTCTTGTCGGCTTATTGCTTTTTTGTAGCCAGATTGAACAATTTTTAAGGATGTTTGAAAATCCGCAAAAAAAGAAATCTCTAATATCTCGGTCTTTTATTTTAGAAATTTCTATAAAAATAAAAGCAAGTTTTCGTTTTTCTTCAGGCTTAAACCAATAGTCAATCCTTTCATGTTTTGGGACTTTAATTTTTGCAGTATTTTGGTATAAATCAAGCTTGATTTTTAATTTCTTAAATACTTCTTCTAGCTTATTGGGTTTAATTGGCGTAATTTTTGCTTTAGTAATTAAAACTGCAACTGGATTAATGTCAACGCCGATTGATCTTCTGCCCATAACTTTAGATTCTACAAGCGTAGTCCCACAACCTCCAAAAGGGTCAACAATAAGATCATTCACTTTGGTGTATTTTTCCGCAAGACGAGATACTATTTGGGGAATAAATTTTGCAGGATAGCGATGAAAACCATGCGAAATATAAGCCGTGTCTTTTCTAGTTTTATCAGAAAAAGACCATGAGGGATCCACTTTAATTTTATTAAATAATGAAATTATATCTTTGTTCATATCATTTTTTAATTAAATCGTCGACTCCAACTTTAAGAGCTCCAGCGATTTTTGATAAAGTATCAATAGTTGGGTTCTTATTTGCCCCGGATTCAATTTTAATAATCGTATTATAAGTCACGTCAGCCAACTTAGAAAGGCGATCTTGGGAAACGCCTAATTTATTGCGGTACTTCTTTATATTTTCAGCAATAATTGAAGTATGTTTTGACATTGTTGTAATATATTACTATAATTAAAGTAATAGTTCTCTAGAGGTTATATTCTACTTCAATTTTACTAAAAAAACGCCTAAGAGTAAAGGGAGCTAATTGTTCTCGCACGGGCGGGCGGGGCAAGAGCTAACAACACAAAAAAGAAAAGTTTGCTTTTGGCCTAAAACAAAGTTTGAGCCGATATTTTTTCAGGCTCTTTGGCAGTTTTTAAAAAGGCGGCTGCCTGCGGGTGCGGGCGCAGGCAGCCCTATCCGTATTTAGACCTAAAATCTGTCCGAATTTGCGCGCATATCTTCAGCCAGTCGGGATTTTGGCTGTTTTGAACAAGCGCGCGCCAGCCAAAATCCGCTAAAAATTCAATCTTTTTATCTTTCTTGCCCGAAGGGCAAAGGCCAAAAGCAAACTTTTCTTAAATAAAAAAACACCTATTGGAGCGAAGCAATGCCTTTACAGGCCCCCTTCTTACGTCCACATCCGCTTCAAAGAAGCCCTATGCCTCAATAAAGAGGCCCCGCTCTCCAATCAGGTGTTTAAAGTCATAATAATAACATCAAAAAAATATGTCAAATAAATATTTTCTCTATGCTAGAAAATCAACAGACGAAGAAGACCGGCAGGTCTTATCAATAGAAGCTCAGCTTGCTGAGCTCAAAGAATTTGCCGCCAAAGAAAAACTTGAAATCGCTGCCTCGCTGTGCGAGGCAAAAACTGCCAAAGAGCCTGGCCGAAAAATTTTCGGCCAAATGATTGATTCAATTGAAAAAGGTGAAGCCGACGGCATCTTATCCTGGCATCCCGACAGGTTAGCCAGAAACCCGATTGACGGAGGCAGGATTATTTATATGGTTGATACAGGAAAAATAAAATCTTTGAAATTCCCGACATTCTGGTTTGAAAATACGCCGCAGGGCAAGTTTATGCTCAATATCGCTTTTGGGCAGAGCAAATATTACATAGACAATTTATCGGAAAATGTGAAAAGGGGCTTTAGGCAAAAATTAAGGCGCGGAGAATACCCGGGCTGGGCGCCAATCGGCTATGTAAACGATTTAAAGACCCATTCTATCATTCTTGACGCCCAAAAGCATAAATTGGTCAAAAGGATTTTTGATTTGTATTCTACGGGCGATTACACACTTAAACAAATAACCCAAATTACTGATGACATCGGACTTAAAAGCTACAAGGATAAGCATATCAGCGTGAGCATGATCCAAAAAATCTTACAAAATCCTTTTTACTGCGGCCTGTTCAGATACAAAGAAGAAATTTACCAAGGCGTCCACGAGCCAATTATGGCAAAAAAACTTTTTGATAGAGTACAGGAAGTTTTAAAACGGCGAGGACGGATAAAGCCGCATAAGCATAATTTTGTTTTTACCGGCTTGATGAAATGCGGAACATGCGGCTGTTCAATCACCGCGGAAACTAAAAAGGGGCATATTTATTATCGCTGTACTAAAAAGAAAGGGATTTGTAATGAAAAATATGCCCGAGAAGAATTAATTTTAGAAAAACTAAAAAATATTCTGCTCAAAGTTTCTTTGCCTGATGATTGGGCTGATAAAATGGTAGTTGAAGCTGAGAGGGAGAAACTAACGACTGCCCAATCATCAAATGCCCTTGTTTTTCAATATAGCGAACAATTAAAAGTAATTGAAAATAAATTAGAAAAATTGCTGGACGCCCATTTGGAAAATGTAATTGAAAAAGATGACTACTTGAGAAAGAAAGAGCAATTTTTCAATGAGAAACTGGATATTGAGGAAAAATTAAGCGGAATTAAAAACAAGGGCAATAATTGGCTCGAACCGCTTAAAGATTTTATTTTTGCCTCAAAGTCAGCTAAAAAAATCACCTGCGAAGGCGATTTATCCAAAATCAAATCATTTGTAAAAAATATCGGCTCGAACTTTATTTTGAAAGATAAAAAGATTGAATTTTTAGCGGATTTTGGCTGGCGCGCGCTTGTTCAAAACAGCCAAAATCCCGACTGGCTGAACAGTCAGGTCTGACAAATATACATATAGGGAATCTTAGGGCTTTTTTGAGCGTCTGTAAAGGGCGATTTTTGAGACACTCAGGTCGGACTATTAAGCACAAAATGAGACAAATGAGACACTATAAAAAGGGGGCGCAGAATGTCTTATTTTATAAACTGCTTATAATTCTTTTCTTCAACCTTCTTTCCTGATACCAAAAACACTTTTAATCTCAATAAACTCCACCCCCAAGTCATTTGTTTCACTTTTTTCTTAAAAGGTATTTCCCAATGAGCTGGAATTGCCAAAGCATATATTCTGGCTTTCTTGGGCTGGTTGCCTGCTTTATCCATACGAAAAAGTATTTGGCCTAAAATAGTATAAAAACCGTTATGTAATGTTTGATGTTTGGCCTTACCGTCTCCCTTAACCTCAACCAATAAAACCTTCCTGCTAATAGGGTGATATGCTTTAATATCAATACCACCTTCACCAACACCTTTAGGTAAATTTGTTAATCGCCAGCCTTTGCTAATTAAGTATCCTCGCAGAATATTTTCAACTTGTGATTCTTTTAACATAGTTAAAATAATTTTTCAGCCTCATTAATTAACAATCTCAACTCTTTTACTATATCAGATTTTAATCTTTGCTCTAAAATTTTATAGACCTCCTCATAAAACCAAAGTTTCTTGTCCTTGGGTGAATTAAACCTGTCCCACAATTTATCGCCTTGTTCCTTATAGGCAGCAATCATACATGACAAATTATGAATCTTGTCAGCACAACTAATCATAAGAGCTTCCTGACTGTCATTTCGCATATTAGCTAAATATTCTTCTTTTCGCTCTTGCCATGTGGCTTTTTCATCTGTTACTACATTTGGATCCTTATCTTCAGAAACTTCTTTAACAATATCAGTAATCTCTTTACCAAAATCCTTAACCATCTTGGCTTCACCATAACCCTTAACATCTTCCAAGACATCATGCAAAAGCCCGGCGCAGATAGTGTTTTCATCGCTGGTATAATGGCTAAGAATAAAAGCCACAGTATAGGGATGAATAATATAAGGCAAGTTATCTCCTTTTCTGATCATGCCTAAATGCAATTCTGCGGCTTTATTAATAGCGTGTTGGATTTTGGGGGTTAAGAGCATAGTTTTAAAATATTTATTATTTTTCACAACTAAGAGAATCCAAAAAATCTTCAAAATCTTTTTCAGTTGGTTTTGCTTTTTCAATTGCTTCATTAATCTCATTTTTCTCTTTATCGGATAAAATTTTACCACCAGCAAGAAAATATTTTTTATCTATAGAAATTGTCGTCATTATCAACTCCGTAACAGAATCGTGCAGCTCGCCGCCGAGTCTACCGCCGGTACAGTTAAAAGGAATTAAAGAAATTTTTTCGGCAATTTTTTCTGCAAAATGCGATTTAAACTCTTTTAAATCTTTTAACCCAAGCTCATCGGCACCGGTATATTCGGCAAATCCCCCTGTAAGCCATGTCAAATAATCAAGCCTATTTTTTTTATTTAGAGCTTTCTGAAAAGCATAGTTGATAAGCTTATTATTTTCTATTACCTCCTTCTCATTGCTAGGCGGTTTTAAATCGAAAAATAAAAAAATCAATACTGCATATCTTAAAATCCATAACTCTTTTATAAGCTGATCTTCATCCAGATCTTGATTTGTTCTAATTTTTATTTCCTTAATTATATCCTTAATTTCTATTTCAGAATCTAAAATATATTCGATAGAAAGTTCTAAAAAATTAAGGTATTTTCTCGGTTTCTCAACCTCTTTGTTTATAAATTGTTTATACGATTGGCCTTCTGGCAGTGATTTTTCAAATGCCTTTTTGCGGGCATTAGTAATTTTTTGTATTATTCCTGCGACAAGTTTATTGCTCATATATTTTCATTATTTTTAAAAAATATTTTAGCCCCTTTGAGGATTTTTTCTTTTTAAACTTATTTTTCATCTACTAGAGGCATCGCTCCTAGGCCAAGCTCGTCATAAAAAGCAGCTAGAGTCATTTCTTGAGTAAAATATGCTGAAAGATAATCTTTATCATTCTCCACCGCTTTTAAGTGCCGCTGATAAGCTACTTCTGGATTACAATTAATCTTGTTTCCAGAGACATAATAACCAATTTCTTTCATCTTATTTATGATAGGTGTAATAATATCAGCAGAATCACCAATTATTTCAATTACAATATTTTTCTTTTCCCTAATACTTGCAGCTAAAATGATTTGCATTATCATATTTTCGTATTGGGATAACCTAGGATTATTCTCCCCGAATATTTTTTCTACAGCTGCGGTGATTTCGCCTGATTCGAAATTCACATAGCCCTCACTAAATTTCTGTCTACGAAAGGTGGTTTTTCCAGATCCGACTACGCCGACAACCATGACAAATTTAGGAGGATTTCCAACTACTCCTTTGTTTAAAAATGATTCGGCTACACCATAAATAAGCGATAATTCATCACCATTATATTGCTCAACTTCTTCGTTATTGTTATTCATAATTTTTAGAAATATTTTAGATTAGATTTTATTTTTAACTTATTTTGTCTAAAACTTCTTTAACCATGCCTCTGTATCTATCAACAATAATATAATCATCTTTTAATTCGCCTAGACCGCCGCCTGTTTTAAAATTTACAATCTGCCTTAAATGGCTATTATCTCTTTTTGTTAAAAATTGTGAAATATTGCTTAAATACCTGCCAGCTTGACCTTCGTCATCGCCAACACCTTTTTGAAATAATTTTTCCTTAATTTCTTCCCGAGAAAAAGTTTTTGATTCGGAAAGCAGTATCTCTAAAAATTTAATCAATCGAGGGGTAAGCGTAGTATCACGATCCAATGTTTCTTTAAGTTCAGCTTTTAACTCTTTATCAGAATAGTTGCCCTTATCTAAAGAAAAAATATTTCTTTCATTTTCAAATTCATCTGCTGAGTGTTTAGTCTTTATTTCTAAAAGCGTTTTATATGCTTTGACTAATTCGCCCTCAATAACTTCGCTATTGTTAAGATCAACTTTTACATAAATGCACAGATAATACTTTTCATTATATTGCCAATCCGCAAATTCATTTTTGTCTTTAATGTAATCTATAACCGATGAATACTTCCTGTTCTCAACCTGAACTAATAAAGTAACGGCTAATTCATCCAGAAAATAGGTAGATTTGCTAAAATAAATAACTGGCACCTGGGTTTCTTTCGCATATTTATCATCACCGTATAATTCGTTACTTCCATAAAAGGAATAGCAATCTTCTTTGCAACGACCTCGAGCAATAATTTTTTCTTCTACATCAGGGTCATCAGCACGATCAAGAAATTTAGTTTTGAATTTATTTTCCAGGAAACTTTTATATTGGTCTATTTGTTTCAATTCGTCCTCCGTAAATTCATTCTCATTATCCTTATTTTCTTCAGCAATAGAAATAAATTCTTCATTCTTAATATCATCTTCTGTAATTTGCCAAACATCCTTTAGCTTTTCAACCATAAGTTTTTGACGTTCCGCAATTGCTTTAGATGTCCATTCTTTATATTTTGTTAACTCTTGAGTCATGTTAAAAGCTGATAACCCATCTTTCAGGGCTTCGCCAGAGTAAACCTTAAGCTTTTGATCATAAGGCTTATTGGAAGCTGTTTGATTTTTGGATTTATTTTTTTCTTTGCTTCCGCCTGCCAAAAGGGTTAAATTGCCAAGTTTATTTACCAGCTGGTCATGCTCATCCTCTGTAAAACGGCTAGCCCAATAATCAGCCTCCATTGTTTGGGGTAAAATATGTTCAATTTGTATTATGTCAAAATTAAACTGTTTAATAATTGTATTATCAGCCAATGAATTTTCATATTTAGCCAAAACATAACGGCACCAGCGTTTGCCATAACAGTCACTTTGGATCTCCTCATTAAAATGGCGGGAAACGCTGTTAGACGCCATTATTTCTTTTATATACTCTTTTATCTCAATTATGTCTTTGCCTTGGTTAATATATTCTCTGATTAATGTCCAAGTCGGATATTTAACTTTAACCGAATTATACCCAGAGATCCAGAATAATGAATACATTTTTTCAATTTCAAAAACTAAAGTTTGAAAATCGCCAACTTCCATGTTAGCGCGTCTGGCACTGATTAAAACAGATATCCAATGAGTATGGTTCATTTCCCACAATAAAGATAAAATCTTCTTGGTGGTATCGTTTAACGCTTCAAAATCCTTGCCCATGTATAGGCTTAAATAGGCATCAACTGACTTTTGCCAATCAAGCATAAAATCATTGACTGAAACATTCTTATCGCGGATATAATTAGTAATTTCTTTAAACAAATCCTTTTTCGGGTTGGTGGCTAAAATTGCGGTGCGGTGATAATTAAGTAATCCTTCCATATCTATATCTTCGTCTTTATTTTCAATGCTCTGCCAGATTGCCAGCAATGAGCGTTTTTCTTCTTCAAAATCTTTTTGGGAATTAGGATATTGGCTGTTATGCCTGGCGACTTCGTCCTGTAATTTTTTTAATAAATAATTTTTCAACAGATCTTGGACATTTAGTTCTTTACCTCTTTGATTAATAGTTTCAAAAATAGTATAGGCAGAAGCAATATCTTTAGCCACGACAATAATAACAAAAACTTCATTCAATAAATATTCATAAAGGTTCTTCACATAATTTATAAACTTTTCTGATTTGCCTTCAACTTCCTGTTCTTTATCCTCCAGGTAAATACTGAATAATTCAATAGCTTTTTTATATTGTTGTCTTAAATTGCTGTTATTATAATTCTTTAGACTGCCAATCTTTTCTAAAACAATATTTTCAAAAACCATGCGATCTTCTGCTCTGGCTAATAAACGATATTTGTTCTCTTTTTTAATAAATTCATTTTGAATCTTCTGGGCGATTTCATTCTCATTATGATTGGCAAGCAAATCTCTTAAAACCGAAAAGAAAATAGTAATTGTTGTCAGCCGTTGCTGGCCGTCAACGATTTCAAAGCCATTTAAGTCTTTACGCTTAATCAGAATAAATGAGCCAAGAAAATAATTATCATCCTTATTTTCATAGGCCTTGGTAATATCTTCCCAAAAGTCGTTAATATTCTCTTCATCCCAAGAATAAGGTCTTTGGTAATCAGGAATAACATAAAAGCTGTTTTGGTCGCCCATTAAGCTTCTAATGTCTTTCTGGCTAAGAGTTTCTATCTTCATATTTATGTAAAGTTATTATTAACTAAATTTTTTGTAAAAATTTTAGTATCTCCACCATCGCCAAAGTATCCAGCTGGCAATATTTTAACAAATCATCATAAATCTGCTTTTTCTCTTTAGCTGGAGTTTTGGGATCAATCATTTTTCTCCAGCTTTCAGAAGCATTACCACCTTCCTGGATGTTAAGTTCTTTATATGACAACTTTGGGACTATAACAGGCAAGACGCTTTTTAAAGACGCCGAGCCGTGAAAGTCCTTGTGGACATAAAAGCCATTTCTGAAAATCATTATCGGGTCGTACATTCTGCTATTAATATCCTCAAAAAAATCAGCAAACACAGGATAGTGTTTGGCAATTTCTTTATTGCGTCCTTTTTCAAAGCTGGCATTCCAGGCAATGAAATTGCCTTTCTTGCCAACTTGTTTTTTTAGCGTTTTGGCTAGTTCAGGTACGGGATCAGACCAGTCTTTGGCTAAATAAGTATAGTGTTCTAATTTGCCATTAGGTTTATCTTGGATATGCAAAGAATACTGGAATGGGATTTGCTGGTATGGGCGGTAGCCGTCAAAGATAGGAATGGCAGAACTATAAGTTTCATAATCAAAAAAGTACAAAGGATATTCTAACTGTGTTAATTCAGTTTTAATATTCTCGGGTTCAATATAGACCTTATTATGCTTAACAGCGTGGTGGTGCTTAATGCCCTTATGATTGGTTAAGAAGTCGTCTGGGATGTCTTTAATATCCAAAATACCCTGGTCTAAGAGCAAACTAAGCTTCTTGGAGCTTAAACCGCCAGCTATGCTATAAATATTATGTTCTGGCCAGTCTCTTTGGCAATAATCAGCAAAATCACAGGCATAGGGCTTACCGCACTGTTTTAATATCCTGATTTGAGGTTCTTCTTTTAAATCTAGTATTTTATAGGCTGATTTGATATCCAATTGAACTTGGCTAATTAAGTCATTCACCTGATCGGTTAAATCTTCAATCTTTAATAGTTTTTGGGGATCAACTTCGCCGTCTCTGACAAAGTCCCGATTAACATAAATCAAATGAATCTTATTGATTGGCAAACCCGCTGATTCATAGCAGATTTTCTGGAAAGCCAAATCAATGATATTTATATCTTTAACACTCACAGCACTCTTAATTTCATAAACATCCCATTGTTTAGCTTTATCATTAAAACTTAAAATATCACCACGGCAAAAAAGCTTGTAGCTGGAAACCGTGGGCTGGAAAATAGTTTTGACTCCGTCTCTAACTAGCTTTTTAGTCAAAGCTAGTTGATCCTTAATCTCGTCGGCCATGGCTGAAACTCCGCCCGGAAATAGCTTATACGCATATGGCTCAACTTCATAGCCTTCTGCAAATAGTTTTTGCAAATTAAGATCAGCTTCTTTGGGAAGCAAATCTTTGCGGTATTTATAGAGCCAAAGATAGCGGTAGCACTGGGTATATTTGAGAAATGCGGATTTAGTAAGCATAAGTTATATTTTGAATTCTAATTTAACTTTATTTGAATCTATATTCAACAAAAAAACTTTCGTCTTGATTCTCTTATCTTTCATTATTTTTTTAGTTTCTTTTATATATTTTGGGAAATAGTAATTAAAGGGCGATTTAATCAGTTTTTTAAATCTGGCATCTGATTTAGGAAAATAATAAGAACTCCAATCCGTACTCTTAACTGATTTTTTAGGCAATGTTGAAATAATAATCCAATAAGGCGGTACTTCCTCATTATTGGGTGCGTACATTTTAAGGCACCTTAAATCAGAGGTTTGCGCTGACTGGTCATAGAAACGAGCATCAGAAGAATTTGTGCTCTCATATTCAATAAAGGCAAAAATTTTATTATTTTTATATAAAGTAATATCGGGCTTAAATCTAACAGTATCTTTCCGCTCCTTATAATTAAAACCCCTTTCAGTTTCAATATCAAACCCCATTTTATTACAAACGCCAATTATCAACGCCTGAACCCTAGAATGGACTTTTGATTGGTAATTATAATTCCAAGAGGTAAAATATTCTATTACAAAAAAGCCAGAGGATAATTTCTTCTTTATTTCTTTATTTAAATTATTGATTAGCGCTTGAATAAACATAAATAAAATTTAGAAGGTCGGATTTGGTGGGCATAGCGGATTATTTATATTCCCACGTATTTAATATCTCTTTTCGTAAATTTAATAATTCACTATTTCTTTTGAGATTTGCCTTTTTCATATCCTTTAAAATAGAATAAATATCTTCTTTATTAATTTGATTCCAGAGAGCAAAAGATTTTAGAAGCATTTGTGCTGCTTGTTTTCTTTTTTCAATGTCATTATAAGAATCAATAAATGTTTTTTGTAATAAATTAAATATTTCTAATTTATTATCTTTGGCTAAGAAATTTTGTATTATATTGCTATTTAAAATAAGCAAATTATTCCGTTGGATCATTGCATATAAATTACCAATAACTTTCTTTATACTTTCTTCATTAAGTTCCAAGCTATCTTTTATTTCTAAAATCTTTTCAATAATTCCTCCTTTTCTAGATAAATCTATTATCTTTTTTTGTGCATTTAAAAACGAGTCAAATCCTTTTAAGAATTCCTTGTTTTGCGAAACCCATAATATATCGGACTCTGTTTTTAACAGTTCAAATAATCGTTGCTTAACAATTTTGATTATTTCACCGTCTAATAGAGAATTATCTTTTAATTTGTTTAAATAAGATAAACACATGTCAAGGTTAATAAGTTTTTCTTTAATACTATTTTTTATATCCTCAGACCTATTAATTTTCAAATAAATTTCAATGCCTTTGAGGTTATTTATTGGATTATCATTAATAATATCAATTATCAACTCTTTAATTTTTATTTCCGCCTTATCATTTAAATGCTTACGGTCGATATTTTCGTATATTTCCCACAAGAATGTTATTAAGATGGGCTTTTCCTTATAAACCTCTAATATTAAGTCGGGGTTTTTAAGTAGTGCTATTTCAAAGAAAATTTTTATTAGCTCATTTTGTTTTTCATCTGGAAAAGTATATAATTTATTTTTCACGACTGGTAATTTTTCTGCCCACTCATCAATTCTTTTAGATAATTTTAAACACTGCTTTATAATATTAATTTTTTCTTCTTCTTGGCTTCCATCAAAAATTTTAATGGCCTCTTCTATTAAGGTTTTTTTCTTCTCAATTTTAGAAACTTCTAAAATATTTCCGAGTTTATCTTCTAATTGTCCATTCTTAAGATATTCAGTGAATTTAGACTCATCGGGACCCAATACACTTGGCAAACCCGTCGACCCTGAAAAAAAGAAATATGTTGCGACCTCTTGAATCGTCGAATTATCATCATTTGTAAAAGTTGGTTTTCTTAATACTAATGAGGCGTATCTTGTTAAGATAGATTGCCAATCAAGCTCTTCAAAAATATTCTTTAGAGGATAACTACCAATTTTTAAATTATCAATTATACCTCCATTGCGTAAATATTTTTCATGGTTAATCATCTCTTCGGGATGGATTATTAATTTTTCGTATATAGGAAAAAAATACTCCTCAATTAAAAAAATTTTAGCTAATAAATCAAAATTGCTCAAAATTTGTTCTAGACATTTTAATTCATCTTCTTTCTCATTCGTATTACTTTTCTCGATTTCTTTCTTTTGTAGATTTATACCTTCAATAGCAAATTTTAGTTTAGTAATAAACCTTTTTACATGTCTGGGATTTCTTTGAAACATTTCGTCATCTATTAAGAAAGATTTTAGATTAGATAATTTCTCTTTTTCA
>Ga0315289_10001773_pt1 | contig 33549 bp, 24 predicted proteins | sample YL17G11_40_MG_FD_203452 | JGI IMG/M metagenome (GOLD analysis project Ga0315289, IMG submission 203452) | Sediment microbial communities from Yellowstone Lake, YNP, Wyoming, USA - YL17G11_40 | ecosystem: Environmental > Aquatic > Freshwater > Lake > Sediment | place: USA: Wyoming | collected... | reverse complement strand
GACCTTTTTCCTTTTCCGCCTTTAAGAATAAATCCAATTCCAAGCCCAAGGGAATACACACGACCTTCTGGGAAGGAGCAATTTTATAGTGCAGAATCTCTTCTTTTTGGCTTGGGCTAACCGCCACAATTTGGGTGGTCAAAAGAGCCAAAAACTTCTCTATAGTTATAAAGACCTTGGTCTTCACAGCCCCGAAGTAACTGTGAAAAACATGACCATGGAATGTGTGCACAATTATGGATACTCCTGCTAATTTTGCCGCTAAACGACCCAATGTGCCAGCTTTCGCCATATGAGTATGAACGATATCCGGTTTTTCCTGACGGATTAGTCTATATAATTTCCAAAAGGCTAACAAGTCGTCTTTCCAAGAAATCTCCCGGCCCAATTGCGAGATGACTTCCGGAATCACTTTTTTCCTTTCCAACAGATCGTTCATTTCCCCTTCCTGTTTCCCCTCCTCTCCTTTGACCAACTTGGAACGGAAGATCTTAGGGTTAATATGGGCAGTTAAAAGGATAGTATGAAAGGATGGACCGCCTATGTTAAGTCTGGTGATAATCCGCATCACCTTGATTTTTCTTGTCCTCTTTTCGATCTTTTGATCTTTCACCATGGTTTAAAGATTAACTTTATGATTCCAACAGACCAAATCACTACCTAAACCCTCATGAGAAGAATTCACCAAAAAAATAAGTTCACTTAGTTTAAGTCCTTAAACTCCAATACCATTTTTGCTTTTGAAGACATTTAAACCATTTTGAAATCTTAAATTTAAAGGTTCGCAAACTGTTATGTCCATAAATACCAACTCGAAATAAAGTAAAGAGGTCTTCTTTGTCTATGTGGCGATTAGGAGTAACTACAGCACCCCGGAATCCTGCCTTCTTTACTAACGTTTTTATTCCCTCATCAAAGACGCCGTAAGGATAACAGAAAAAGAGGGGGGTATAACCTGTCTTCTGCTCAAACTTCCAGTAAGAATCAAAGATCTCCTGTTCAGCTGCCTTTTGTGAGACATCAAGCAAATTGGCATGGGAACAAGTATGCGCACCAAACTCCATTCCCTCCTCATGCATTTTTCTAACCTCGTTCCAAGACAACATCATATCCTTAGATAAATCCGGCTTTTCAAGCTTATCTTTCTCAAAGATAATACCTGTTCCGATAAGATCAAGTATTAAGAAGAAAGTAGCCTTGAATCCGAACTGCTTGAGAATGGGAAAGGCATACAAATAATTGTCTTGAAATCCATCATCGAAGGTGATAACAATGGGCTTGGCGGGGAGGTTAAAACTCCGGTTTAAATGAAAATTTAACAAGTCACCCAAGCTGATGCGGTGATAACCTTTTTCTTTCAAATAGCTCATTTGTTGCCCAAAGACTTTGGTGCTTACGGTTAACGCATTTTGGCGAAAATCGCTCACCCGATGGTATGCAATTATGGGAATAAATTGATCCATAAGCTAAGATTTTGTAATACATCTACTCTTGACAACTATTTACACTGTTTTTCTCCCGATGATAATAAACGAGTTTGTCATCCCTATTTGCTTACACCCAAGATCAAATGCTTTCATCAATAGATTCTTAAGAGAAGAGTCTGAAAACCGTGTAATCTTTTCGTGAACCCTTTTAACTTTAACAATAGAAAATTGAGCCTCCTTCAATACCTGACTCATTAAGTGAGGAGTGAAATGAAAAACCTGAACTGGCACATGTAAAATCCCTTTTGTTTCTGTTAGCTTGGAGGCCCAATAGGCTGTCTTGAGTATGAGCCGGTGCCGATGGTTGACCTGAATCAAAATCAGTCCGTTTTTTCTGAGTATTCTATTTGCTTGAATAACCAAACTTTTTGGGTCAACCACAGCCCCTAACACATTCCAGAAAGTGACCAGGTCGAAAGATTCTTTAGGCAAATCGGCTTTCTTTAGATTGGTTTTGCGAATACTTAGTTCAAATTCTTTAGAAGCGTACTCGGAAGCGTAAGGTGAGATTTCAATCCCCACCGTTTCCCACCCCCGTTTTCTGGCGGCCACTAAAAAAAAACCCAATCCACAGCCAATGTCTAAAACTCGTCCCTTGTCGACTAAACATTCTATCTCCTGCAATCTAACTTCAGCCTCTTGAATAGCTTTTTCTCGGTTGGGAAGATAATAACGGTGAAAATACTCTGGAGAGTAGAAAGAGGCTAATTCTTCCTGAGTTAGGCGAGGGTTGTTATAAACCAAACCGCACCTGCGGCATTTGACGACCTGATAAGGTGATTCAGACCAGACGACCTTGTAATCATTAGCTTGGCATAGATTACAGTTGACTTCTTCCATCAGGAAAACCTCTTTTCTAAAAAAGGAGCAAAAATCAGCTTCTATCCTAAATTGTATCCGTGGTAGGTATCTCAAGAAGCTAATGACTTTTGATATAGAGTAGTTAGCTTAAAAATCATATTGTGCATTGAAAACAATTTTTCTACTTTTTGTCTTCCTCTCTTCCCCAGGGTTTCTAATAGTTTGCTATCTCTACTGAGGCGAATAATATTCTCCGCCAATTTTTGTGGATCTTGCGGAGGAACCAAAAAACCAGTTTCCCCCGCGTCAATTATCTCACCTACCCCCCCCACATTAGTGGCGACAACTGGCTTGGCACATGCCATCGCCTCAATTACTGCTAATCCAAAACCCTCCCAATTCGAAGCCAAAACAAAGAGGTCAATATTTTTAAGAAAATATATTACCTCAGCAGGCGTTTTTCTTCCCAGGAAGATCACCTGTTCGGAGATCCCCAGATCAAAGCAAAGTCCTTCCAGATATTTTCTTTGAATACCATCACCAATAATTATTAGTTTAACCGAAGGGAATTCTTTTATGACCAGAGGCATGCTTTTTAGCAGTGTATCATAACCCTTGGAGGGATGCAATCGCCCCACTGATCCGACCAGAAAATCATAATTATTCCTTGCAATAACATCCACTTCTCCTGAATCAAAAAGACTTAAATCAACAGCATTATATATCACCATAATTTTTTCGGGCTTATATTTTTCTCTGGTAACCATATATTCTTTGACTGCATTAGAAATCGCAATAAAACTATTATTAAGGACCGCCGTCTTTCTTTCAATCCAATTAGCCAGACTTTTTTCTTTATGGTAATATGCGTAATGTCTGGTGGTAACAATGCTTTTCACTCCAGCTAGCTTTGCGGCTACTCGACCAACTATGGAGGCATGAATTAAATGAGTATGAACTATCTCAACCTTTTCCCTCCTGATCAAAAGAAAAAGTTTAATTATCACCCACGGATCTATTTTTCCCTCCCGACTGAGGTCAATTACCCGAACGCCGGCTCGTTTCATTTCAGCAACCAACGTCCCCGGACCATAAATATAACCCACCATCAGATAGAATCTCTTCTTGTCCAGGTTTCGGGCAATACTTAAAAGCAAATTTTCCGCTCCGGCTGGCTCCAATTCGGTGATAAGATGTAATATTCTGATTTTGTTCACTTTGCTAAATAAAACTATTTTATGCCTTTCGGGCAATCACAAACATTTCTGGACCCAAGTTTTTTCTGTACGCGATTTTTCTTAAAGGGAAAGCCATGAGAGATATAACCTCGGTTATGACAAACAAAACTTTTTCCACAATTACATGATAAAAATTTTTAAAAATCCCGGATGGATTTTTTGAATTTGCCTCACGTTTTTTTTTGTTTGAAATTTTCATTTCCTTCGATTCGAGTTTTTTGAAAGTTCGTTTAAAAGGGAATGCCAAAGTCAGATAGGCCCTTTTTAGAAACAGATGAACACATTGAAACATTAAACCTTTAGAGTCGCCTCTTCGGGTTTCCAACTTCAATATCTCGAATCCGCTCTTTTTTAATAAATGGGTGATCGAAGATATGCCAAACATATATAGATGCGCGGGCGGAGAAATCCACTCCCATCTGTTCCCCAGAAGTTTGAATTGCAAAGAGTCTAAATTGGGGGTGGTAAAGGAAAAAATCCCTTCATCGTTTAAGACCTTTCTTATATTTGTCAACTCCTGCCAAGGATCGGCAAGATGCTCCAACACATGCCAAGCCGTGACCACATCGAATTTCCTCTGAGTCAGGCCAAATTCATGCAAAGACTCGTCTGAGACATCCAAGTTCAACTCGCGGAGCGCATAATTACAAGCTTGACCAGACCATTCCAGTCCTTTAACCGTCCAACCATTTTCTTTAGCTTTCTTTAGGAAGAATCCATAAGAACAACCCAATTCGAGTAAACCTCCAGGTTTTGTGAACTTATCTATTTCCTTTAAAAACCGCCTTGCCTTTCGGGAAGCCGTCTTTTTGTTTCTTCTGAAGTCAACTTGGTAAGTTGTATTATAGAAATCCTTAAGTTCTTCAGCGGTTGGCTGTGGTCTTAAGTAAGCGGACCCGCAATCTCTACATCTAACATAACTATATCCATCCTTGTAGATGTGGATTTCATCGGAAGGTTTGCCGCAAAGGATGCACGAGTTTTCAATTTCTTCCAAGCTGGCTTACCCCTTTTTTAACTAAGATAGGTTTCAAGGCCTCAAGAGCGTCCTCAACCGAGATGGAGCTCATACATTCATGTGTCCCTAAACGGCAAGGAACTCCCGGCTCATCAAAACAATATTGATGTAAATCCAATGGACTACATTCTACTACTTTTCTCATTATTACACATCTGGTTCCAAGAGGGGCGCTATAAACCGGATTGGTAGGACCAAAAAATACACCCACCGGAACTTTCAGAGCCTCCGCAATATAAATGGGTCCAGTGTCATGCCCAAGGAAAAGACGGCATTGGCTTATCACCGCCGCCATCTCTCTTAAACTCAATTTTCCAGACATGATTATGGGTTTGGAGTTCATCTGCCGGGCTATCTCTTTTACCAGTTTTTCTTCTTTTTTACTCCCAAAAAGCACAATGGTGGCACCGGTTTCTTCGACTAATAGATTGGCTAATTTACCGAAACTGGCCGGAGGCCATCTTTTGGTATCCCAGCCAGCCCCGGGATGAATTCCCACCAAAAAATCATCAGAGCTCAAATTGTGATCCGTTACAAACTTTTCGGCGAATTCTTCTTCGCTTGGGCTTAATTCCATCTGCAAATCTTCACGGGTGGGGGTTATACCCATGGTGCGAATCACCTCCAGATAATTTTGTTTAAGATGTATTCCCGGCACAATGGGTGTGCTTTTGGTTAGAAGGAAACCAAATCCGTGCATATCAAACCCGAACCTCAAGGAAGCCCCACTTAGAAAAGAATAGAGATTGGTGCCCCAAGTTCCCACCAGATCCACCACCAAATCAAATTTTCGTCTCCGAAGTGCCGAGACGAATTTCAGTTTACTTTTTATATCAAAATACTTAATCTCTTCGAAGCCCCGAGCTACGCTAACATTGTCAAAGACCAGTATTTCATCTACATGAGGATTATTTTCCAAAACCGCTCTCCCTCTGGATTTAACCCATACGGTCAATTCAGCCTTGGGGAACCTTTCTTTCAAGGCGCGAATGGCTGGAGTGGTGAAAAGAACGTCCCCGATTCGATGAAGGGAGATAATTAGAATTCTGTTTATCTTTTCTAAGTCCGAAGAATCATTTTTTAGCCTATTAAAGCTTAGAAGATTAAAAAGGTTAAATAGTAACGATCCTCCATGCTTATTTCCGCTCACCAAAACCTTTTTTAACGTTGGGTTCATCATATCAAAAAGACTCAACCAAAGATTATTTATTGGAACGCAAGTTCTTAACTTATGCTTTCGGACATTACACCACCCCCAGTGATTTTAACATCTTGAGGTGAAACAGTATCTTATCATTTGGCTAAAGGACCTCATCTTATAAGAAAATTCTTCCTTATCTATTCGCCGCAAAAGAAAAGCAAAAATCCATTTCAACATCCTCATAATAAGCGACAGAAAAATGAAAATCCTCAAAATCAAGACGGAGAGAGTACCATGAAATTTGTCAAAATAATAGAAGAGGCTGTGAAAGAACTCCTTGGTGAGAGTCTGGTCATAGAACAGACCTCGATTCGACTTAGCGGCACTTGCTCCTCCTAAATGAATCACAAAAGCTTCAGGGAGAAAGATCACCTCCCAGCCAGCTTGGTTCATCCTATAACACCAATCGGTATCTTCAAAATACATAAAATAGTTCTCATCCAAAAGACCTACTTCTTGCACCGTGTTTTTTCTAACCAAAAGGGAAGTCCCCGGCACACAATCCACCTTTCTTCTTTGACTGTGATCCCAATAGCCCATATCATACCTCCCAAACAACTTGCTTTTAGAGAACATAGCACTTAACCCAAAGAATTGTGAAAGCATGCTGAAAACAGTGGGGAAGTGCCTACAGGAAGTTTGTAAGATTAAGTCCGGGTCTAATAACTTTGCTCCTAATGCGCCCACCTTAGGGTTTTTGTCCATGAAATCCACCATAATATTCAGGGTTCTGGGGGAAACAATGGTATCGCTGTTAAGGAGCAACAGATATTGCCCGCTGGCTTTCCGGAGGGCTTGATTGTTTGCTTTAGCAAAACCGATATTTTTTTTGTTCTCTATCAGCTTGACATCCGGGAAGTTTTCCTTTACCATAATGGGACTTTCGTCTGAGGAGTTGTTGTCTACCATAAGTATCTCGTGCTCCATGTCACCCAAGTTCTGATAGATAGATTCTAAGCATTGTTTCAATAACGATTTGGTGTTAAAACTAACTATAATAATGGATAATTTAAGCATGAAATATCTTTAGATGATTTTCTTGTTTATCCTCTGGACGACCCTGTGGACAAACGATGAACCTAGAAACGTCATTTTGGAGATATGGCAATATACAATCGGAAGACCGTCAATTGAAGACCTTGTCCAACTTGGTAATACAAATATTATTCTCACGTTGATGGGCTGGGCTTAAAAATTACTGTCGACGCTAGAATCAGAGCGAGCATCATTCCTAGTATATTTGTAGTCCATGCTCCAGCATAAAGGGAGGTTATCCCAATATAAAACAATCCTCCTAAAAGAGCCCCGGATAATTTCAAATCAGCAGTGGTAGTTGAGAGTTTAAATTTCAACCACGCTAACCTTAAAGAAGAATAAAGAAAAAACAGAAAACAGATTGCCCCAATTACTCCCGTTTCAGACAAATAGCTCAAGAGTAGATTATGGGTACCTATATTAGAAATATAAAAGTAAAACATCTGATATTTAGGCTCAAGGCCTATCGTTGATAATTTGGCGAACTGTCCTAATCCAATGCCTATAACTGGATTTTGGAAAAAGAATTTCAGAGCCAAATCCCAAAGAATAAACCTTATTTGGGTGGTATCAATGGGCAAGCGGGAGTAAGATAAATGGTGCCCAAAACCTTTTGAAAGAGCTGATAATGTATAAAACATAAAAATTACCGCTAAAGTTATTGCCACAGATGATATAATGAGATTCCGCCGCACGAATTCTAATCCCTCATTCATTGACTTCCTAAAAACCATCATACTCATAAAAACATAACTAAGTCCTAACCCTATAACTGCCCCTCTGATTTTGTGAACCAGACAGCTGGCCAATAGGATTAGAAGAGCAGTTCCCCACAATATCCTATGTTTGGATCTCTCTTCGAAAAAGAAAAAAGAAAGGCAAAAAAGGAAACAGATATCGATAATGTTACTCGCATACGTTCCTCCGATCCCGAAGGCTCGCCCTGCACCGGAACTTGAGATTGACTGGATCAGTGGGTGTATAGAATGCAATACGGCCAAAAGGATCAGAAAAGAGAGAAGGTTTTTAAGTGACGAGCTTTCAACGCTACTCGCTACCACATAGAATAGAACAAATATACAAACATGCCATAAATAGGTCCAAACCCCTAGGTACAGATAACGAGCATTGATCAAAGAAAGAGCTATTGCAACCATGAATATCAGAATAACTTTATCTAAAGGAGTTTTAGATATGGATATTTTCCCCGAGACAAGTCCCTTAGCAAGATAAGACAATAACAATACCCCCAAGAACACCGAAGACAGGTTTATATGCCCTTGGTAGATCAGAACACCTCCCAGAAACATCGAAAAAATAAGCAGATAAAGACTAAGTTGGAAATTGAGAAGTACAAATAGAAAGACCAAAAATAATGGAGGGCCTAATAATAGGACCCAATTCTCCAAACTATAGAAGACGGGAACTAAGATTGAGATGATAGCCGTCAAGATAACTACAGGCCAGTATCGTCTCAGAAAATTAGATAAGTTAATAGTTTCTGTCGAGTGATTCAAAATCTTCCCCTATAAAGTTTGGGTAGCGTAACGTTTTTATGTTGCTTTTTTTTGGAAACATTTAATCAATTCCAGTTTCAGCTAAGATCTGCATCCAACTCCTATATGCATGGACGGTTATCCTTGTTTGGCTAGTAGTGAATTCCATAGCTCTGAGCTTTTTGGATTTTTCAATAATTTGAGAATTCTCAAAAACTGATACTAACCAGATTTCAATTTTCTACATTTAATAATATAAGCACTTTCAAAAAACTTCCTGAATATTCTCAAGGTAACAAAATTGAACAGCTTGGCTTTTGTTCCCAGTAACCTTCTGGCCTTAATCAATTCGACTTCAAAGCCGGCTTCTCTCATCATCTCGACCATACTTTTTTTGGTGAAAAATCTCAGATGTCCTTTGTCCAGAATGCCCTCTTTCTGATATTCCCATTGGTCAAATAAGATTAAATCTTTGATTACCCTCCAATAACCGACGTTTGGAATACTCGCAATCAAACAACCCTCCCTGGAAAGAAATTGACTCATCTTTTTTAAGGTACTCCATGGGTCAATCAAGTGCTCGATCACATCCCCCATAATTATATAGTCGAAGTATTCTGGGTGAAATGGCAAAGTTATCTCTTCCACATCTCCCTGAATAACTTTATCCAATCTTTTTTCCGCTCTTTTTGCCGGTCCTTCAACCAGTTCTATTCCTACAACTTCTTTGGCTTTTCCAGACTTCTTTAAGGCCCACCCGGTCTGACCATCGCCACATCCGACCTCCAAAATCTTGTTATTATTACCCTCAATCATCTGGATCAAGTCATGTCTTATTAAACTATAATAGTTACCGTTTTTTTCTTCATAGATATTTTTTTTATTCATATGGAACCTTAATGATTTGCTTCAGCCATGCCAGGTCTTCTTTATGAATTCCGCGAAGAGTGATCATGGCGCCCAGATAAACAAATATTCCTACGAACACTTTAATTAGAAGATTTCCCGGAAGGAAGTATAAAACCACCCCCATGCCTGCGGAGGCTCCGAATATTTTTAACAGATCAATCCCTGGAATGGCTTTCACAATTCTTCTTGAATAAAAAAGAATTAATCCTAAAGTGATGACTTCGCATACAATGGTAGCAATGCTTGCACCTAACATACTATATTTAGGTATGAGCACGAAGTTTAAAATCAAATTCACTAGGGCTCCAGCAATTACGCTGTACATATATTCTTTCTGTTTATCGCATGCCAATAAACAAAATGCAAAGGAGCAATTGAAATAAACTGTAAAAACGCTCCAGATCAAGATTTGAAGGGGGAGTATACTGGATTGATAAGCAGATCCATAAACAAATCGGATGATTTGACCACTCAAGATCGTTCCACCCACCGCAATGGGGAGCCCGAAAAAGATATTGAGTCGGGAACATTGAAGGACGAATTGGTGGAGTTTAGCTAAAGACTCCTTATAATATCTCGATAAGACCGGGAATATCGAGGTTCCAAATAGACTGGCGAAACCGATAAATAACAGAACTATCTTATAGGCGGCATTATACCAGCCCACCACCGTTACCCCTTTCATAAAACCCAACAGCACCGAATCAAAATGGTAATAAAGTTGGATGACAAGGAAGGAAACCCCCATAGGCATGGATTGCTTAAGAATCTGTTTCCATAGATTAAGGTCGTAGCTTAATTTTATGCCGCCATATTTTTTGATGAAGGTGTAAAGCAAAAACATTGCTCCGGTGATTGCGCCTACAACTTGAATGACGGGCACGCGCAGAAGTTGATCATATTTTTTCACCAAAAGAAAAAGTCCACCTACATAAACCACCTGAGTTATTATCCGGCCTATCGCCACATATTCCATTTTCTCTATTCCCTGAAATACCCAATCCAAGGTGAGAGAAAAAGTGAAAAGGGTAAAACCATAAATTAAGAATAGTCTCTTTACCTCATTAGGTTGGTTAATGCATAATACAAAAATGACTAAAAGAATATAAGAGACCAAGCATAATAAAAGCCTCATAGTCATAATTTGGTTAACATAGATTCTTATCCAGGTTTTGTCTTTTGCTATCTCCCTTGCCCCAAAGACGCTAAAACCCTGATTCACCACCAGCAAAAAATATACGATTATGGCCTGTGCAAACTCAATTTTACCGAACCCTTCTGCTTTCAGAACCCTGGCTAAATAAGCCACACCTAAAAAAGCCAGAGCTTTGTTAAAAAAGTCTGCAAAAGTCAAAGAAAGGAAATTTTTTAAAACACTTCTGGCAGTGGACAATTTGATCTTCCTTAGAGAAGATTTTAATCAGCCCATCACTGTTCTTACTGAGAGTATTGGGATTAAATGTCTAGACAACTTTCTGTCATTTTTTTACAACATCTTTATCTTCATAACCTTCTTTAATGCCGGCTTGTGCAGTTTAACTGGTTTTCTTGAATAGCGAAACAATTCTTGCTATCCTTTGCTTCGCGCCTTTCATATTCAACTCAGTTTTTTCTTTCTTAGGATGGAGGTCAGGTTTTTTAAATCCTTCCAAGATCATTAATACTTTCTCTACGCTTAAGCCCACCAAGTTATTCCAATTGTTTTTCAAAGTCTCCACCCATTCGGTTTCCTCCCTTAGGGTCAAACAGGGAGTGTTCAAAAAGAAAGCCTCCTTTTGCACTCCGCCTGAATCGGTCAGAACACATCTGGCATTCTTCTCTAAAACCAGCATATCCAAATAACTCACCGGATCAATTAGAAGAAGGTGATCCTTTGATTCCAATTTACCTAAAAGATTGAATTCGGATAGAGATTTTTTTGTCCGAGGATGAATGGGGAAAACGGTCTTTTTGTCTAACTCAGCCAAAATCTGGACTATCTTTTTTAAGTTCTCTTTTATATCTGTGTTTTCAGCCCGATGGATGGTTACCAAATAGAAGTCTTTCTTTGAAAGATTCTGTTTTTTCATTATTCCAGAAACCTTTTCTGCTCTCTTTATGTGTTCTCTTAAGGAATCATACATCACATCACCAACCAGATAAACACCTTGGGTTATCCCCTCTTTCCTTAAGTTTTGTACTGAGGTTTTGGTGGGACAGAAAAGCAGGGAACTTATGTGATCGGTTAATACTCGATTGATCTCCTCGGTCATCGTTTTTTTGAAAGAGCGCAATCCGGCTTCCACATGGGCAACTGGAATTCTCTGCTTAACCGCAGCTAAAGCTCCAGCCAAGGTGGAATTGGTATCCCCGTAGACTATCACCAGATCCGGCCTCTCCAAAAGTAACACTTCTTCTATCCCCTTAAGCATTCTTCCAGTTTGTTCACCATGTTCTGCGGAGCCGATTCCTAAGTTGTAATCTGGTTCCGGGATGGAAAGTTCCGAAAAGAATATTTTAGACAGCTCGTCATCATAGTGCTGTCCAGTATGCAGGATGATCTCTTGATGCTTTTTCCTCAACTCTTTGGAAAGAGCAGAAAGCTTAATAAACTGGGGGCGAGCCCCCACAACCGATATAATCTTCATACCTGCACGTGAAAGTCTGAAAAGAAACTACGCTGGAGTGCACCCCGCCTTCGGCGGGGCGTGGTTTTTTCAAAGTTTAAGTAGTGGTTGTATAAGAACATTTGGATTTCAAAAAAACAGCGAAAGCCCCGCAAGGCGGGATCCTTCGGACAAGCTTTCGCACTCCCAAAACACTTTTTCTACAGTCCTCGAAGCTTTACACTCCAAAGGTCGTATGCCACATCTCCTTCAAAAACTTAACGAGTCACAAATTCTTTTATGGTCGAAATCACATATTCCTGTTCTTCCCTTGTTAGCTCCGGATATATGGGAATGGAGACCACCTCTTCTGCTTTTCTTTCTGAAACCGGAAAGTCACCTTTCTTGTAGCCCAAGAATTTGTAACATTCCTGCAGATGCAAAGGAACAGGATAATAAGTATCATGTCCTATTTGTTTTTCTTTTAAATAGTTTCTTAACTCATCCCTGTTTTTGACCGCAACGGTGTATTGGTTATATATGTGATAATTGAAGCTCTCCTCTTTGGGAGTGATCATCTCCAAATCTTTGAAGGCCGAGTTGTATACTTCTGCATGTTCTCTTCTTTTTTTGGTCCACTCATCCAAATATTTTAATTTCACGCTGAGTATAGCGGCTTGAATGGTATCCAGACGGCTATTATAACCAATTGTAGAATGATAGTATTTCGGCTTGGCCCCATGAGCTCTCAAAATTCTTACCATCTCCGCCATTTCCGGATCATCGGTGGTTACCATTCCTCCGTCGCCTGCTCCGCCTAAATTTTTGCTGGGAAAGAAAGAAAAACAGCCCAAATCCCCTATGGCTCCAGCTTTTCTCCCCTTGTATTCTGCCCCGATAGCTTGCGCCGCATCCTCCACTACTTTAAGATTATGCTTTTTGGCAATATCCATGATGGGATCCATGTCCGCACACTGACCAAAAAGATGGACCGGCATTATCGCTTTGGTCTTTGGGGTGATCTTTTTTTCAATCTGAGCGGGATTGATGTTATAAGTTTCCGGGTCTATATCCACAAAAACTGGATTTGCCCCTAATCTGGAGATGACCCCCGCACTGGCAAAAAATGAAAAGCTGCTAGTGATAACTTCATCCCCGGGCTTTACCCCACAAGCCCTTAAGGATAAAAGCAAGGCATCCGTGCCTGACGCCACTCCAATGGCGAATTTCGTCCCACAATAGGCGGCGATTTTTTCTTCCATGCTTTTGACCTCTGGACCTAAAATGAACTGGGTATTGGATAAGACTGAAAAAACTGCCTCATCTATCTCTTTTTTTATGGCACTATATTGTCTCTTCAGGTCTAAGAATGTAACTTTCATTTATTCTCCAAACTTTTTAAAATTGAATGGCATCTTTGCTAATCAAAAACCTTCCCAACTAACGGATAAACGTTGTATTTTCTTTTTCAAGCAATTAACTCTTCCAAGGAATTCTGAATGTCTTTTAATTGACTCTTAGACAATCCCCATAGCTCTGCAACAAGTTCATCTATTTGTCGTTCTATTTTTGATACTGTTTCAAAATCATCTTTGTCTGTCTTGACATAAGCCTGTCTGGATAGCTGAGCTAAATTTACGTGTATAGAATTCTCTTTATCAAATCTTGGCACCCCCACATAATCCAAAACATGTGTGGAAATTGATGTCTCTATGGAATAGGATTTGACAATGAATTGGGACGGACTTGAATTAAGACAAGCACAGAGGTAGTGCGCTTCTTCTAAGTTATCGAATGCACAAAACATTAGTTTATGATCGGGAATTATTATCTTGCCTTCCTTTTTGCCCACTATCGCACAAGTCAAAACTGAAGCTTGTTCCCGCCAGACAACTTTGAAAGGACTGAAAGTATATTTGCCTACATTGTAGATGGAATAGAAGGGATCCCGCTTGGGATTAAAGTATTTTCTAAAACCGATACGCTCCCTAAGGACATCTTCAAATCTTTTAAGATATGCCCAAGTACGATGGTAGTCTGTTTTAAGTCCTCCCTCCGGATAAGCCTTTGAAGGATCGTTTGAATCTTGAGGAATAAGGATGTAATGCTTAGAGACCCCTTTCCACATTTGAACGTTTTCTCCTCGTAGAAGCGGATAGACGAAGTCAGACTCTAGTGCTGCCTCTATATTGTCAACCTTTTTCTTCGCCAGTTCACTTAGATTTGAAACTACCAATACTCCGTCTGGGCGCTTGGCAACGACGTCAAGCCAGTAAACCCCGTTTGCCCAACCACAGGTTCCTGCACGGGCTTTGTAGTTAGATTTTCCAACACATTTAGAAATTCCTTCTAATGCTTTGGGGCGACCGGTGATCCAGGGACCTGTTCTCTGACCTTCTTTTACTGGCCTTGCAATCCATTGAGAGCGTTTTGTTAGTTTGATAACCTCAGATAAGGAGGATCCCAGTGGGATCGTTGTCCGCTTGCCTTTCTTACGCCAGAAAGAATAACTGACCGGATAAGTGGTCTTGTGACCCTTTTGTATTATGACCACGCTGGTTCTGTTGGCGGCTCCTTCAAAGGGCTTAAGCTCACTCATATCATCCACAGAGAGGACTTTTAGTGGAGTTCCAGAACCCAGCCTGAATTGCCGAAACCCCGCACCTCCTCCCTTGGTTTTAAATACGGTTTGCGTGATGACAAAACCCAACTTTCCGTTATCCTTCAGGTAATTATCCATGGCGATATATAACATCAGAATTGATATGTCATCTTTTGCTCCGCCCAATCTGGCTTTTAACCCACGATGCATGAAAAGATTGTGCTTTTGCCATAGATGAGCGGTTCTCTGTCTATACTCATCCGGAAGATTTTCCCAGTTGACCCAGGGAGGATTCCCCGCGACATAGTCAAAAGGAGCTTGGAATAGAGGAGCGAAGGCATTCTTGATGATCCTTGCCCAGATGCCATTAACACCTTCAGAATTTAACTGGGCAAGTCTTTTAAACAATTGCTCAATGATTTCGATGTCATCTTTATCTCTATTTTCGTCTAAAGGAAAAGTTTGAACCAGACGTTTTCTGAATTCGGAAAGGTTCAACTTTGACTCTACACATTCTTCAAGTAGATTTGCAAGCGAGTCTATGTATTGAGCTTTAACCAACGCTTGGGGAACGGAAAAATCACCAACTGCGGTTTTAAATGAAAATGCTCGCTCAGGTAGGCTCAGTTGATTGGTCGATTTCTTCCCCTCGATTACTTTCTGATTCGGCGTTGAAATCGAGTCACAAAGGTAAACCGGCAAGTTAATGTCACCCTTTCGATGAGCGATAAGATCGCCTAATGCTAAAAGATAGTTTGTTCGAGCTGAGATTACAGCTAACGGATTTAGGTCAAAGCCGACCACGCTTTCCAAAATCTTCTCTAAAACCTGATATTCTGGAGTCAGATGTCCGTTGCAATATTGCCTGATCTTTTTGATGGCTAAGACCAGAAAGGTGCCTGAGCCACAGGCAGGGTCTAGGAGTCTTTTATTCGGATCGCCCCCGAATTCTCCTCCATCCAGTTGATTTAGTAATCTTTCAGCTAACCAGTCCGGGGTATAATATTCTCCTAAGTTGTGTCTTAATTCCTTCGGCATCAGATTTTGATACAGCTTTTTCAGTAAATCCCGGGTTTCTTCGGGATCAACCGCCAGAGTTATCAAAGAGAAATCCGCCAGTTTTGAAATCACTCTTCTTATGCTTTCATCTAACTTGTCATTCCAAACATCCAGATACCAACCGAAGAAATCCCCTTCTAAGAAGTTGTTAATCCCGAAATTTTTGAAAATTCCTCCTCTTTCCATTTCTTTTAAATATTTTAGAAGCTCGTCCGAAGAATAGTTTGCAACTTGTTTTAATCCAGTTCCCAGTCGCGGGGCGGCATAAAAGGAAGCGATCTGGACTGCAAAGAGTTTTATAAGGGTAGCATAGTAGGTATGAATGGAAAAGAACAATTTAAATGGATTTATTCCGTTGCCTGAAATACCGTAATTATTTGCCAATTTTTCAATCTCAAATTTGGGTGAACCCTCTTTGTATCCACATATTTCGTTAAACTGCGTTTGCCACTGGTTGAACAAAACTTTAGCTTTGGGGTTATCTGTATCAGTTAGTATTTTGTAAAAGCTCCCCACACAAGCCTGAGAAACGAAGGTATTTTCTCCAAAGTGTTCAACCAATCCCTCCGGAGTTAGCGGTAACTCTAATGCCAAAGAACTTAAATATCTTAGAAATCTTTCCGTAGAATCTTTGGAAATCGGCAAAGGGGGATCCACTTGCCAACCCTTTTCTATATACCTCACAAAAATAATCAAAGACCCGTCCAGAATGATGCCCGCCAATCTTCCCATTTTCTGTTTTTCTTTTTTCTCTAAACCTCGAATGTAGTCTTGAATTTTCTCAATAGCTCTCCTATTTGCCAAAGTATCCGGAGCTTTCTTTAAAGTTTTGGGCTTTTTATATTCTATTACCAGCCGACTATAAACAGAATCTGCTCTCCCGTAGATAAGCGTATATTCTTCTCTGGCTTCCAACTTCAAACTGCTTTGAGTTGCAAACTGGTCTATGATCTTACTTACCGAAATCCTGAATTCCGTCTCATTGCGAGCTACAGATGCGGCTTTCTGAATCTGGTCAGCTACGGTTTGAGCCTTTTCTTTTATAAGGTTTTCGATCTCCACGTTTCCCTTTAGATTTACTTTGAGCTTAGTGTACTCTAAACAAGTTGGAGTAAGATGTCCAAGCCATGAAGGCTTGGCTACGCTGTTTGAGGTTTTCAAACTTTCTAACTTTCACACCTTCTAACTTTCTAACTATTTATTGATTTTCTAACAGCTGATCTTTTGGCACATCTCTCCATACTTTGGCAGGTACGCCCAGGACTATTTTTTTAGAGGGTGTGTCCTCGGTTACCACTGCGCCAGCCGCCACCTGTGAATCTTCGCCGATCACCTTTCCTGGAAGGATGGTGGCATTAAGCCCTATCCTCCCTCCTCTTTTGACCGTCACTCCTTTGAAGTGTTTAAATCTTTCCTTACTTCGGGCCATATAATTATCATTGCTGGTTGCCACACAGGGAGCAATAAAACAATAATCCTCTAACTCCGAATAAGCGCAAATATAAACATTTGTTTCTAATTTGCAATATGAGCCGACCTTGCAGAAATTCTCTATTGCCACCCCTCTCCCTACAATAGTGAAATCCCCAACTGTGACATTCTCACGGATAGTGGACAAATCAGCCATGAGAATCTTTTTACCTAAAGTGGCGCCGGCATAGATCACCACTGAGGTTCCTATTAGGCAGTTGTCTCCGATTTTGGCTGGCGGAAGTTTTTGCTCGATGGTGGTAGCTGAAGTTGCCGCTTTCATCAATTGTTTGCCAATCACCGTATTGTCATCTATCCGCACAAAATCTCCAATTTGTGTGCCGGCATAAATGGTTACGTTGTTCCCGATCGTGCAATTCTTACCAACCTGGGCGTCCTTCTCAATTATCGTATATCTTCCTATCTTGGTCCCCTCTCCTATCTGAGCAGATTTGTCGATGAAATTCTCCATCTTCAAACTCCTTTTCTGATCCAAAGATTAAGTAATACAAATGTATCAAACGGGACGTCATTGTTCAGAGCAGAGCTTGGGAGCGGTCATTTGAGATTGCTTCGCTCCTTTTAGTCGCTCGCAATGACAATGGAAATTTTTCAGTGGGTTTGTCATAGCTGCAATAGCTTAAATTATTTTATTTCAACCGGGGAACCTCCCATTTTCAATGATCTCTGGGCGGCATCCAAAACCTTAAGCACACGTAGTCCATCTCTGCCGTCGCTTCGGGGGGTCTTACGATTTTGAACGCAGTCAATAAAATGCTGACATTCCGCCTTTAATGGTTCTGTGCTCTCAATTTTGGGAATCAGAATATCCCCGAACCTGAGGCTTAAATATTCACCGTAGGTATTGTAATCTAGTTTAGTATCCACTCCCTTGTCGTAAATCCATATCTTTTCTGCGGACTGGGTGTCGTCGAAGACCGCCATTTTCTTGCTTCCCACCACCGTCAGCTTTCTATCCTTATGAGGGTCAAGCCAGCTTACATGCACATGTGCCATCACCCCATCATCAAAATGCATGGTCATGAAAGCCACATCCTCGATACCTTTCTGGAGATAAGATTCGCCGGTGGCAGTGACTGAAACCGGGTCTTTTTCTAACAAAAAAAGGATCATGGAGATGTCGTGAGGAGCAAAACTCCATAAGGCGCTCTCTATATCCCGCACCTTTCCCAGATTGAGCCGAGTGGAATAAACATAATATATTTTGCCCAGTTCGCCATTTTTTATGTATTCTTTTAGTTTCAAAGTAGCGGAGTGATATTCCATGATATGACCCACCATCAAAACCTTCTTCTTTTCTTCTGCTAATTTTACTAATTCCTCTCCATTTTTAACGTTCAACACCAAAGGCTTCTCCACAAACACGTCCTTGTCTGCCAAGATAGCCGCTTTGGACAATTGGAAATGTGAGGTGGGAGGGGTTGAAACCACGACGGCATCCAGATTGGGATTCTCGATTATCTCCTTGGGGTCTCGGGTAAATTTAACTCCTGGGTAATTAGGACAGAACCTTTCTATTTGCTTAGGATTTTCATCACAGCACGAAATCAGCACACATCCGGGGAGATTGGAAAAATTTCTGAGCAGGTTTTTCCCCCAATCTCCACAGCCTATTAAGCCGATTTTGATCATCCTTTACCTTTCGAAACATCTGTTAGACGTTTATCGGTTATCGTTAGCGAAGCTCGTCTGGTTCGACTTCGCTCACCATAAATCGAAGCTCGGTTCTCGAGGTTCGATACTCGATTTTTTTGAGATTTTGCTGCTTCGATCACCGAGCTTCAAACATCGAAACCAGCTTCGTCACCGTTAAACGAGCTTCGAAGATTTTTTTAGGACGAATCCTTTTTCTGCCTGAAGGATATCTTCTTTTTCAGATCCTCCATGTCCTTTCTCCAAGCCCCCAAAAGAGTTTGGATCCTTTCAAGCTCCTCTGGGTTTCTCTCTTTTGATTTTTTGAGATATTCCAACCCGAACACAAAGACGACTGAGGTGAACAAACTCACAATTCCAGCCAGTCCTACCAAAAGTGCTCTTTTGGGTTTCGATCTTCTTTCGGGAGGGAAAGCTTTGTCCAGAACCTGAATGGTGGGGGTATCCTTGGTCTCTTGAATCTTGTATTGCTCATATTGATTGGTCAAAAGCTCGAATACACCAGATTGAATCCTCACCTCTCTCACCAGGCGAGCTAAATCCAGGCTGAGACTCGGAACCTGAGAGAAGGGGATATCTAAGATCTTTTTTTCCTTCGATTCCTCTTGTTGGTTTCCAAGCTCCCAAATATCTAGTTGTCTTTTTATCTCATTTATCCTTGATTGCAGTTCCTGTATCTGAGAGTGAGAAGGGGACATGGTTTTGCGCAACAGGTTCAGCTCTATCTCCGTGGCCACCATCTGTGCTTTTAAATTTGCGGCTTCTTCAATAGATGCTTTCATCTGCTCATCCAAGGAAACCGCCTTGTTTTCCTCCTGAAACTTTCTCAAATCCTCCTCTGCTTTGGTCAAGTCTTTTTTGGTCTGAGCCAACCTTTCTTCTATGAAGATTCGCGCATTTTTTGCCTGGGAGATATTGGTCTCCCGATTAACCCGGTCCAGTTCTTCCATAAAGCAGTTAGCCACACCAGCCGCCTTGAACCTATTCCTATCTTCAAAAGATAAGGAGATTATTCCTTCTGGGGTTACCTTCACTTGGGTATGCGAAAAAACCTCCCTTAAGGCATCCTCCTTGGTTTTGGAGTGGTAGGTTTTCATCAGATATTCTTTCTCTATGACCGCAAGAGCCACCGTTTGGGATTTGAGAATAGCTGCAATCACGTCCGATGGGCTGGCCATGAAGGGCAAAGACATGGAGGTTCCAAATTCTGAAATTCCCCCCGCCAGGGAAGATGCTACGCCTAAGCCCAATCCCAGTCCTCCCCTCTGGGGGGGGAGGATGCTGGTGCTAGCGGTATACCAGCTGGGCAAAAATAGAGAAAGAACTGCCACCGCCACACATACACCCAGAAAATTCAGAAGTATGAACCTGCGATAGCCAATCAGAATAGATAAATAGCTATACAGGCCTATCTTCTCTTTTTCCGATTGATCCTCTACTTTTCTGTCCGGTTCCATTTTTTATCCTTAAGCCTGTCCGTTTTTTATTTTGCTTCTTTTATCCCGGAAAACAAATGCGCATTCATCTAAAGTTGGGGAATTGGCTATTTTGTAACTTGATGAACTACCAAATAGACGGTGGCTAAGTTTCCTAAAACGATCATGGTGTCTTTAAAAAATCCCCAATAATCTCGCTCCGGTTTCTCCGGAACCAGGATGGTATCACCCGGATCGATCTTACGAGATTTGGAAGGACGCAACCTTTCTCCGGTCAAGCTTTTAACAATCTGGATGTTGCTTTTGCGTGCCCTCCAGGACAATCCGCCCGCCCTTTTTATATAATACTTGTAGTCCTCGCCAGATTTGTAAGGAACCAGCCCCGGGTTTACTATACTTCCGGAGACGTTCACCACCATGCTTTTGGGGGGGATCCCAATAATGTCTCCGTTTTTTAAAACGATATCATATTCGTTTCGTCCTTGGAGAAAAAGTTTCTCGAAGTCCACCGCTACTCTCCCCGGCCTTTCCCTTGTCCTTAATTTGAAGTAGTTGTACTCTGATTTGGTCATGTCTGCTACTGGAATGTTTTTTAATCTTTCAAATTCCGGGTCGACTACGTTATATACCCTGATCATTTCTGCTTCTGCCAGGGAGGCCTCCGGGGTAAATCCCCCCGATCTGGCGATAATCTCGGATAATCTGGTTTGATCCTCTTCAATATCATACACTCCCGGGTAGAGCACCTCTCCTCTTATGGTCACCTGATCCTTCTTATGAAATTTAGGAACGGTTCTGATAAACACCCGATCGTCTGGCATTAAGGGTAAGTTGTTTGGGGGGGCATGGCCAGCTGTCAAACTTTCTAAATCCATGGAGATAGTTCGGGTAGTGTGTTGATCGGGATTAAACCTGATTAGATCTGCTCGAAGAAGGTTCACGTCTAAGGTCAGGCCATAAGCAAGATTTATCAAATCCAGAAGGCTATCTTCTGGAGTATACTCGAATTCACCAGGAGATTTCACGGCCCCATATATGCCACAGGTATTGATATTTGTTTCCTTTGCCGGAACAAAGATCAGATCCCCTCCTAAAACATAGGGATTTCTGGTCCTGTCCCCGATCCTCCAAAACCTGAAAACGTCCGCTTTTGACACACTCCCATCAGAGTGGGTAACAACAATGTTCCGGAGGGAGGAATTTTCTACAAAGCCTCCCGCCACTGCAATCACCTCCGAGACACGGGTATTGGCAAAGACCGAATAGATTCCGGGAGCTCTGACCGCTCCTGCCACCGAAACCTTAAATCTTCTTAATCCTACCAAGGTAATGGTCGCTTTCACATTTTTGTAATATTTCATGACCGCTTCTTGGATGATCTCTTTGGCCTCCTTTAGGGATCTTCCACCTACATCCACACTTCCCACCCGGGGGATTAAAAGATTTCCTTCAGGAGTGATGCCTAAAGTATAGTTGATATTAATTTCACCCCAAATGTCAATGGACAAAATATCTCCAGCTCCTACCATGTACTCTTTTGCCTCAATACTCTTCTCTAAAATCTGTTCACCCTCAACCGGAGGGGAAACTGGGGGCAAGGATTGCGTACCTTCGGCACCCTGTGCATACAAATTATCTGAATAAAGCTTCAGATAAGATGTAAAACCGTTCCATAGTCCACACTGAAAAAATATAACCCAGCTGATTAAAAATGCTTTTCTCAAAGTCAATCCGCCATTCCCAATAAAATAATGTTTACTCCAATCAAAGACTTATAGAATAAAAAATCTTTACTCTTATTATGACCGTCCTTAAAAAGAGATGACTCCTCAAATCATTACAGAACCATGTTTTTCCGATTTATTTCAACAACTTAAACATATACTATACCCAAAAATCTTCGCCCTGTCAACCAAAAAATTCGACATTGTCAACGCAAATCAAAAATGTCAGTGACTTATGGTTATAAGCTCCTTTTCTTTTTGTTCGATAACAGGTTGGAAGAGCTTGATTCCCTCCTTTGATGCGGGAGGATGAAGTTGAAAATCCCGCCAAAGGCGGACGGGAGAGGATGGAAATGCGCATACACCTTCGGAAAGGCGCTTCGATCACCATCCCATCGAAGGGAGGGGGTTTTAAAGAGATCCGTCCAGAAGGACGAGCGGATGATTCCGTCTGGGGGCATCTACCCCTTTTGGCGGAAAGGACTTTCTATTGTTTATGCGTAGCCTAGTAATCTCATGAGGAGCCCAGGCCAGTAAAATCCTATTTCAAAATTATCGCTTTTTCTCAAGAAGATTCCTTATTTCTTCTTCGGTTTTTAAAAGAGATTCAGCCTTTGATCTTATTTGTTCAAGGTGACTTTTTATCTGGGCCAGAGTTTGTCCGGTGTTTCCCTTTCCCCCCGTTTTACGGGGTGATCCGTCGGATATATCAGCCTGAGCTATCCTTTGAGTCAACTTTTTGATGCTATCCGCGACTTTCTGCTTTTCCTCCAAAAGCGAAGTTAAGGTTTCTTCAATCATCCCCTTTTTAATCTCTGTCAGTATTTGTTCCGAGAGGTTTAAGATTCTGTCATACTCTTTTAAAATCGTTTCATATTCTTTGACTAAATCCAAAGTTTTCTCCTTTTGGTGAACAGCGACCATAAGGTTTTGGTCAAATCATCAATCTGATACAAAAGCATTAATTTCTGATTTCTGATACGATGCTCCCCCTCTTCTTTGTGGGAAGAGGGAAGGTTGAAAGTCCCGCCCTTCGACGGTTCGACAAGCTCACCGTCCCGAGCAAAGTCGAGGGACTGGCTCAGGGTGGTGACCCTTCAATGAATTCAGGGTCACCCTGAACAAAGTTGAAGGGTGAGCGAAGTCGAACCGCCAGAGGCAGAGGTGCGGCGGAATCGAGTAGAATCTCACAAATCTTTTTATGTTTGTTCTGTATCTCTTTGAGCTTTCAATGAACTAAAAGTGGGTCGAGGGAGATTTCCTTCTGGATAAATCTTTTTAAATATTGGGGGTTGACCATCCAATCTTAGTAAAGAACATCATTGGGATAGCAAAAAGAAGTGGGTCATTCGGATAAAATTTCACTTTTCCCTTCCGGGGTTAAACATTTCTTTAACTCTTCCTCCAGGGTTTTGATTCGATTTTTCAATCTTCCTATCTCCGTCTTCAGCTTATATTCGTGTAAAGCCTTCTCCACGGAACTTTGGAGCTCGGTTAGCTTAAAAGGTTTTATCACATAATCGTAAGCTCCACAGCGCAAAGCCTCGATGGAACTTTCGACGGTGGGATAACCGGTCATAATGATGGACAGGGTATGGGGATCCACCTCTTTTATTTTTTTTAAAGTTTCGATACCATTCATTCCTGGCATTTTCAAATCTATCAAAACCACCTCCACCGGCCGGGATTTGATCAGCTCCACCGCTTTCTCCCCACAATCCGCTAAAATTACTTCATAATTCTCTCCGCTTAAAAACTCAAACAGTAGCTCCCTAACGAGAAGCTCATCATCTACCACTAAAATTTTCTCTTGAGACATTTTTTTCCTTAACTTCTTGGGTTGAAGGTCACAATACAGTAAGCGGCAGCCCATTTAAGGATTCATTTTCCCATCCGATTCAGATTAGCATTATTAAATCAAAAGAGATCTCTAAGAAACTTTCCTAATTGTAGTTGCTCGATTTATGCGAAGCATCTTGATGATCGAGCCCCACCTTTGGCGGGGAAAATACAACAAACTTTTGCATGGTTCACCTAAAGGTGAACACTCCAAATTCTCCTCTCCAAGTAGTTTTTCAGAGACCCTCAAGAGTTCTATGGACATATCTTTTTAATCAGTCTTACCTTCATCCCTTGGGGAGAAATGCGTTGAAATTTTACCTCATCCGCGCATGCTTTCATCAGGGGAATCCCCCGGCCTGAGGTGGTAAGCGACTTAGCTGACTCTTCCAATTTCAAAGCTCGGGGAACAAATCCCTCCCCCTGATCTTCCACCTCGATTTCTACACAGCGATCATTCATTTTAAAAATGAGGGCAATGGTCTTAGAGGGATCATTTCTGTTTCCGTGAATTAGGCTGTTGGTCACGGCCTCATTCACCGCTAAGATTAGACGATCTTTAATACTATCCGTTGTAGGTAAACCCTCTAATACTTTAACAACCAAATCATAAACCCTCTCCAGATATTTCATCTCACTGGGAATAGAAAATCTAAAAATCTCGGACATGTAACTTTTCTTCCTTAAAAAGCTTCATTTTGCCCAGACGGGGCCCCCGTCTGGAGCAAGCGTCTGCTTGAGTTATCGTCAAAACCATTTCTTTCCTTGAATAGGTAATTCATATGGGGCTAAAAGGGATTGTAAAGACAAAAGTCATCTGAAATCCTTGTTTTATAATCCTCTCAGAAAAACACCCTCCCCAGCTTTTTAGAGTTACTTAGGATGATGTCTCTTCCTTCAAATTCCTATTCGTCATCCATCATTTTTTATTCTTTAACGTTTCTTTCGCTACCTTCTTCAACCCTCTCTTTTTTGTAGCTTTTACGGTTTTACCTATCTCCTTTATTAAAATCTCCTCACCGTTTTTTTGATTTTCGGCATAATCCAAAAGGGCGATCTTGAAGACCTCTTCAACTCTTTCCACGAAAATGAATTTGGTTTCCTCTTTTATTCTTTTTGGAACATCCAGCAAATTTTTCTCGTTTCCTTTAGGCAAGATTACGAAGCGAATCCCCACCCGGTGCGCCGCGGAGACCTTTTCCCTGAGCCCTGCCACCGGGATAACTCTCCCCCGTAAAGACACCTCCCCGGTCATAGCCACGTCATTTCTGATCGGTTTGTCGCTCATTACCGAGGCGATGACTAACGAGATGGTGATACCGGCGGATGGTCCGTCCTTGGGGATGGCACCTGAGGGGAAATGCACGTGAATGTCGCAACTGGTAAAATCATCGTAGTTTATTCCCAACATTTCGGCTTTGGATCTAACGAAGCTATGGGCGGCTTGAATGGACTCCTTCATCACATCCCCCAATTGACCGGTGTAGATGACCTGACCGCTCCCCTTCATCTTCAAGGCTTCGATAAGCATCAAATCTCCCCCGGCTTCGGTCCAGGCCAGTCCAATGGCTACCCCTACTTCCGGTTTCTTAGGCACAATGTCCGGAATATAAATGGGAGTGCCCAAATATTCCTCCAGATTTTCCTCAGTGATTTCGCAAAAGGTAAAAGGCTTGCCCGAAGTCTGGGTCTTGAGAGAGGCTTTTTCTCGGGCACATCGGCGACAGATGTTCTCCATCTCCCTTTGCAGACTTTTTATCCCCGCTTCAACCGTATATTGCCTTATTATCTTCTTTAATGCCTCATCCGTAATTCTCACATCTTGTTCGGTTAAACCATGTTTTTTAAGAAGGGCTGGAAGAATAAATTTTTTAGCAATCTCGTGCTTCTCCTCCTCTATAAATCCGGAAAATTCGATCACCTCCATCAAATCCAAAATCGAACTGGGGATGTCATCCACAATGTTGGCGGTGGTCACAAAGATCACATCGGAAAGATCATAGGGGACTCCCAGGTAATTATCCGAAAAATTTGAATTCTTCTCAGGATCTAAAGCTTCGGCTAAAACTACGGACGGCTCTCCTTTCAAAAGGTCGGAAGACATCTTGTCGATCTGCTCTATCATCATCACAGGATTTCCGCAACCTGCCTCCTGGATGCTTCTTAAAATCTTTCCGGGCATGGCCTCGGTGTAAGCTAAGCGAGCCCCTTTAATCTCCGATTCATCTCTGATTCCAGCAACACTTATTCTTACAAACTTCCTCCCCAGAGCTTTGGCTATGGATTGCCCCAGCGAGGTTTTGCCGGTCCCGGGGGGACCAACAAAGCACAAAACAATTCCTTTCCAATCATTTTTCAATTTGCGAATGGAAAAAAGCTCTAAGATCTTCTCCTTCACCTTCTCTTGCCCAAAATGCTCCTGGGTTAAAATCTTCTCCAGTTTTTCAATATCAAACTCTTTACAACTCTCTTTGATCCAGGGCAGGGATAACATCCACTCGATATGGGTTCTTATCATTCCATATTCGGCTGAAGCGGTGGAGATCAGTCTCAACCTCTCCGCCTCTAACAAAACCTGTTTTTCCACGTGTGGGGGAAGAGAGGCTTTCTTTATCTTTTCCTTAAGCTCCGCAACCTCCTTTTCCTGAAGACCAATTTCTCCTAATTCATTTTTTCTCTCTTTTGGCATCTGGGGCACCTTTTTTTCTGATCTGTCTTTAATTTCTTCTGTGATTTAATCTACCCAAACGTAAAAATTCCACATAGAATACGTCTCATTTTAAGCAAACCAGAAGTCTTATTGATTATATCGTCAAACTTAAAATCGAATGGATTTTTTTAATCCGGCACCTGACTTGAGAGCTTGTCGAAAAACTTTTCTTTTGTGTCACCCTGACGGTTCGACTTTGCTCACCGTCCCTGAGCAAAGCCGAAGGGAACGAAGTGAAGGGTCTTGTCTCTTTGAAATAAAGAGATTCTTCCCCCGCCAATGGTTCGACTTCGCTCACCATAGAAGGCGGGGTCAGAATGATAAATTCGTGTTTTCAGGGTTTCCCGACACCCTTTCAAGTTAGGTGCTGGAAATTTTGTTTAAACTCTAATTTAAGCCTTTTTTTCACATCCTCTCCGGAGCTTTAATGCCCAAAATAGAAAGCCCACTTTTTAATGCACTTTGGATTCCCTTAGCCAAAAGCATTCTGGCTCCGGTTGATCTCGGATCTTCAGTGATAATCCTCTGCTTTTGGTAGAATCGGTTGAAAGTCAAACAGAGCTCTATCAAATAGGAGCAAATGAGGGATGGTTCGTAATTGTCTGCCGCCTGCTTGATTCTTCTGGGATAATCTTCCAACAACTTGATTATCCCAACCTCTTCCTCAGTCGAAAGAATTTGATAATTGACCTCCCTTTTAATACTCTTGCCATATTTTCGCATAAGACTGCACAGACGGGCGTGTGTATATTGCACATAAGGTCCCGTCTCTCCATCGAAGGAAAGGACCTGATCCCAATCAAACTCTATATCCTTGTTCCGTCGAGTGGAAAGATCCGCAAAGATCACCGCTCCAATTCCCACATCATATGCCACCTTATCCTTATTCTCTAAATCTGGATTTTTCTCTTGAATAATTTTTAAAGCTAATTGTATGGATTTGTTCAAAACGTCTTCCAAAAGGACGATGTTTCCTTTTCGGGTGGACATCACTTTTCGAGTGGACATCATCTCCTGTTTGAACTTTATCCAGCCGAAATCGATGTGCACACAATCTTTTGCCCAAGGGTATCCCATAAGCTCTAAAACTTTGAAGACCTGTTGGAAATGAAGTTTTTGAGCGGTCCCCACCACATAAAGGTTTTTGTAAAAATGATAAGTGTTGTATCTATAAATTGCGGCGGCTATATCTCGAGTCGCATATAAAGTGGCTTCGTCCTTCTTTTTCAGAAGACATGGAGGGAGATCAAATTTTTCCAGATTCACGATCAAAGCATCCTGGCTTATCTGGGCTAAACCTTTGGCTTTGATCTCCTCAATGGTTTGATCCATGAACTGGTTGTAAAAACTTTCGCCCGCATAGGAATCGAATTCTATCCCTAACATCCGGTATACCCGCTCAAACTCCTTCAGGCTGCATTCTCTGAATTTTTCCCACAAGCCCGTAGCCTCTTTATCCCCATCTTCCAGCCTTTTAAACCAGGCACGGGCCTCTTCTTCCAATCTTGGGTCTTTTTCCTCTTCCTTATGGAATCTAACATAAAGATCGTAAAGGGTGGATATAGGGTCTTTGAGAAACTCTTCCTCCTCTCCCCACATCTTATAGGCTAAGATTATTTTTCCGAATTGCGTCCCCCAATCCCCTAAATGATTGACACGAATAACAGTGAATCCTAACTTTTTGTAAATATGATACAGAGCGTTTCCGATCATGGTCGTTCTCAAGTGCCCTACACCAAAAGGCTTGGCAATGTTGGGAGAAGAAAAATCTATTATTATAGTTTTTTCATTTCCAATTTCATCCGACCCATACGATTCTCCTTTGTCAAAAATCTCAGTAAGAACAACTTCAGCCAATTTGGTTTTATTAACTTTAAAATTGATGTAAGGACCTATGGAATAAATCTTTTCGATCATTTCGGTGGTCTTAAGCTTTGGAGCAAGTTCTATGGCTATTTTTTCCGGAGACTTTTTTAATTTCTTGCTTAAGAGAAAGCAAGGAAAGGCATAATCCCCCAATTTTTCATCCGGGGGAACTTCCACCAGATTTTCGAGTTCCTCGATAGGAAAATCAACTTCTTGTCGTAGAGCGTTGATAATATCTTCGATAAATTTATTCATACAACCCAAAATGTAAAGATAAAAATTCAAAATTGCAATTCAAAAATTAAAATTTTTAAGCGAGTGTTTTAGCATCAAGTTTTAGCCTGATCGAGAGCCTATCTAATAACAAAGAGCTTTTGTCAGGTTCCCCTAAAGGGGAACACTCCAAACTCGGGAGATGCTTGACAAACCTATTGCACCTTCCATAGATTGTTTCGGAAGATAAATAATATCTCATACTTAGCTTAAAATAGTTTTCTTATAAAATATATTCTTAATAAGCCATAACGATAGAGAAGTTATATCGTTCAACTAAGCCATTATTGTCAAGCAAATTACAACTTTTCAAAAGTTTTTCTTGACATTTTGCGAAAGGTAAAGTAAATTTAAATTGCTAGTTTGAATTGAATCAAAACTTCAATGGATTGAGTTAACCTCTCATTGGACTGAGGCAAACCTTCAAACCTCCAATCGGAAAGGAGGGGATTATGAATCCCAAAAAAATCCTGGCGGTCATGGTGTCTTTACTCATGACTGCGCCCTTTGGGTAGCTGCCCAGCTTGTCCGTAAGATGAAGAGCCGGAAAAGAATAAAAGGACATCCCTTTGTCTGATCCGGGTGGGTTATTTGTGATCTTAACCGAAATGGCATACCAGACAACCGGGGGGACACCATACTCGCATTCGGCAGACTGCCAAAGGGAGATAGAGCCTGCGTAAAGGGGTGGCAATTTTTGTTAATTTTAACCTAAACTTTAAACTTAAATCAAGAAGGGAGATAAGAAATGAAACCCTTATTTTCGATTCTGATAACGGGAGCCTTTATAATAGCTTTAACTACCTGTGCTTTTGCAGGAGTTCCACATATGATCAATTATCAAGGCAAATTGACTGACGCCAATGGTAATTTGATCCCGGGCACCGTGACAAAGTCAATGACGTTCACAATATATGATGACTCTATCGGAGGAAATATTTTATGGATTGATACACTATCTGTTCAGCTGACACACGGAGTATTCAGTGTTTTGTTAGGTGAGGAGAAACCTATTCCGAATCCAGTTTTTAACGGTGGAGTAAGATATTTAGGGGTCAAGGTAGGCACAGACCCAGAAATGAGCCCAAGAAAGAAAATTGGGAGCGTTGCACATGCATTCCGTTCCGAATGGGCTGATACCACTCTGAATACGGATATGGTAGATGGATATCACTACAGTTCAACCTGGCCCACAACCTTAGGAAATATCCGGACTGCTTGTTCAAATGATTTTCATAACATAGGAGGAACGGATGATGATGTGCCGGATAATGACGCTGAAGTTCCAGATAGTATTTCCATCAATAATGGCCGTTTATATGCTCCCTCAGGAAGCGGTAATGTCGGCATCGGTACAACAAATCCGACATATAAGCTTCACGTGATTGGCTCAGCAGCATTGAGAAATCAAAATAACCAAAGCGGTCTTGCTGTTGTGCCAGGGGGCGACGTCGTGATCGGAGAGACAAATTACCACCTCTTGGGTTATGTGCTGGATGTTGCAGGGAATACTTATTTACGGCAAAATCTTGTGGTTTGCGATACCCTTAAGATTGACGGGCCGATCAAATTCAGTTACGACTCGCAATGGTTTTCGTTAGACCAGGGAATGGAGACGACTCTTCAGCACGGTCTGAGTGGAGACGAGACGAAATACATCGTGCTTCTTTATGGCAAAAACTCATATGGTGTCCATCAGATGAATTATGGCACTGTGTACTGCCGGATCAATTTAATTGATAGATGGTTTGGGTGCGCATGGTACAAACTTAATAACAGCACAATTACAGTCCGTAGAGCCTCGGATGACAACAATGATCTGCTTATCCCTGTAGAAAAACAATGGGATCAAATCAGGGTTCGTATTCTCAAAAATCAATGATGGTGCTCCATAGTTCAACAGGACACTTTCGACATATTTCGCTCAAACAATAAAGAATATGCAACAGCCAGAAAACTGTGGACAAAAGTCATTGTAACAAGTCCTACAACCCTCTGTTCTAAGGAGGAACAAAATGCTCTATTCAAAAACAAGAAATTATAACAAGATTCTGACTCTCCTTAGTCTATTTCTAATCTGTCTTTTAATAACTGGAGTGGTTTACGCGCAATCTAAAGACAAAATTGATCAGGTAAAGACTAAGGAGTTCATTCCAAACATTACAGGGAGCTTCAAAATGGTGGCGGACGTTCTGGACGAATTTGGAGGAAAAGCAGAACCCAGCTCAGGCAATTTCAAAATGAAAATGTGTTCAGGAGGGCAGCCATCACCGGTTGGTATATCACTCGCCACCCCCAATCGCTCGCTCTCAGCGGGCTATATATGGGGTGCTTTCGTTTTGCATGGCGATGCCACTGCGGACGGGATTATTGACATATCCGACGTGGTCTATTTGCTCAACTACCTATTCATACATGGACCGGAACCGATTCCCCTGGAGGCGGGCGACGTAAACTGCGATGGAGTAGTTGATGTCTCGGACTTAACTTATTTGCTTAACTATTTATTCTTTCATGGACCGCTACCCTGCGACCCATAAGAAGCCGGATAACGAAATGCCCTCACTTTGGGTGAGGACATTTTACATCGAGCCATAATGCTCGCTGGGGATTGTCCGTATGGATCATTCGGATTATCCACCCACAACGAATGTCTCATAGATGGTCGAGGGTGCCCTCCCATACGGGTCTTCGTCACCCTCGACCTTAAATTTTAGGAGCGGGGTAAGGTACCCCGCTCCAACGATTAAGTTTGCTCGTGAATTATAACTTCCACGCGGAGCCATGTTATCCGGGTTTCCACCGGGAAAAGGGTTTTGGCTTCCCGTTAGCATTCCTCACCGAAGGTTACACTCGTGATAGCAAAAAAACTTATTCCAACAGAAGAAAAAGCCCCATCACCCCTACTCCCAAAATAATGAACAGAAGCTGAACCAATGATTTCTTCAGGGCTGTTTCCTTTTTTAATTCCGGGATCAAATCAGCAGTGGCGATATAGACAAATGAGCCTATGGTGAAGGGAACCAAAAACGCTGAAACACTTTGGCTTTTCAATCCAACGGCGAGCGTAAGAACTGCACCCGCCACCGCAGTGAGGGCAGAAAGGAAATTGAACCACAAAGCTTTTCTGATTGAGTAGCCAGCATGCACGAGAATGCCAAAATCCCCGATCTCCTGGGGGATCTCATGCAGTATCACCGCCATGGTGGTCGATAATCCCAAGGGCATGTTGACCAGATAGCTTCCCGCTATGATCATCCCATCCATAAAATTGTGAAACCCATCCCCTACCAGGTTCATGAAACCTACCGGGTGCGGATGCTCCTCAGACGTGGGAATATGGCAATGCCTCCAGTTGATGATCTTCTCCAAAACGAAAAACGAAAGTATTCCGGCGAGGATAAAGACTGGAGCTTTAAGCCCCAACCCATCTTCTACGCTCTCGGGAAGGAGATGAAGAAAAGAGTCACCCAAAAGCGCCCCCGCAGCAAAGCTGACCATAAAAAGAAGCATTTTGCCGAGTCTTTTCTGGTCAATCGAGATGGAGAAAACTCCAATTAGCGAGATCAGGCTGACTATGATCACACTTCCTATGGTATAAAGCCAGACTTCGATCATAATATTTTTCCTCTCTCTTTTTCCCAACGAGGTGATTTGTATTGGAGTGTCCATCTTCAGATGGACCAAAAAATCTATTCTGTTTTAAGTGGTCACTGGTCCCGCTGAAGCGGGACACTCCAAAGCTTCTCATTCGTTTCCAAGTCAAGATGATTATAAAGAATCTGACACAAAAGTGCAAATGTTTTATTTTATGTTTTTATAGCAAGCGCACTAAAAAATTTGGTTTACTGGAAGTTTCGTGTTGGTAAAAAGGTTGGATTTGGTTGATAATATGCTATAGATTGGACCCAAAAATGTAGAATGAGGTTACTGACCTTACTGACGTTACTGACCTTTCTGACCTTTGTTTTTGAAATTTTTTTCTTTTCTCACTCATTATATCTTCACCCTGCTCTTCTCAGTGAAGCAGAGACAGGGAGAAAACTGGTCGGAGAGATCCGTTTGTGAGAGAAATCAATCTTGAAAATGCACCTTTCGTTTTACCATACAGTTACTTATCCATTCATACGAACCTCCCTCCAATAACAGGCACCCTATCCCTTTCACCCCCAAAATGATGGTAAAAATGCTTTAGCTTCCCGCACGAATTCCGTGTCTTGAGATTTATGTTCTTCGCCAACGGGATGATTCAGAATGGAGTGTCCGCCTTTAGGTGGACCAAAAAGGCTTACTTATCTTAAGTAATTATTGATCAAGCTAAAGCTTGATACTCCCGATAATTCTCTCACCGTTTGAACCTTCTTCTGAGAGCCAGAAGGAAGAAAGCCAGAGTAACCGGGCTGAGGATCGACTCAAGCACAAAAAGTGTATGCCCCCAATTGTCGATCGTCGTGTATTTCTTATCCCGGATGAAAGAAAAGACAGACATGCTATATAAGAAAGAAGTATAATAGTCGCCTACTTTTTCTGTAGTTGGTGAGAATGATTGAGTTGAACTAAAATCTAATCTGTAATGGATAACATCTTCCATTGGATTGTTGGGGTCAAAACTGATCGGCTGTATGCCCGCAAACATGAAAAATAAAGGGAAGATTAACAATATTGTCACTATCCAGCCCAAAGGTCGATAGTAGCTCTCGCCGTAGTTGCTGATAGCTTTGTAAAACAAAAGCGGTAACTTCTTGAAGATATTCTTTTCTGCTTTTCTTGTCATCTCCATTTCGCCAATGTAGAAATCACCTGCCTCTGAATACCTCAGATTCTCTTCATAGTTTGTTCGTAGACGCCTGTAGAGTTGCGCAATTAATGGGTAGTCAAACTTTTCCGTATCTGGGTCAGGTGAAACTTCATCAAAGACCTTGTTTCTGCCTTTCTCTTTTTCTTTATACCAATCCACATCAGTAAAACGCACTCCACGCAAGTCAGTCTGAAGAAATCGAAACCTATTTAGGTCGACTTTGTGAAATTCGACCTTTTCGGGTTTTAGCAACTTGACATTCCTGAAATCAACTTCTTGCCGAAAAGCTTTTTTATGATGTTCTTCAGCGGTTATCATTATAAAGTCT